>Ga0335072_10004904_pt1 | contig 19767 bp, 14 predicted proteins | sample Lox_Sample_21_FD_206725 | JGI IMG/M metagenome (GOLD analysis project Ga0335072, IMG submission 206725) | Soil microbial communities from Loxahatchee National Wildlife Refuge, Florida, United States - Lox_Sample_2.1 | ecosystem: Environmental > Terrestrial > Soil > Wetlands | place: USA...
TAAAACGCGGCTGCAACTTGTTTGTTATCAATCGCTTACGCGGATACCTCTGGCGCGTGTAGCGCTTTGAAATCAATGAGTTACAGGCCTCCTCGAGGCCTCCGCCGGCGGCCTGCAAGTTTTGCAGCGTTCCGCGAGAGGTCTGCCTGCACTCACCGACGTAACGTCGACTCTGGCCGCTTCCATCGATAAGATTGTGCGCGTCTGTGATTTGCGAGGTGGCAGTGATTCATCACCACGGCTTTTTTTCATCCTTTCAGCACGCTTTGCGTTTTTCTATTCTCGCAGCGTGGGCCTTCCTGATGCTGTGTCCTCGACCCTCGTTCGCCGCCTCCGGACGTGACAAACTTTCCGGGCCGATATGCGGCTCCATCGGCGACTTCGACCCTGCCCTTGATGTGCGCGCTCTTGATGAGTACCAGGACGCGGTGGCGGCGCTGTTGCAGCAGAAAAAGTTTGACGATCTCGATTGCCTTGCCGATTCCGCAAGAGTCACCAAGGCGAGGTTCTCCGGAGGAGCGTGGCAACTGCACAACCTCTATTTGGGCCTGAGCGAACCGAGGCCGGGCCATCCAACCGAAATTGATTGGAAACATCACTTCCGACTTCTGGAAGACTGGACCAGCGCGAGACCCCGGTCGGTAACCGCGCAGATCGCACTGGCGGAGTCCTACGTCGCCTACGGCTGGGACGCCCGCGGCAATGGCTTCGCGGGTGATGTCAGCCAGAGTGGCTGGAAACTGATGGACCAGCGGGTGGAGAAGGCGCGCAAGATTCTCGAACGCGTTGCCAGACAACCGGTGAACGATCCCGAGTGGTACATGGCGATGGAGCAGGTAGCACAGGGCCAAAGCTGGGACATTGCCAAATGTAGGCAGTTGGTCGAGGAGGACGCCGCGCTCGAGCCCGGCTACTACTATGTATACCGGCTTCAGGCTCACATTCTGTTGCCCCGATGGAAAGGGCAGGAAGGCGATGCGGCGCACTTTGCCGAAGATCTCGCCAGCCGCCTCGGTGGGGAAACGGGCGAGACCGCGTACTTTCAAATCGCAGATACGGTGCTGACGATCGCGGTCGACTACGCCGAGTTCTCCCATTTTTCCTGGCATCGCCTGCAAAGCGACTTCGCCCTCCTTGAGAAAGACCAGGGCATATCGCTCAACAATCTGAACGCCTATGCGCTGATGGCCTCGAGGGCAGGCGATTTCGTCGCCGCTGAGGAAGCCTTCAAGCGCATCGGAGAGAATTGGGATAAAGACGTCTGGCGGACAGAAACCTATTTCCAGAGCAGCAAGACCCGCGCGGCGAGCCTGGCCCGGTTGACACAACAGAAGAATGGGATGGAGGGCGAAGCCAGAAGCAACGCAGAAAATCCGCAGGGAGCAGCCTACAAGAGAGAGGTAGAAGCCCGGCTCAGCCCGATGGAAAAAGATTGCGCGGAGAGGCTAACTCCGCTCCCCCCGAGGTTCGAATTGCTGATTTTGGTTTCTACGCGGGGGGACGTTTTTAGCGCACAGTCGAATCCGTTGTCCAATCCAACGAATCCCATGGCGCAATGCCTGTTTGAGTCCCTGTTCAAGCCGCATCGCACGACGGACGCGCTGCTGCCGCCGCCTCCTCATCCTAAGTATTGGCTGGAGGTCGATATTGATCCCGCAGGGATTGCCTCCGCCAAGTAAACCTGCCCGGATTATTGCACCGTGGGATTTTGCTCTTCCGGGGCGCCATGGCGGCGCAGCAGTTGCGGCAGGTTCTGCGAGAAAGCCGACCGGGGCAGGACCATGTCGCACCCCACCTCGTGCGCCTTCTGCTTCAGATCGCCCTGCACGTGGGAAAGAAAACCGATAATCGAGGTCCCTTTTTTCAGCTTCGTCTTCAGCCGGGGAATCAGGGTGAGGGGTTTGGCGTTGGCATTGTTGAGATCGAAGATGATCAGCGAAGGCTTCTCGTCGCCGTTATGCTGCATGCGCTCGGAAAGGTCTTTGTCGGTCTTGACGAATTCCACCTTGACGTTGAGCTTGCGGGCGGTTTCCTGAATTTTGGCGGCGAAAAACAGGTCGTCGACGAAAGCGAAGATGCGCGAGCTGGCATCATCGCGCAGCACAGGCAGCGGCTCGGGTTCGACGGGGGCAAACGACGGGGAAAATCCCGGACGCTGGCGCCCGGGCTTCTGGCCGTTGTTGCCGCCGGCCAGCGCCGCGCGATAGCTGTGATCCATGGGAGCGGTGTAGATTCCGTCCTGATTGTGCCGAGCCTGGGCCGCGCCCCCACGTTGCCCGCGTTGATTGTTGGGACGGCGTCCGCGCCGCCTGCGGTTTCTGCCTCCGCCACCGGAGGGTCTGCCTGGTCCTGCGTTCATAGTCCTCTCAAATTGCCGTGCAGGTTTGCCATCCCTGTCCGGACCTTCCGGTCTTAGCGATCTGGTTCTGGGCCTGATCTTCAGCGCCGTGCGTTCGGGCACACCTTCAACTCAACCCGCCTTCCGGCAGGTTCGAGAGGCGTGGTATCGGCCACGCACACAATTGCGGATTGGGCTGGAACGCACTTGGCAAACAAACGCTAACTGTTGAAGCACGCTTGCATCTCGGCGAACGAAACTCTAATTCTGCGAAAAGTATGTGGTTTCCGTTTATTCGGATCTGTCACGCTGCCGGGAAGGCGGGCGTGGAAGGCCTGCGCGGGAACGAGGCCATATGAGAACACTACTATCCTACTCGCCTGGCCCAACTCGCGCAAGGGGGCAGAGAAAGTTGTTTTGCACAGGAGGACATGACTGTCTGGGATGGAAGCCGACATATTCTTCTGCCTTTCAAGCCTCACTCGATGAAGCCCTGCCGCACGGCATGAATAAAATCGGTATAGGCCGGGGTGTGCCCGCGTCCACGCATTTCCGTCGCGATCTGCCCGCGATGGTAGGCGGAGTGCATCAGCACGTGCGTCAGAACATCCTGAATGCGGCTGGTAAATGCCTCACCCTTGCTGTTCTTGTAAGCAACCTTCTCGCTGAGCGCCGAGGCTGCGAGTTGGTCAAGATAGTCGAGCCATGCGGCATTCAGCTCGGCCAGCTGAATTTCGCAGCGGGCCAGATTGAATTCGGGCCACACGGGCAAGCTCGGCGGGCGCTGCCGCAGGCGCTCCAGCCAAAGTTGCTCCGCCGAAAGCACGTGCGCCAGCAACTGTAGCGACCGCGCAGAAGCCGCATCGCCGGATTGCAGTGCCCTTAAGACCTCGCCGTTTGCCCAGTGGTCATATGCGAATTGGCGGCGAAGATAATCGATGAGATCCATGAATCGCTCCCTGCTTCTGGATTCGATGCTGCGAACCGCTGCCGGTCGCTTCGCTCATTGGGTCGACTGAGATTGACTTCTAAAGGTGTTTTACCGTGCGTTAATGCTTTTTTTACAATCGCAGGCTACACTCAAAACTGAGCCGGCGAAGTTGGCATGCGCCGAATCGTTTCCACCGGATATGGCCCGCAAGGCAGACACGCTCGGAGTTTCCGGCGCATCCCGCAAAGGCGAAGCGCAGCCCGAGCCGGGCACGGAGGACGCCAGAAAAAGCCCGGCCGCGCTCGACGATCTTTCCGTGATGGCGCTGCGCGCCTTTCTGATTGCCCGCGACGCGGCTTTCAACGTGCGCGACCTGCTGACCAACTCTTCGCGCATGGCTTTTCTGGCAATCAAGGACTGCGAGAAAGAGCTCGACCTGATCGAGCGCCAGATCGACGATCGGCTTCCCGCGGCGATTACGCGGGTGAACGAAACGCGCGCCCGCCAATTGCTCACCAGCCTGAAGAGCACCACCGATCTGGAGCGCATCGGCGATCTGGTGATGAGCGTGGCTCTGAGGGTGCAATCGAGACCGACGAAGATGCCGGCGGCGGATGTGCGCCAACTGGTGGCCATGTCGGAAACGCTGCGCGACATGCTCGACCTGGTCTACCACGGTTTCGTCAACCTCGACCTGGAGTGCGCCCGCAAGGTTCTGCAGATGGACAAGGAGATTGACCGGGTCTGCCACGCCATGTTCCAAAAGCATCTCACGGAGAACACCGGGCAAAGCAATGCGGGCGGATTTGATGTGCTGCTGATGGCGCAGGCGCTAGAACGCGCGGGCGATCACACCACCAACCTCGCCGAAGATCTCTACAGCCTCATCGAAGGGCACACGCTGCGACACGCTCCGAAAAAGAAAGCGACATAGAGGCAGCCGCCCCGGCCGGTTGCCGGCACCAGCCCTTTGCGTCATGTGAAAAGCGCCTTTCCAAATTCATCATTCGTTAACACATTGGAAACATTCTCGCAACATTTGGCCAATAAAGTCGTGGGCAGCGCCGAGTTGCGGGAGGCAGTTCGGCATTCCGGCGGCGCTAAACCAGCCGGCCAACGTACCCCCTATGGGATCCCCTTACGAACTGGCAAGCGATGTGGGCGTGGTGAGCACGCCGCGCTTTCTGGTCTTCGTGGTGGAAGACGACGAGGATATCGCACGGCTCATTTCGCACACTTTGCAGGCGGCAGGCTTCGATGTACAGAGCTTTGTGGGCAGCAATTCCGTCATCCCCGAGGCGTTGCGCGAGGCCCCGTCACTGTTCCTTCTGGATGTGATGCTGCCCGGGCAGGACGGCTTCGACCTGTGCCGCCAGATCCGCCAGACTCCCAGCCTGTCCGTCATTCCCGTCATCTTCCTGACGGCAAAGACCACTGAGGCGGACCGGGTGAAGGGGCTGGAACTCGGCGGGGACGACTACATCACCAAGCCTTTCAGTCCGCGCGAACTGGTGGCGCGCGTGCGCAGCGTGCTGCGCGGACTGCGGCAGGCGCCGGCGCCGGTCGAGGCGCTTCGCCTGGGTGATATCGAGATCGACGCCTCTTCGATGACGGTGCAGGTGCAGGGCAGACCCGTGCTGACCACGGTACGGGAATTTCGCCTGCTGGAATATCTGGCGGCCCATCGCGGACGGGTGCTGACCCGGGATCAACTGCTGGACGCGGTGTGGAAGGAGACGCCGTTTGTGACCCCGCGCTCCATCGATGTTTATATCCGCCGTCTGCGCGAGAAGATCGAAGATGATCCGCGGCACCCGCAATATCTCAAGACCCTCCGCGGCATCGGCTACCGCTTTGAAGTGCCCAAATAGACCGCCTCGAATCACGTCCCGCCCTTGATTTATTCTGGAAGACCGCGCTTCCGGCGCGGCGATCATGACCCGGCAAAAGCCACTGTGGAAAGCGGACGATCAGAAGGCCCGTTTATCGGAACTGACGGCGCGATCGGAGAACTCCGCCAAGGATAATGCCCTGCGCCGCGACGTACGCTCCCTGGGTGCGTTGCTGGGACGGGTATTGGTGGAGCAGGCAGGGCAGGAACTCTTCGACACGGTGGAAGAGTTGCGGCGCCTGATGATCCGGCATCGCCAACAGGTTCACGGTACGGTACGCGGCATTCGCGCGGGCGGCGACCTCATGGCCAGCGCCGAGGCCATGATTGCGAAAATGGACTTGAACCGCGCCTATCAGGTGACCAAGGCTTTCGCAATTTATTTCGAACTCACCAACCTGGCCGAGACCAATCATCGCAAGCGCCGGCGACGCGCCCGCCAACTGAACCTGGGAGGCGACCCTCTGGCCGGCTCGTTTCATGGAACGCTGGCGCGCATGAAAGAGGCTGGTTTGCCGGCAGAGGCGGCAGTGGAAGCTCTGCGCGAGCTGATGGTGACTCCGGTATTTACCGCCCATCCGACCGAAGTCGCCCGCCAGACTATTCTGGTGAAACGCCGCCGTGTCGCCCAGCAACTGGAGCGACTGGACCGTCTCCCGCTTACCATCGACGAGGCCCTGCGTTGCGAAGAGTCGATTCACGCGGAAATTACTTCACTGTGGCAGACCGACGAGGTCCGGCAGACCAAGCCGACGGTGGACGACGAAATTCGCATGGGCTTGCGCTACTTCCGGCTCTCGCTGTTTGAGACTCTGCCCCGAATTTACGCGGAAGTGTCCGAGTCTCTGCGCGAGGTCTATGCGGTCGATCTTGACTCCATCGAGGTGCCGGGCCTGGTGAGCTTTGGCTCCTGGATTGGCGGCGACCGCGACGGCAATCCGCTGGTCAAACCTGAATGTGTGAAAGACGCCTTGGAATTGGCGCGAGGGGTGATCCTCGGCGAATATATTCGGGGCACGGAGTTCATGAGCGATTGCCTGAGTTCCTCGCTCCGGCAGGTGAGCGCTTCGCCGGAAATTCAGGCGCGCCTGGCCAGATACGAACAGATCATCCCGAGCGTGCCCATCCTGTGGGGACCGGCAAATACCACGGAACATTACCGGCGTTTTCTTTCCTACGTCCTTTACCGGTTGCAGCGCAGCCGGGAGGGCCCGGGCGCCCCGCATTCCTATACCGATGCGTGTGAATTTGAGTCTGATCTGGTGGTCTTGCGCGAGAGCCTGCTGGCGAACCATGGGTGCCGGTTGGCGGAAGCGGTGGTCGATCCGGTGCTGCGCCAGGTGCGGACCTTCGGCTTTTACCTGCACGCGCTCGACATCCGGCAACATGCGCGCGTCCACTCCGAAGTTCTGCGGGAAATCGAGTTCCGGCAGGTCGATCCCAGAAAAAGTGAGTTGCGCAACTCTGGGCTGCCGACGACCAAACTGAGGAAGTCGGATTTGCGGGCGACCGCGCCGGAGCTGACTCCGGGCGCGCCCCCTCCGGAAATTGACGATTCGATCTCGGCCCAGACGCGCGAACTGATCGAAACCTTTCGCGTCCTGCAACACTTGAAACGGACTTATCCCGGGCAGTCCATCCGGCAATACATCATCAGCGGGACGGAATCGGAAAACGACGTGCTCAACGTGGTTCGCCTGGCCAGGCTCTGCGGCGTCAACCTCGCTGGCGGCGATGGCGATCCGGGCCTGATGCCGGTGCCGTTGTTTGAGTCGATTGCAGCGCTGCGGGTCGCCGGGGAGGTGATGCGCCGCGTGTGGCGGAATCCCGACTATGTGCCGCTGCTCGATTCCTGGGGACGGTGGCAGGAGGTCATGCTGGGCTACTCCGACTCCAATAAAGACGGGGGCATGCTGACCAGCACCTGGGAGCTTTATAAGGCGCACCGCGAGCTGCATCAGGTAGCGCAGGAATGCGGGGTGAAGCTGCGGCTGTTTCATGGCCGCGGAGGAACGGTGGGACGCGGCGGCGGGCCGACGCACTCGGCCATTCTGGCGCAGCCGGAAGGCTGTTTTTCCGGGCGCATCCGCATCACCGAGCAAGGAGAAGTTCTGAACTGGAAGTATGCCGATGCCGTGCTGGCCGAGTGGAATCTGGAGCTGATGATCGCCGCCAGCCTGGAGGCGCTGACCCTCTCTGGACGCCAGCCGGCAAAAGATCAGGTGCGATGGGAAGAAGCCATGGAGGATATGTCGCGGGAGGCGCACCGCGTCTATCGCCGCGATATCGCCGAGAATGCCGACGTGCTGGAATATTTCGAGCAGGCGACGCCGGTGCTGGAACTGGATGCGGCGCGCATCGGCTCGCGGCCTTCGCGCCGGTCGCGGGGACGGAGGCTGGATGATCTGCGCGCCATTCCGTGGGTATTCGGGTGGATGCAAAGCCGCCATGCCGTGCCGGCATGGTATGGCGTCGGCGAGGGGCTGCAAAGCTTTGTCCGGAAGGGATCGGCGCACCAGCGTCTGCTGCGCCAGATGCTGCGCCATTTCCCGCTTTTCACCGACCTGATCCAAAACGTCGAGCTCGCGATGGCCAAAGCCGATCTGCACATTGCGCGGCTTTACTCTGGCCTGGTTCGCAACGCGGCTCTTGGCGCGCGGGTGTTCAAGATGCTGGAAGAGGAATTTCTTCGCTGCCAGCGGATGATTCTAAGCGTATCGGGGCAGCGCCAGTTGCTCGCGGGCAACCGGGTGCTGTCCCGCTCCATACAGTTGCGGAATCCTTATGTGGACCCGATGAGCCTGATCCAGGTCGAACTGCTGCGGCGCAAGCAGCAGGGCGAGGACCCGGCAAAGCTGGAATATCCCCTGGGGGCGACCATCAATGGCATCGCCGCCGGCCTGCACAACACGGGATGAGCCGTGGCGCATTCTTGATTCGAGCTTGAAGACCCCAGATCCCTCACTTCGTGAGGGATGACAGAAGCAGGCGTCCGCCGTATCGAGCGTCCGGGTAACGTGACCGACTCGCGTGCCGCGATCACCCGTCAGCGGTTGATGTCATCCCTGGCCTGCAGCCGCTTCAGGTTGTTTTCCAGACCCGGCCGGTTGATCTCCGGCGCTCCCGCCAGCGCCGTTTTCATTTCTTTCACTGCGTTGTCAAAATCTCCCTGATCGCTGTAAACCCGCGCCAGGCCGAGGTGCGACGTCCAGTCATCGGGAAATCTTTTCGCATTGGAGCGATAAAGAGCGAACGCTTCTTCCTGTTTCTTATCGCCCTGGAGTTGGCGGCCATAGATGTAAAGCTGCAAAGCATTGCCCTTTTCCAGCGCCTTGTTGCGGAAGGTGGTCGCATCCTGGGTACGTCCCATGGCGTCCAGAATGCGCGACTTACTGAGCAGATTGTCGAAGCGCTCCTCGATCTGAATGGACTCATCTTCGTCCTTCAATGCTTCGTCCAGATCGATCTTGTTGGCGAGGAGATAGCCGGCAGCATCGTCCCAGCCTTCCCAGTAATACTGATTGAGCCCGTGAGCTTGCCGGTGGATGCTGGCCACGACGATGGCATTGACATTGACGGCAACTTTGAAGGGCACTGCGATCTTTTCCCAGCGCAGCGTGACCACGGTGGAATCCGGCGTGACCTCATCAAAATCATAAGCCAGCGCATTGTGAAATTCCGCGGCTTGCGGCTTCACGGTGACCCGCAACGCGTCTTCCTCCTGCTTGTAGGAAAAACTTCCCCAGGACGTGGAATTCTTCGAGAAGATCACGATCCACTGACTTTCACCCGGAATCATGTGCAGGCCGTAGATGCCCTTGTCGAGCGGCTGCCCTTCGACGCTGACTGGATCGGTGAAGGTGATCGTGGTGTTCTCGTTGGCTCCGGCACGCCACACTTGTCCATAAGGCACTACTTTGCCCCAGATTCGCCGGCCATTCACCAGTGGCCGATGATAATTCACGGTGATGTCGGTGATGCCGATGCGCTGCGTGACCACAGCGTGCTGGCTTTGCCGGGGAAGGTTAAGCATCAGCGTCTCGCTCGTGGCCGTCTGGGCATGGCCGAAGCTGGCGATGGAAAACAGCGCTGACAAGAGTACGAGCGAACGGAATCGGGGCAGCAAGAACCTGGGCATGGGAAGCTCCTTCGCAGAAAGTCAGACAGCAGATTCACGCTGATGGGGATCGGCCCGAGCACACTTCCGCGCGAATCGCTGTGATGTTCCGGTAGACGGCCTACCGCCGCGAAGGTGAGCGAAGCGCGCCGGTCTGAGCCTTGCAAACATTCGCCCAGGCCGGCGCGAGCCTTACTGGATGGTTAAAGTCACAGGCACCGAGTGTTGCAGAGTGCCGGACGTGCCCGTGACAGTGATCGTATAGCTATGGGAAGTATTTCCCTGCTGATTTTGCGGTGCGATTCCTGTGCCGCCGGCGCAGCCAGACAGAAAGAGGGTCCCGAAGATCAACAGCGACAACACCGCGAAGAACACCAGCCGGTTGGAACGTTGCGAACGTTTCCGGGAGCCTGCCACCACGATCCCGAAAATTCCCAGACCCTGAAGCTGAAGCAGGACTGCGTAGATGGGATGATGACGGCCCGGCAGATTCGGATAGGCCAGCGCAGCGGAGGCCGATGCGGTAATGGTGAGCGAATCAGGCGTGTTGTTCGCACCCGGAGTCACCGTGCCCGGCGAAAAGCTGCAAGTGGTGTTCGCCGGCAATCCGCTGCAGCTCAGGCTCACGGCCTGGGTGAACGATCCGCCGACCGGGTCGACGGTCAGAGCGTAGGTGCCCGAGCCCCCGGGCTGCACTGTCTGCTGGCTGGTAGAACTGGCCAGGCTGAAGTCCGCTCCCGTACCGCTCAGGGTCATGCTCTGCGGGCTGCCCTGAGCGTCGTCAGTCACCGTGAGGTTGCCGCTGCGGCTTCCTGTTGCCGTCGGCGTGAATACGACGTTGATCGTGCAGCTGGATCCCTGGTTCAGCGTACCGGGACAATTATTGGTTTGGCTGAAGTCACCCGTGACTTGCACATTGCTAATGTTCAACGAAGCGTTCCCCGAGTTGGTCAGGGTGACGGGCTGGGACGCACTGGAGGCGCCCACCGCCTCACTCGAGAACGTAAGGCTGCCTGGACTCAACATGACGTTGGCCGCAGCACCCACGCCATTCAACGGAATGGAGTGCGGAGCGCCGCTGGCATTGTCCTGAATGACGATGGAACCGGAGCGGGAACCGGCCGCGGTTGGGGTAAAGGTCACGGAAAGGGTGCAGCTGGCTGCCGAGGGCACACTCGTATCGCAGGTATTCGTTTCCGCGAAGTCGCCGGTGGTGGCGATGGAGGAAATTGAGAGAGATGCGCTGCCCATGTTGCGCAGCAGAACGGTCTGCGCCTGGCTGGTAGAACCCAACGGCAGTGGAGCAAACTGCAAAGCGGCGGGACTTACCGACACGGATGGAGCCGAGGCCGCTCCGATCTTCATGACGAAAGCATCGCTGCCGCCGCCGAGCACGGTCTGGAAGGCTCCCTCAGTCAGCGGAAAATCGGACGAATTGGTGGTGCCAGCAACGTAGATATTGCCCGTGGAGTCGAGCGCGATACCGCTCGGGTTGTCATCTCCGCTGCCGCCAAGGTAGGTGGAGAACAATTGCGTCGTCGCCGCCGGGTCGATCTCGACCAGTTGCAAGTCGGCGCCGCTGCTGTAGGACTCGATGGCGTTGTTGGTCTCAAGCAGGCCGCTCGAGGTCGAGGCCAGCACCCAGGCATCGCCGCTGGAGTCCAGCGCCAGCGATTGCGGGCTGGAATAATTGTTCGGGCCGAGAAAGGTTGAGTAGAGCAAGGTCGCGCCGGCAGAATCGAACTTGGTCACGAAGGCATAACTGCAGGCAAAACCATCCGTGCCGGGGTCGCAAATGCTAGTAGAGGTGACGGGGAATGTGCCGTCGCTGGCGACTGTGCCCGTGATGAAGGCTGAGCCAGAACCATCGACGGCGATGGCGCTGATTCCCACGGGAGCGCCGCTCGATCCGTAAAGGTAGGTGGAGTAATCGAGGCTCCCTGTGCTGTCGAATTTGCTTACAAAGCCCACAGTGGCATCCTGCTGGGTCGAGTTCGTCGTGAGATATGCGCCCGTGGTCGCGGGAAAGTTGTAGGTGTTGGTCGTTCCGCTGACGTAGGCGTTTCCGTTGGCATCCACGGCGACCGTGCTCACCACGTTGTAGGGGGCAGGCCAGCAAGGCGAGCCACAATCCTGCACGACGTTTGAGTTGCCGGCCACATAGGTCGAGTAAACCAGCGACCCTCCGTTCGCGCTCAACTTTGTCAGGAAGCCGTACTCGCCGTAAAGGCCATCCTCATTGGCCGACGCGCTGCTCTGGTAAGCATTGGCCACGGGAAAGTTTTGCGACAAGGTGTAGCCCGCCACGTGGACTTCGTTCAAACTATCGATGGCAACGCTGGTAGGCTGATCGAAGGTATTGCCGCCGAGGTAGGTCGAATACAGCAGGGACGATCCGTCGGCCGAGACCTTGGTCACGAACCCACTGTAAGGCCCGGGCTGCGAAGCCTGATAAGCGTTCACGACGGGAAAATCACTCGATTGCGTGCTGCCGGTCACGTAAACATTGTTCGAGGCGTCCAGCACCAGCGCGATGCCATAATCCTGGCTGCTGCCGCCGATGTAGTCGGCATAGACCAGATTCGATCCGCTGGCGTCGAGTTTGGCCACAAACACATGGTTGGCGCCGCTGGGGAGCGAGCCCAGCGTAGCCAGCGGGAAATCTGCTGAGTCGGTATACCCCGCCAGATAAACGTTTCCCGTTGCGTCCACCGCAATGCCGGTGAGTTGGTCCGTGCCGCTGCCGCCAAGATAGGTCGAGTACTCCAGCACCGGATCGATCACCAGTGGTTTGCTCGAGTCGTAGTCCGCAACTTGAAAAGCAACGTGGGAAGAGTCTCTCACTACATATTGGCCCTTCACTGGAACGCGCTGCCCGTTCGATTGCTGATAAACGACCGGGCTTTGGAAGTGGAGTTGGCCACCTTTTACGTCCAGAACCAGGTTGCCTGCAGCGTCCAGTGAAACTTGACTGGCGCCCTGAATGTGAAATTGAATTTTGCCTGGATCGGCTCCCGGGGCTAAAGAGAAGTCATACTCCAGTTGCTGATGATTGCCGTAGTAAATCAGATCAATTCCGGGATAAATGTTCTTGTAGCGAACCTGGGCATAAGTAGGAACATTCGTGCGCCACTTCGCCGGATTATTTCCGAGAAAGTAATTGACCCTTCCTGGCTGGGGATCTTCCCCTACAACCGCGGCGTCGAGATTGGCTCCTGTTAACTGGAACTGCAGTGTCGCGCCAAGTGGCTGTTGAACTCCCCCACCATTCTTCCCAGGGCTCGGCAAGGCGTAGGAGGTCGACGGGCGCAGACCAAGAACCATGCCACCGGCGGTCAAAAACGCGCTATATCCTTTGCCCCGGGATAGAAACTTGACCTGACTCGCAGTTTGGCCCTGATTTACCTCGAACGTGAGCGGTAATTGCCCGTAGTTTGAGTTGCGCTGGAGCGGCGGCAGAGTCTTTGCTGCGCTCGCTTGCTGCGCTGCCAACGGTGCACTAACAACCAGGACCGCAAGAACCCCAGCAAGAATCTTGAATCGCATATAAGTCCTTCTGTTCGGGAATCCAGTGAGGGAAGGCTGCCTGGAACAGAACCTGAGGTGCAGGGCTCGTGCCAAACATCTTTGGCAAAAGCAGGCGGACCATAACCTCAGCATTGGCTTGTACTTGCAAGGAGGGATGAGGCGAGCGCTATGGTACCCGCCGAGAAAAGACTGTTCAGTTTCTGGATTCTGTCTGGTTATTAGACGAGGCTGGCGCGCTTGCATCCGGGCTGCCCATTCGCCTTCCGAGAGATGAGCATGAATAACTTCAGTCACTTCCCGGCACCTCAAACGGGACATTCCTCCTTGACACAACCCGGCCTTTTTGCGATAAGCGAGATATAAGTGTCGTTTTAGGGCTGATTGTTGTGCGGGTTGTCTCCAGGTTCACTGGAACGTGTACGAGTCGGATCGGCTTTCCGCGGATGGCGCGCTCTGGCTCTGGTAGGGCGGGGAAGGAAAGTAGTGATGTCGAGTAATGGAGGTGATCCCCTCCCGGTGGTTTGTCTTCTTTCGCACTTTAGCTCATCGTGTGCGAGTTTTTGCCGACGTTCCCTAATCCCTCCTGCCTGGCAAATTCGAATCTCCTGGGAGAGTGTCGCATGAGCGAAGGCAGACGCCTCGCGCTGCTCGCCATCGACGACTGTTCCGAGAACCTTCAACTCATTCGTGCTTCTCTGGCTCAATATCCGGTAGAGATCCTGAGTGCGGAAGACCCCGAAACCGGCTTCGAAATGTTTCAGAGAGTCCGGCCCCGGATTGTGCTGCTGAACCTGGCCATGGCCGGAATGAACCACACGCAGCTATTGGAACGGATTCTGGCGCTTGATCCGGGAACCGACGTGATTCTGGTTACGAGCGATTATTCTCCCGATCTGGCTGTCGAGGCCATCCAAAAAGGCGCTTCCGACTACTGGAGCGCGCCCATCGACGGGGAAAAGCTGCGCCGCCGGATTGAGGGCTTCCTCGCGGATGCCGAAACCCGCCGGCACACTCTGCGCCTCGATCGTGAACTGGTGGACGCCTGTACCTTCGAAGGCATGGTGGGCCGCAGCCCCGTGATGCTCGAGGTCTTTGCCCGCATCCGGCGGGTTGCCCCCCACTTCAGAACCGTGCTGGTGACCGGCGCAACTGGGACGGGAAAGGAACTTGTTGCCCAGGCCCTGCACCGCCTCAGCCCGGTTCGAGGGAGGTTTGCGGTCTGCAATTGCTCGGCCCTGGTGGAAAATCTGCTGGAAAGCGAATTGTTCGGCCACGTCCGCGGCGCCTTTACTGGCGCAACTCAGGACAAACCCGGGTTGTTCGAATACGCGGATGGCGGGACCATCTTCCTGGATGAGGTCGGAGAGCTTTCCCCGGCGGCTCAGGCTAAGTTGCTGCGGGTTCTGCAGAACCGTCAGGTGCAGAGAGTCGGTTCTCTCAGTCTTCGCAATATCGATGTTCGAGTGATTGCCGCTACCCATCGCGACCTGAAAGCGATGGTCAGCGAGGGCCAATTTCGTGAGGATCTCTACTACCGGCTGGCAGTGGTGGAAATCAGGCTGCCCAGTCTGGCGAGCCGGCGCGAAGACTTGCCGCTGTTGCAAAGGTACTTCATCGAGAAATTCGCTGCCGAGTACAACAAGTCGATTGCGGGCATCACCCGCCGGGCGCAGACGCGGATATCGGCCTATCCCTGGCCGGGCAACATCCGCGAACTGGAAAATGTGATCGGCAATGCCTGCATGATGGTGGAAGGCAATCTAATTGACATCGATGATCTTCCCGAAAGCCTGCGTGGGCCGTTCCAGTACGATCTCGCCACTGACGAAACCTTCTTGCCCCTCGACGAAGTGCAGAAACGGCATGTGGCCCGCGTGCTCGAGGCCGTGGGTGGGCAAAAAACGCGGGCGGCCGAAATCCTCGGCATTGGCCGCGCCACCATCTACCAGATGTTGTCGAAGATGAAGGACGAAGAGAAGGCCGGAACGGTCTAGAAGCCATCTCACGAGATCACGAAGGCGATCCCTTTTCTGTCAAGCCGTCCTCAGCGCGCAGTGGTCTGTCGCCGGCGCTGCTCGCTTGCCTGCCGGATTTCGCTCATGTCGCCCACCGGCCGAATCTCGAAAATGCTGCCGAATTTCAGGGCCGGATGTTGCGCCATGAGCTGTTGCGCGTGATTCATGTCCCGCGCCTCAAGGATGAGTATGCCGCCAATCTGTTCCTTGGTCTCCGCGTAGGGACCGTCGGTGGTCCCCACTTTGCCGTTCTTCCAGGAAACGGTCAACGCGGTTTCCGGACCCTGAAGCGCTTCGCCACCGGCCCAGTGGCCGTCGGCGCGAAGATGGTCGTCGTAATCAAAGCATGAGTCGAACATGACGTGTCGATCGGCCTCGGGCATGGCGTCGAATTTGGCTTTGTCGTAGTAACCAAGACAGATGTATTTCATTTTCTCTCCTCATTCGTTCGCAATTGGTCCGGTTCGGTCTGAATTTTTCCCAGCGGCGTCATCCCTCCGGCCGGCTCAGGGCGGCTCTGCGCGCCGCAGCCGCCTTTCACGCAGAGCGAAAGATCTCCATAAGAAAGGATGCGTAGCTGCCACGTCAAAACTCCCAATGGTGCGTCATCGCGGTGGCCCCGCGTTCTCACCAGCGGGGCGAGGGATCTGGCGCGGAGCATCTCAGCGCCCCACGCAAAGTGAACCCACAGCCCAGCCGTCGCATATTCCCGTCACGGTTTCACGTAATGAAGCGCAACAGTTCCTGACTTAAAAATCTTTGACTCGGCAAGTTTTAACCGCAACTTCTCCGGCAGGCTGACGCCATCCGTCAGCCGTTTTCCTTTTCCCGCAATGACTGGCGCAACGACAAAAATATATTCGTCGACCAGGCCGAGCTTTATAAGGTACGAAGGAAGAGCTACGCCACCCAGCAAAATATTTTTGCCTTTTTCCTGTTTCAATTTACGTATTTCATCCTCGGGCTTGGTGCGAACAATCCTCGAGTTCCTGTCTTCCACCTTTTTTAGCGATTTTGAGAAAACGACTTTCTCGGCGGAGTCGAATGCCTGGGCAAAATCGACATCGGCCTTTGTCTCGCGGGAAGGGTTTTTCAAGATATCGGGCCAATAGGGAACCATCAACTGGTACGTGATGCGCCCGTAGGCAAGCAGGCCGGCATCGCGTACAAGGTTTATAAAAAAATCAAATGTTTCTTCATCAGGGGTAAAGCTGCTGTGGTCGAAGCAGCCATCTATGGTGAGGTTGATTGCGTAGATTAACTTTCTCATTGGATTGTCCTGCCCCCCTTCAAATTTCATCCAGACTGCGGGTTAGCCTTTGCGCTCGTAAGTCGCCATGATGACGCCGGTCGAAGATGTGCCATTGCCGACCAGTTTCAGGTTCATGGGGTGCGAGATGCTGCCCCAGACACTGTCAAAGATCCTTTTGCCTTTTCCAAGAACGATCGGACAGATGAGCAGTTGAAGCCGGTCGATGAGATTCGCTTCCAACAACTGCGGATAGAGGGTTGAACTGCCCCACAGCACAATGTCCGGACCTTCGCCCGCCTTAACCTTCCGCAAATCATCCAGGTTGCGCATCCTGTGGCTGTTGGCCCAATCGAGTTTCGCCGGGACTGAATTTCCCGAGCGACCGGTCAGTACGTATTTGTTCGCTTTTGTGAAGACCGGACCGATGGGGTTACCTGCCGGAACATAGGGCCAAAAGCGTGCGAAATTGTCGTAGGTCTTGCGCCCCAGCAGCAGGTCGTGGGGTTTGTCGAGGGTGCCCACCATGCTCATGATTGCGGCGCCAGACTCAGGAGCGCGAAATTGCGTGCTCCATCCCCCGAGATCGAACCCATCGCTGGTGTCCTCTTCCGGGCCTCCCGGGCCCTGCATGACGCCGTCGAGCGAAACCAGGGCGGTGGTCATGATCTTTCTCATTTTTCATCTCCTTTCTGAGAACCTTTGGCAGACGTGATGTTCACCCATTTCCATTCGTCCAAAAATTGGGGAATGTTCCGTCAGTCCCTGGTTTTATCTGTCCCCGGCTTTTCGCGAATGGTCCCTTGATCAGTCATTATGCATGCCCACTGGCGTTCCGTCGGACCAATCCGCCACCCCGACTAAGAACACAAGAATCGGTGGCAGCCCTTTCATTTGCGATTCGTCCCGCGACGAGAAGAACCAATACGGGGCCGACATGACCGGCGAACCCGCCGCGCCAGAACCCCAATCTTTACCATCCTTAAGCGCGGTATAGAACATCAAATGGGGCAGGTTGTGGCCGTCCGCGTCGGTCAGATAGGACGATTTCGACATCATGTAGTCCATCGCGCCGCTCTCGAGGTCGGGCAGTTGTTTCTTCTCGAACGCCGTTTTGAGAGCCGATACGATCTCCGCCTTGGAACGACCGGCCATCACCATCCTGCTGCGCAGAAGAGCGATCGGCACGATCGAACGTGCCGCCTGGGGGTTGAGACAATCCCCGGCTCTTACCTTCGGGTTCCAGAATTCAGGCCAGTCGAACGCACCCATCCAACTTCTTCCCACCATGCAGACAAACCCATTCTTGCCTTCAACCTCTGTCTCGTAGCCTTGCCGTCCCAGAACCAGTATGGTCGCGTCGCGGGATATGGAATCGGGAGCGGCACTTCGCGCCAATTGAATCTCAGCGTTTTTTTCCATCAGGTATTGGTCGATAGGCGCCATATCTTGATATTTGGGCGATTGTGGCTGTTGGCTCGATTGGGCGCATGTGAGGGTCGCTGCCATCAGGCCGACGAGCACGGCGGCTATGCTTGCATGCTTTCTAAGCAACATGATTTCCTCGGCATTTGGACTTGCTTCTGCCTTATAGTCGTCGAGCACGGGGGAAATCGACAGTAGAGGCGAGCTCTTTTACTTCAGGTTACTGGGAGCCGTCGAGTATGGCCCTTCAGCGCCTTCTGAACCGCTATCGTCACCACGGCGCGTGCTCCGAGCCTGCAGTGTGCAACTTGTTTACGTGCTTCCGCCGGGTTCTTGTTCCGGAGCCGGGAAGAAAAGCAGCTCGCGCACCTCGATCGCCGTGCGGCAGGCGATGGCGCCCTTACGCGCCCACGCCAGCGCCTCGTCCATATCAGCGGCTTCCAGTATCCAGAAGCCGCCCATGTGCTCCTTGGTCTCGGTGTACGGCCCGTCGGTGACGAGCAGCTTGCCACTGGGTTGTGCCCGCAGCGTCTTTGCCTTGCCGACCGGGGCAATCCCGCAGGCGAACTTCCTCTTGCCGGCGGCAATCATTTCGCGGTTGAGCGCGTGGATCTTCTCTACCATCTCTTCGCTTTCACCGGACGGGTCGTAGTCGTCGGGAAGGTAACCTGCAACCAAAAACTGGGCCATGAGCGCTTCTCCTTGCTTTTTGTGGTTTGATTCCGATGACTCGGTTCCTGTTCAATCGCCTTCTATGATCAGTAGCCGCAGCTCATCGTTCTTTTGTCCTATAGTCGTTGGGGAGACGAGAAATCGACGGCTGCTTCATCTTTTATTTCAACTGAGGTTGCCCCAGCCTCCGCGTTTTGTGCGGCGGGTGGGGATTCTGACTTCCTCCCAAATTTTAAGCGCCCAAGTCAGCACGCGACTTGAAGCCCATGTTCGGGTCTTGTCCTAAACGTTTTAGGGACGAGACCCATGTTCGAGGACGTTTGAGTTTTCTTATTTCAACTGCCGAATCCGCTCTTGCAGGAATTGCCGCTCCGGTTCCTGTTGGGTCAGCGCCAGCGCCTTTTCATACGAAGCACGGGCCTCAGTAGTCCTGCCGAGCCTGCGGTACATCTCAGCGCGCGCTGAATGCGCCAGGTAATAGTTCGCCAAGTCGCCATGTTCCAACACCGCGTCGATCTGCGCCAGGCCAGCCTCTGGACCATCGCGCATGGCAATTGCCACGGCACGATTGAGATGCACAACTGGTGAAGGCTGAATTCTTAACAATTGGTTGTAAAGCGCCACAATCTGCCGCCAGTCGGTCGCGGCGGACGATTCCGCCTCGGCATGAACCGCCGCAATCGCAGCCTGCAGGGTATAAGGCCCGAAGCGATGGGATTTCCCACGATGCCCCAGGGCTTTTTCCAGCAACGCCACTCCCTCAGCGATCTGCGCCCGATTCCAGAGCGAGCGGTCTTGCTTTTCCAGCAAAATCAACTCTCCGGCCGGCGAGCTTCTCGCGGCCCGGCGGGATTCCTGCAACAACATGAGGGCAAGCAGACCCAAAATTTCCGGATCAATGATTTCCCCCGGGTGACCGGCTTCCGGCGCCGGCTGGAGTTCGGTCAGCAGCCGTCCCAGTCGAATCGCTTCGCCGGTTAGCTCGGCGCGTGTTACCTCGGTTCCCGCCGCAGCCGAGTAGCCCTCGTTAAAGACGAGATAGACGACCTGAAGCACCGCGTCCAGCCGCTCCGGCAAATCCTGCGGCGTCGGCACCTCATAAGGAATCGGCGTCTCTCGAATCTTCGCTTTGGCGCGCACGATGCGTTGGGCGAGGGTCGCCGGCGCAATGAGAAATGCCCGGGCAATCTCCTCGGTGGTCAGCCCGCAGACTTCGCGCAGGGTGAGCGCAACCTGCGCTTCCGGGGGCAGAGCGGGATGGCAGCAGGTGAAGATCAGACGAAGGCGGTCGTCCTCGACCTCTTCATCTCTGAGGGGAACGTCGTGGACGCGCGATTCCATGTGGGCAACAAGATCTCTCTGTGCTCCATCGAAGCGCGCGCGCCGGCGTATCCCGTCGATGGCCTTGAAGCGTCCCGTTGAAATCAGCCATGGACGCGGGTTGTCGGGAATACCAGTGTGGGGCCAGGACTCCAGAGCGGCGGCAAAGGCCTCATGCATCGCCTCTTCGGCGAGATCCAGATCTCCGAGGAGGCGCACGAGCGTCGCCAAAATCCTGCCCGACTCGAAGCGGTAAAGAGTTTCGATGGTTTTGCCGAGTG
>Ga0335072_10004905_pt1 | contig 19767 bp, 21 predicted proteins | sample Lox_Sample_21_FD_206725 | JGI IMG/M metagenome (GOLD analysis project Ga0335072, IMG submission 206725) | Soil microbial communities from Loxahatchee National Wildlife Refuge, Florida, United States - Lox_Sample_2.1 | ecosystem: Environmental > Terrestrial > Soil > Wetlands | place: USA...
GTTACGCCGTCGAAGCCGCCAGCGACGCCGCCGCAGCGTACGTTGCCGCCGGGCGTCAGGATTCGGCTCGGCGGGCGGCGGCCAGGGCGCGGGAGCTGCACGTTCCCGACCAGGGCGGCGAGCTACCCCGGATCGACGGTCTCGACGCCACCGCGGTCGAGCTCACCCCGCGCGAGGCGCAGTTGGTCGACCTCGCCGGTCAGGGCCTCAGCAACGCCGAGATCGCCGACCGCCTCGTGATCTCGATCCGGACCGTCGAGACGCATCTGTACCGGGGCATGCAGAAGCTCGGCATCAACGACCGCCGCGACCTCTGAGTCCTGGCCGGCCGCCGCGCGGGAGCGCGTACGGGGCCCGCGGTCAAATACGTAGCGCGCTACGCAGGACACGCGATCTCGCCGGCGGGATCCTGTCCCGCCAGAGCAAGTTGTCGCGCCGCTGAATGCCTCAGAGAGACGGAGGAGGGTTACCTTCGATGAGCACGCCCACGTCAAGCCCAAGGCTGCACGTCCGCGCCGCGCAGATTCTGCGAGCCAAGAAGATCTGGATCGTGCCGATCGTCACCGCGGGCGTATTCGCCGCGGCGATGGCGGCGGTCTATTTCGGTTCGGTCGTCAACCCGACAGGACACATCCACGGGCTGCCCGTGATGATCGTCGATCAGGACACGGGCGCGGTCGTCGACGGACAGCACGTCAACGTCGGAGCGAGCCTCGCGAGCGGCCTCGAGCACTACTCCCAGGTGGCGACCCGGCTGAAGCTCATGCCGGCGACGTTGCAGCAGGCGGAGGCCAAGATGGACAAGGGAGGTGCGTTCGCGGCGCTCGTCATCCCGGCGACCCTCACCCGCTCGGCACTCCTCGCGGCCGGCGTGTCCACGCCCGGCGGGACGCCACCCGCGACCGCCGTAGTGACGCTCGAGGAGAACACCCGTCTGGGGAACCTCGGCGTGAGTCTGGCGAGCGGTGTCCTCACCCCGGCGATCACGAAGATCTCGCCGCAGATAGGCAGTCACCTGTCGGCGCTGGCCACTCCGGCGAGCAAGAGCAATCCGGTCCTCGCCAGCCAGGTCGCCGACCCGATCACGCTGACGACGACTACGTACCGCCCGCTGCCCAACTACTCGGCCCTCGGCCTGTCGGCCTTCTACATCGCGCTGCTCGGCCTGATCGCCGGATTTGTGGGCGCGACCCTGATCAACGCATCCGTCGACAGCGCGCTCGGCTACGCGACATCGCAGTTCGGGACGCGGTTCTCGCAGCGCCGGCCGGTGCCGATCAACCGCACGCAGACGTTCCTGGTCAAGCTGGCCGTCATCACCGCGGCCGTGCCCGTGCTCACCGGCATCGTCCTCTTGGTCACGGTCGGCTTGCTCGGCATGTACGCGCCGAACGTGATCGCCCTCTGGGGACTGATGAGCCTCGCCGCGCTGATGATCGCCACAGGCACGCTCACGCTGCTCGCGATCTTCGGCTCGATCGGGCAGTTGCTGGCGATGCTTCTGCTCGTGTACCTGTCGCTCGCGTCCTCGGGCGGAACCGTCCCGATCCAGGCGCTTCCGGGGTTCTTCAAAGTCGTCGGACACGTCGAGCCGCTGCGCAACACCCTCCTCGGGACCCGCGCCATCGTCTATTTCAACGCCCGGGGTGACGCCGGACTCACCACCTCGATCATCGTGCTCGCCTGCGAGGCCTTGTTCTGGATCGCGCTCGGCCTGGCGGCGTCGTACTGGTACGACCGCAAGGGGCTCGACCGCCTCTCGCCGGACCTGATTGGCTACATCAACCGCACGGTCGACCAGGCCGTCGTCGATCGGGGACACAAGACCGAGCCCGCCGCCGGCGTCAGCGCGATGGAGGCCAGCGGGAGCCCGCGATGACTACTCAGACCTCGGCGCGTTGCGCGCGTTCGAGCACGAGCAGGCGATCAGCGATCCCGTTGCCCAAGAAGGCTGCTTTGAGCTCGTCGGCCCCCTGGGTGAGGTGGGCCCAGCCTTCGAAATGGAGCGGGATCACCGTCCGGGCTCCGAGGATCTTGGCGACATCGGCGGCGTGATCGGCGGATAAGGTCAGGTACGCGTGGTCGAATTTCGGGAGCTGGACCGCGCCGGCGTTCAGGATCGCGATCGGGAGCTCACCGGTCCTCTGCACGATCGCGCGCGCGACGTCGCGCGAGGCGTTATCGCCCGAGACGTAGACCCGGTCCGTGCCCGCGGCCGACAGTACGAACCCGAGCACCGGGCCTTGGATCTCGTCGCTGCCGTCCGGGCCGTGTTGCGCGTGCACAGCGGTGACCTTCACCGTGCATCCGCTAGGGGTCTCTAGCTCGACCTCCGACCAGGGCTCCAACCCCACGACGTTGCCGCCCAGCTCTTGAGCCGCCTTCGTGGTGGACAGGACGCGGTTCGCATTCGGGAGGAACGCCCGACCGTCCGGGTCGAAGTTGTCCGTGTGCTGATGATGGGAAAGCAGCACGACATCGATCCCGTGCTGCTCCGAGATGTCCAGCGCAGGACCTGTCAGCTTTGTGAGGCCTCCGTACTCACCAGGAGGAGAGAGCGTCGGATCGGTCAGCCAGCGAAGACCGGCGTACTCGAGGATCGCTGTGGGTCCTCCGACGAGCTGTATCCCGAGTTGCGGCTGGGCACCAGCCGACCGTGCATCTGTGGCGTGGCTCACCATCGCGAGACACTAGTCACCGGTTCGTTCGATTTGCAACCGCGAGGAGGAGTAAGAGTGCGGGCAGAGGTGCTGGACGTCGCCGGTCGGGGGCGCCGGTTCCTGTTGGCGGAGCCGCCCGGCGCACCGTCGGTGATCGTGCTCAGCCTGCACGGGAGCCGGTCCTCACCCGAGCGGCAGGCGCGGCTCAGCGCGATGGAACGGCTGTGTCCGTCCGGGGCGGTGGTGGCGTTCCCCGCAGCCGCGGTGCCGCTCGGGTCGGGCTTTCAGTGGGATCTCGAAAGAGACGTCGGGTATCTCGAGGCGCTCGTCGACTGGCTCCTCGCCCGATACCCGCAGGCGGATCGGCGCGTCTGTCTCGCCGGGATGTCGGGCGGCGCGCGGATGGCCAGCCGATTCGCCTCGCTTCACCCGGAGGCCGTGCAGGTTCTCGGGGCCGTGGCCGGCTTGCGGGCGCCGGTCCGAGCCCGGCTCGAGCACCCACTGCGGGTACTCGCCTTCCATGGGAGCGCGGACCGGATCAACCCGTTCGCCGGCGCCGGCACCGACCGCTGGGACGAGAGCGTGTCCGACGCCGCCTCCGCTTGGGCCCGAGCGCTCGGCCTGCCCAGCGAGCCGATCCGCCAGGAGCTAACCGCTCACCTCACTCAAATCGAGTTCGGCGCTCCAAATCAGGCGGCGGCTGTCACTTTGTTCGTCTCGAGGGGAGCGGGGCACACGTGGCCGGGGTCCCGCCTCCCGCTCCTCCTGCGGTTGATCCTCGGCCGTACCTCGAACGAGATCGACGCCACGACCGAGATCTGGCGAGCAACGAGCGCGTCGGTGTGACCTGATCCAACCGGTTCGTGGGCCGTCGTCTGTGTTTCGCAGCAAATCGCCCCACGCGCCGGCTCCGTGCCACATGTGCATGGTGGACATGCTTATGTGGTCGCGGGCGCTCGTCGCGGGGCGATTTGCTGCGTTGCACATGGTCCTGGTGCGTCGGCCCCTCGCTCCGACGCCCTCGGGTCACTCCGACTGGCCCGGGCCGATCGACCGGTCGCTCGCGCCCATCCCACCGGGATCTGCGACGGCGACGTACGAGCCGTCTGGCAAACCGATCTCGACACCGGCTACCTGTACGCGGTCGAGTCCTGTCGTGCGCTCGAGGAACGCCTCCGTCGTCGCGCGAGCCTCCGTCGACGTGCCGGCAAAGACCAGCCCCAGGACGCGCATGCCGCCGTATCCCCCAGGGGGAGCGGGCGGCGCCGGCGATGCGTCAAAGGGGTGGCTTGTCGGCGGCTTGACGCAGGGATATGCTCCTCGTGCTCCGGGGTCGTGCCGGACCCGGATGCGCAGGGCGACATCGCCGCCAACTGGGAGTCAGAGGAGGACGTGACCATGAAGGCGTTGGTATCCGTTGGGCGGTTCAGGTGGCGGGTGTTAGCGGGGCTGGTTGCCGCGTTGGCGCTCGCGCTCGTGGGTGCGGGCGGGGCGGCCGCGTCGAACACCGCGAAGGTGCGGGCCCACGTCGCCGCGCAGAGCATGACCCAGATCCGGGGCAGCCTCCAGCCGACCACGGCTACCCAGACCGGGACCTTGTCGAGTTCGCAGATGAGCGTCGAGGTAGTGCTGGCGCCGTCGAACGAGGCGGGTCTCAACTCTCTGCTCAGCTCGCTGTACACGCCGGGGAGTGCGGACTACGGCCGCTGGCTGGGCGCGGGTCAGTTCGACTCGGACTTCGCTCCCTCGCAGGCCACGGTGCAATCGATCACCGCGTACCTGCAGAGTCAAGGCCTGACCGTACAGCGGACGCTCACGCCGTTCCTGCTTCGCGCGATCGGGAGCAGCGCCCAGATCGATGCGGCGTTCGCGACCTCGCTCGACAAGTACCGCAGCGCCCGGGGCGTGAACTTCTACTCGAACGCGACGCCGGCTTCGGTGCCCGCGAGTCTCGCGTCGAGCGTGCTCGGCGTGGTGGGGCTGTCCAACACGGTCCGGCTCCAGTCGCAAACGAGCGTCGAGGGCGGGCCGTCGGGCTCGGGTGGACACGGCTCCGGCGAGCCGAGCTGCGAGATCCCGTACCCGCAGACCCTGGCTCAGCTAGAAGCGATTCCGGCTAACGGACCGTTCAACGGTTACGGCGGCGGCCCCGGCTGCAGCGGACTGACCCCGTCGCAGACCAACAGCATCTATAACGCCCCGAAGGCCGGACCGCGTGGTCAGGGTGCCGGCGCCAACGTGGCCGTGTTCGAGCTGTCCGCCTACAACCACGCGGACATCACGAACTGGGCCCACACGTTCTACGGCTCTCACTACACCCCGCGCCTAGTCGACATCAACGTCGACGGCGGTCCGCTGGCGACCAACACGAGCAAGTGTCCGACTGGGGACACGTGCTTCTACGGCTACGGTGGCGACATCGAGATCGAGGCCGACCTCGAGCAGGATCTGACGATCGCGCCGGACGCCAACTCGATCCTCGTCTACAACGCGCCCAACGACGAGACCGGCCAGGTCACCCTGGACGAAGATGCCGTCATCGCCAACCAGGACATCGCCGACACCGTCAGCTCGAGCTGGGCGATCTGCGAGCCGGATGCCGGTCTGGGTTACGCCGAGGCCGAGAACATCCTGTACGAGCAGATGGCAGCGCAGGGGCAGAGCGCGTTCGCGGCGTCGGGCGACACCGGCGCGTTCGAGTGCATCCGCGACGGCACGTTCAGCGACCACGCTCCGCTCGAGTCGCTCGACCCGGCGAGCCAGCCGTGGGTGACCAGCACCGGCGGCACCTCGTTCGAGTCATTTGACCCGGGGAGCAACCCCAATCCGAATTACCCGTACGGGACCGAGGCGGTGTGGAACACGCTCGACGTCTGCAGCGGGAACAACTCATCGACCGCGAACTCGACGGGCATCATCGACTGCGGTGCGTACGGTGCGGGTGGCGGTGGCCACAGCATCTTCTGGCCGATGCCGAACTACCAGCGAGGACCCGGGGTGATCAGCCCCTACACAGTGTCCGGCCCGAACAACTGCGCGCTCGCCGCAAGGAACCAACCGTGCCGCGAGCAACCGGACATCTCGGCCAACGCGGATCCGCTCACCGGTTACGCGGAGTACTGCACCGGGTCGACGTATGTCTCGCCCAACCCAACCGGCCCCGACTATGAGAGCACCTGTCACGGGCTCACCCCGACGCCCGGTGCTCCCGGCTGGTTCCACATCGGTGGCACCAGCCTGTCGGCGCCTCTGTTCGCGGCCCTGTTCACCGATCGGGATGCGTTCCACGGTCACCGCACCGGGAGTGCGAACCCGCTTCTCTATTCACTGTTCAACGACCCCTTCACCGACTACGCGGATTTCCACGACATCACTGGATTCCACCAGGTCAGCAACAACAACGGCTTCTATCCCGTGACCCCCGGCTTCGACCAGGCGACCGGAATCGGCACCCCGAACTTCGCGGGTCTGATCACCGGGTCTGGCTTCTAGCCGGGACAGCCAAGCCTCGGCAGGGAGGGGACGGGCACAGCGCCCGTCCCCTCCGGCTGGGGTAGACGCACCTCCGCTGTAACCGGCGCGCGCCGGCATGCCGGCCGCTAGGTTGCGGCCCACAGTGATCCGGTGCATCGCAGCGCTCACCTGTCTGGCCGCTCTCGCCCTGCCGGGCGCCGCGAACGCCGCCCCCGTTCCGCCCCTCCCGGGGGCACTGCCCGGGACCGGAACAGCAACCGGAACAGGGACCGGGACTCTGACCGGAATCCTCAAGGGCAACCCGGCCGGCGGAATTCTGCAAGCGGCTCCCACGGTCGGAACGCTAGAGCAGAATCCGGCCGGCACGCTGACGTTTCCGACCTTCGACGGATTTCACTCGGTGCTCGCGTTCGGCGAGGGAGAGGGGACGTCCGACCCTGACCTGGCGCTGTTCGAGGCCAACGGGACGACGCCGGCGGTGGACCTCGACCAGGATCAGATGTACGAGGGGCTCGAGCAGGCCTGGCCAGGCGTCACCGACGCCGACCTCGACACCTACTACAAGGACTCGGACTTCGCCCCCGAGCCCAGCCCGAGTGTCCTGAGCACGCTCGAGGGCTCGGCCGGCGCCACGCTGACCGGCTCCCCGCCGAGCGTTGAGACGCCGCGGGCCGGAGTGGTGATCGTCCGCCAGGCGCCGTACGCCGTCCCGCGGATCTACGCCCAGACGCGCGACGAGGGCATGTGGGCAGCGGGCTACGTGACCGCCGAGGATCGGTTGTTCCTCATGGACGTCCTCCGGCACACGGCCGAGGGCACGATGGCGGAGCTGCTCGGTTCGAGCGCCGTGCCCGAGGACAGCGCTCAGCTCGGCGTTCAGGACGAGTCGCCGCACCAGCTGACCGCCCAGATGGACGCCCTGCCGCACTCGATGGGGGCCGAGGGCGCACAGGCGCTCGGCGATATGAACCAGTACGTCGATGGGATCAACGCGTTCATCGACCTGACGAGAACCGACCCGACCCGATTGCCGGCTGAGTATCCCGCGCTCGGCACCCTCCCTCGGACGTGGACGCTGGCCGACTCGGCGGCGATCGGGGTGTACCTGGTGGGCCAGTTCACCGTCTTCGGCGGCCAGCAGCCGCAGCAGGCCGAGGCGTTGCGGATGGCCGAGCAGCGCCTGGGGACCTCGAAGGGACAGGCGGTGTACGACGACCTGAGGCTGGCCGCCGACCCCGAGGCGGTCACGACGCTGCCGAACAGCTTCGCGTCCGACGCCACCGGCCGGGTCAACCCGGCCTCGGTGGCGATGATCGATCCCGGGTCGCTCGTGGCCCGCAACGCTCAGACGGGCTCCACCGAGCCACTAGGCACGGACACCGGCACAGGCGCCGCGACCGACACCGCGGCCACAACCCGCCTGCCGACATGGGCGCGATCGCTGGCGACCGAGGGCCTGCGGCTTCCGCATCTGGAGTCGAATGCCGTGCTCGTCGACGGCGCCCGCAGCGGCACCGGTCAGGCGCTGGCGGTGATGGGGCCCCAGGTCGGCTACTACACGCCCGAGGTCATGCTCGAGTACGAGCTGCACGCGCCCGGGATCGACGTCAGCGGCGTCTCGTTCCCGGGCGCCGACCCGTATCCGCTGATCGGGCACGGGATCGACTTCGCGTGGACGGGCACGTCGGCGTTCTCCGCCAACGAGGACGTGTTCGCCGAGCGGCTGTGCAACCCGAACGGCTCCAAGCCGAGCTTCAGCTCGACCCACTACCTGTACAAGGGCCGTTGCACCGCCTTCACGACGCGGACGATCACCGAGCAGACGCCGGTGTCACCCACGAGCCCGAGCGCGCCGGAGACGGTCACGCTGCACACACTGAACTCCGTCCACGGTCCGATCGGGCGCTTTGCCACGGTGCACGGGGTGCCGGTGGCGCTCGCCACGGCCGCCGACACCGAAAACCACGAGGCCCAGAGCTACGTGGCGTTCATGCGCCTGGCCGAGAACGTGCCGACCTCGCCACAGTCGTTCATCGCCGCGATGAAGCCGTACACCGGCAGCGAGAACTGGTTCTACGTGGATGACCACAACATCGCCGTCTACCAGTCCGGCTGGTTCCCCGAGCATGCGGCCGGCAGCGACCCCGACCTGCCGATCTGGGGCACGGGGCAGTGGGACTGGAAGGGCTTCAGACCGAGCACCGACGGCTACGACCGCCTGCCGGCAACTGCCAACCCGAGGTCGATCGATCCTCCGCAGGGCTACCTGGTCAACTGGAACAACGCGATCGCGCACGGGTGGCGGGTGGCGGCCGGCGATTGGGAGGACGGCCCGGTCGTGCGCGCGACGATGCTGCAGGACGACCTGAACGCCGCGCTCGGCAGTGGCTCGGTCGACCTCGCCAAGTTGACCAACATGGTCACGGGCCCGTCGCTGACCTCGGATCTGCGCGGGATGGCGGTGTGGCCGTGGCTGCACGACGTGCTCGGCAGCGGCGGATCGAACCCTCAGCTGCGGCAGTTGATCGCGCTTCTGAACGGATGGGCGCAGGCGGGCGCACAGCGGCGGAGCACGGCCAGCGATGGGGTCGTCGACGACAGCCCGGCGGTGCTGCTGATGGACACGTGGTGGCCGCTGCTCGTGCGAGGCGAGTTCCAGCCGACGGTCGGCTCCTCGCTGATGGACTTCATCAGCGCCAACTTCAACTCGATCGTGCCCGACGGGCTCCGGGACGGCACCGGCAACGGGTTCTTCGAGGGCTGGGAGATGGATGTCCAGAAGGACCTGCGGCAGGTGCTCGGCCAGCACGTGCGCGGACGCTTCTCCCGCACCTACTGCGGTGGCGGATCGCTCAAGCGCTGCCGCGCGCTGCTATCCAGCACCCTGCTGCAAGCGGCCGGAGAGCTGGCATCGAAGTACGGGCCGGCGATGTCGGGCTGGACGCTCCCGACCACGTGTCCGGCGACCACGCCCGCCACTTGCGATCAGATCGTGCCGACGAGCGCCGGCGCGATCTCGATCCCCCCACAGCCGTTCGACAACCGCGGGACGTTCTACCAGGCGGTGGCGGTCCACGGGCACCGCTAGCCCACCGGGTGGTTCGCGCCCTTCAGCGGTGCGAACATGGACTGATGACGACGTGGGACGACGTCGAGCGGGCGGTACCGGAGTTCGCGCAGCGCGTCCGGGCGCTGTTCGACGCTCACAGGCACAAGACGATCGCCACCCTCCGGGCGGACGGGTCGCCGCGGATCTCGGGGATCGAGGCGGTGTTCGAGGGCGGCGAGCTCGTGTTTGGCTCGATGCCGAACGCGCGCAAGGGAGCGGACCTCCATCGGGATCCGCGGTTCGCGCTGCACAGCGCCACCGTCGATCCGATCGAGGGCGCGGCGGCTCAGTGGCCGGGCGAGGCGAAGATCGCGGGTCGCGCGGTCGCCGCCAGATCAACTACCGAGGAAGCGGCCGGCGATCGCTTCCGCGCCGACATCGCGGAGGTCGTGCACACCCATCTCAACGCGGAGGCCACATTGCTCGTCGTCGAGTGGTGGACGCCGGCGCGGGGGCTGCGCAGGATCGAGCGAGAGTGACCCGCGCCCGCGCGTCCGGCTAGCCCGGCTCGCCTTCGCCGGGCGCCGGCGAGCCCGGCTCGCCTTCGCCGGGCGCCGGCGAGCCGCCCTGCTCGCCCGCGTCGCGTTCGCTTGACCCCGGCCCGCCGAACTTCTCGACCGCATTGTTTGCCTTCTGCCCGGCCTTGAAGATCTTGTCGGTGTACTTGCCGTGCGTCTTCTGGTCGACGGCCGCGCCGGCTGTCTCGACCGCGCCCTGGATCTCGTCCTTGTGCTCGGCGACCGCCTGCTGGGCCTGCTGGCGGAGGTCGGTCAGCTTGTCCTTCAGTCCCATCTGTCGCTCCTGTCGGTCGACGCGAAACCGTCCGCGCAAGCGTACGCGCTCGGAGCGGCCGACCGATGAATTCGCGTGGCGTGCCGAGTCATGACAGCGAACGGACGATGAACCGGCTACGGACGAGGAGCTGTCATGCGAAAGCTTGTGTTGTCGATGGGGGTGTCGCTCGACGGTCTGGTGGCACGGCCCGGGCCCCACGGGGCCGGCGACTGGGGGCTCCCGCCCGAGGATCCCGCCCTCACGAAGCGCAAACTGGGGTGGATGGACGACATCGGACTGCACCTCATGGGGCGTAACACGTACGTGGAGATGGCCGGGTTCTGGCCCGTGTCGGATCACGCCTATGCGGCACCGATGAACGACATCCCTAAGGTCGTGTTTTCGCAGACGCTCGAGCGCGCCGAGTGGGAGGAGTCGTGGATCGCACGCGGCAATCTCGCCGAGGAGATCGGAAGGCTCAAGCGCGAGCCGGGCAAGGACATGCTCCCGTGGGGCGGCGCAGCGTTCGCCCAGTCGCTCTCAAGGCTCGGTCTCGTCGACGAGTACCGCCTGATCCTCCAGCCGGTCGTGCTCGGTCAAGGGCTCCCGCTGTTCAAGGGCCTCAAGGCGCCCCTGCGGCTCGAGCTCGTCGACGCGCGGACATATCCAACCGGCGCCGCGCTGCACGTCTACCGTCCCGCCGCTGCGGCCTCGTGACATGACCTCCACACCCGCCCACATACTCCAGACGGCCGAGGCGGACATCGCCTACGACGTCCACGGCCCGCTGCCCACCGCGGATGGACGCCCGCTGCTGTTGATGATCGGTCAGCCGATGACCGCCGGCGGGTTCGACGCGCTGGCCTCGCACTTCCCCGACCGGACCGTGGTCACCTACGATCCGCGCGGCCTCGGCCGCAGCACGCGCAAGGACGGCCGCGCCGACCACTCGCCGACGATCCAGGCCGGCGACGTGCACGCGGTGATCGAGGCGCTCGGCGCCGGCCCCGTCGAGATGTTCGGCAGCAGCGGAGGCGCGGCGACCGCGCTCGCGCTGGTCGCCGCGTATCCCCACGACGTGGCGACGCTCGTGGCGCACGAGCCGCCGCTCATCCACGTGCTCCCCGACTCGGTGTCGGCCGAGCGGGCCCGGGCCGGGGTGCGCGACGCGTACGAGGCCAGAGGGTCGAACGCCGGCCTGGCGGCCTTCATCGCGATGACGTCGTGGCGGGGCGAGTTCACCGAGGAGTACTTCGCCCAGCTGGCGCCCGACCCCGCCGTGTTCGGGATGCCAACCGCGGACGACGGCTCGCGGGACGACCCGCTGCTGTCCGACCGGTCCTGGGCGGTCAGCGGGTACTGCCCCGACGTCAACGCGCTGGCCGCGGCGCCGACGCGCGTGGTGATCGCGGTCGGCGAGGAGTCCGAGGGCGTGTTCACCGGGCGCACATCGGCGGCCACCGCCGACCTGCTCGGTCAGCTCGCGACCGTGTTCCCGAGCCATCACGGCGGCTTCCTCGGCGCGGACACCGGGTACCCCGGCCAGCCCGAGGCGTTCGCGCGCAGGCTGCGCGAGGTCCTCGAGGATGGGAGCGACGGCCGCTAGTACTCGTCGTGGCGCCGCACCCACATCGGCTCGGTGGCGCTCTCGTCGCGACCTTTCGGCGTCCGGTCGAGCAGCGGGTAATAGCCCATCGTGACCTCGAGGCCGCGCGCCGTGGCGACGTAGGTCCGGTACACGGCCCCGTCCGACAGCGCGTAGACGCTCAATCCCGGAGCCTCCGAGACGTAGTTGCCGGGGTCGGTCCCGCACATGCGCGCGTTCTCCACGACGGTGACCGGGATGTCGCCCTCGAGGAACGGCCCCAGCTCGTCGATCGTGTAGACGAAGCCGAGATCGCGGTTGAAGTCGCTGGCGCCGCTCGAGACCCAATCGATCTGCCAGCCCATCCGCTCCCGGTAGGCGAGGAGCTTCTCGAGCGGCGCGCGCGAGGCGAGCACCAGCGTGGTATCCCGCGCCTTGAGGTGAGGGACCTGGGGCGCAAGCGTGTCCGCGATCGAAGAGCAGACCGGGCAGCCGCCGGTGTACGACGGCCCGAACATGAAGTGGTAGACGACCAATTGGGAGCGGCCGTCGAACAGGTCGACGAGCGACTCCGTGCCGCGCTCGGTCTCGAACCGGTAGTCCTTCTCGACCGGGACCCACGGCAGCTCGCGCCGCTTCCGCGCCAGCTCGTCGCCGCGGCGCGTGAGCTCCTTCTCCTCCTTGAGCAGCGCGTCGCGCTCGGTCTGGTACTGGTCCTGCGTTCCGATCCGGTGCTCGGTCATCGATGTGCTCCTCGCCTGGGGTTCCGGCTGGTCACGCCTATATAGTTAGCGATATGGCTAATGATACGTTCAAGGCGCTAGCGCATCCGCTCCGGCGGGACATCGTGGAGCGCTTGAGCGGGGGCTCGGCGACGGTCGGAGAGGTCACACGCGACTTCGGCGTGTCCAAGCCGACGATCTCGCGACACCTGAAGATGCTCGAGCAAGCGGGGGTCGTGACCCGCGTGATCGACGGCCGGACCCACCGCCTCGCCCTGCGGCCCGAGGCGCTCGCGGACGCCTCGGACTGGATCGAGACGCAGCGCCGGCGCTGGGAGCGCCTGTTCGACGTCGTGGGCGAGTACCTCGAGGAGCACAAGGACGAGCGATGAGCGACGAGGCCGGCTACGTGGTCCGCATCGAGCGGACGTACGCCGCTCCGGCCGAGGCGGTGTTCGACGCCTGGACGAGCCCCGAGGTGATGCGGCGCTGGCTCCATTGCGGCCCCGACTGGGGCACTCCGGAGGCCCAAGTCGACCTTCGCGTGGGCGGCAAGGTCCGGGTGGTGATGCGCCGACCCGATCGCACGGATGTGCAGATGTGGGGCGAGTACACGCTGATCGATCGGCCACGGCGCCTGGTGATGATCTGGACGTTCGACGACGACCCTTCGAACGAGCAGCTGATCGAGCTCTCGTTCACGGAGGCCGAGGGCGCGACGACTGTGCTGCTCGTCAACAGCCGCATCTCCACCGATCAGCGGCGCGGCGCGCAGGACCGGGGATGGCACGGGTGCCTCGAACAGCTCGGTCGGGTACTGGCGGGATGACACCGACGAACAGTCCGGATCGAGTGGGGCCCCGCCTTCTGAGCGGGTATCCGCCGGCGCGTTACCGGCTCCGGCGCCTCACGCCGGCGATCCTGCTGATCGCGGTCGCGCTCGCGTGCTGGGCGATCACCGCAGATCGGATGCAGGGGATGGACATGGGCCCGGGCACCGCCCTCGGCGGCCTGGGCTGGTTCACGGTCGTGTGGGCGACGATGATGGCAGCGATGATGCTGCCCTCGCTCGTCCCGATGGCGATGACGTACGCGGGGGAGAGCCGGAATGCCGGCGCGTCCGCGCCGACGGGCGCGACCGGTGTGTTCACGGGCGGCTACCTCCTGACCTGGGCGGCCGCGGGCGTGCTGGCGTACGCGGTGGTCCAGGGCGTTCGCTCGCTCGACCTGTCGGTCTTTGCGTGGCACGAGGGAGGCCCTTACATCGCCGGGGGCGTGATCGTCGGCGCCGCGCTGTACGAGCTGACGCCGGTCAAGTGGACGTGCCTGCGCCATTGCCGAAACCCGCGGTTGCTCGCCGAACGCTGGCGCCCGGGTTCCGTCGGCGCACTGAGGACGGGCGTCGAGCACGGCGCCTTCTGCGTCGGCACGAGCTGGGCGCTGATGGCCGCGCTGTTCGCCGTCGGGGTGATGAACGTGGCCTGGATGATCGTGATGGCAGCGCTGGTCGCACTCGAGAAGCTGTTGCCTTCCGAGCGAGTGGCGGTCGGGGCAACGGCGGCTTTCATCGTCGGGCTCGGCCTCGCGGTCGCGTTCGCGCCCCACCAGGTTCCCGGTCTGACGATCCCCGGCTAGCCGCCGCCCAGCCGAGCCGCCCCATCCGCGCCCTTCGTCGACAACACCGGCCAGATCGTCACGACGACGTCGAGCGCGACGTAGGGGTGTGTGATGGGCCGCCTGCGGCGGCGTCTGTGGGGCCGGTTCCGCAGGGCGTCCATGCCCTGCGGGGTGATCGCGCACCTGTGAATGGCTGAGAGCCGGCGAATGCAAACGACGGGCACCTGAAGAATGGATGCGGTCGTCCCCGGGAGCGGATCGCGGGGCGCCAGCATGCATAACCTGCCAACGGCGCCCGTCCGGCCTGACCGTGGCCGATCTCGCATGCCCCACATGCGTCACACGCCACGGTCCCCGACCCGCGGCTCAATTGGCAGGTTATGCAGGTCCGCGGCGCCGGCGTGCGGCTTCGAGATTCAATGAGCGCCGTTCAGGCGCGGCCGCGGGCCAGGTCAAGCAGGCGGCCCAGAATGCGCTCGCCGTCGACGCGCAGGCCGTTGTGCTGGTACTCGTTGGTCGCCCACGTCCGCAGGCCCCTGATCTGCGAAGCGGTCTCCTCGGAGAAGGCCCGCTCGACGTACATGTCCTCGAGATAGATCGCGGCGGCCGCCGGAACCTCGTTGCCGCGCAGCACGTCGTCGTCGTACAGCCGTGGCCACTCGTGCTCGGCGAGCAGGTCAGCAGCGTCGCGCAGTGGCCTGAGCGCTCCGTAGTCCTCGAACATCCAGGGGTACACGTGCTCGCCGGTGAACAGATCGGGAGCGTCGAAGTCCGCCGGCAGGACGCGCTCGGCTGACCAGCGGGTCGTGCCGCCGTCGGCCCAGGACGCCTCGTGCAGGACCGCGTAGATCGGATCGCGGGCGAATGCGACCGCGGTCTCGACGTCGTGCAGGAACGCGGGCGAGTCGGGTGCAAGCTCGACTATGTAGTGCAGATGCTCGGCTCCGTCGCTCATCCCGAGCATCTGCCCGAGCTGGCGGAAGCGGCGCCAGGTCAGGCGGTCGCCGCACGGCAGCCGGAGCTCGTCGCTCTCGATCCGGTCGTGCAGCGCGAGGACCCGCTTGCGGTCGGCGGGATAGCGGTCGTAGTAACGGCGGTTGCGGTCGAGCACGCGCTCGTAGGTGCGGGCGTAGACCTGGTCGATCCGTGGTCCGAGGACGGGGATGCCGCCGGTCACGAGCGCTTCTCGCAGCCCGTCGGGAGCCAGCGACAGATACGTGATCACGCACAGCCCGCCGAAGCTCTGGCCGAGCACGCTCCAGCGCTGCACCCCGAGCTCGCGGCGGATCCACTCGGCGTCCCGGACGATCGAATCGGCGCGAAAGTGCGCGAGGTAGGCGGCCTGCTGCGCCGGGCTCATCCCCGGGAGCACGCCGACCGGGGTCGAGCGGCCGGTGCCGCGCTGGTCGAGCATCAAGACGCGAAAGTCGCTCAGCGCCCGGTCGAGCCAGCCGGGCCCGTTCGGCAGGCGCGTCGGCCGCGGCGCCTCGAATCCGGGGCCGCCCTGGAGGTAGACGAGGAACGGGCGGTCGCGGCCGTCAGGGTCGGCGAGCTCGCGCGCGAACACCGTGATCCGCTCGCCGGCGGCGTCGTCGTGGTCAAGCGGCACCTCGAACGTGTGCTCGATCGCGACCAGACCCGGCAGCAGTACCTCGTCGGGCATCGCTGAATCATGCCTGCAACGCGCTGCGTGTGATGCGTGACGCGCGAACGGTCAGACCCCGACAGCTGGGGGGGTCCGGTGTAACGTCCCGACAGCCGGGGGGTTTGATGTGGCGTCGTTAGGTTCACGCTCGATCGAATGTGGGAAGCTCCCCCAAGCACATGACCCGCGCTGAACGCATCGCAAATCTGCTGGGCGTAGTCGTCCCGTTCGCGGGCGTCCTCGCCGCGATCGTGCTGCTCTGGAACCGGGCCGTCGACGCCAACGACCTCGTGATCCTCGTCGTGATGTACCTGCTCACGGGGCTCGGCATCACGGTCGGCTTCCACCGGCTGCTGACCCACCGCGCGTTCCAGACGTATCCGTGGCTCGAGCGCACGTTCGCGGTTCTCGGCTCGCTCGCGGTCGAGGGCTCGGTGCTCGACTGGGTCGCCGATCACCGCAAGCATCACGCCAACGCCGACAAGGAGGGCGACCCCCACAGCCCGCACGTCGGACACGGCAGCGGCCTGCGCGGCCTCTGGCACGCGCACACCGGGTGGTTGCTCGAGACCCAGGGCCAGGCCGACTGGAAGAAGTACGCCACCGAGCTGTACGAGGACAAGAGCATGCGCCGGATTGGCAAGCGGTTCCCATGGCTCGTGCTGCTCTCGCTCGCGATCCCGACCGTCGCCGGCTTCGTGCTCGACGGCTTCACGCTGCGCGGAGCGCTGCTCGGCTACATCTGGGGCGGCCTCGTTCGGATCTTCCTCGTCCACCACGTCACGTGGTCGGTGAACTCGATCTGCCACTTCTTCGGCCGGCGCCGGTTCGACATCGAAGACCAGTCGACCAACGTCGCATGGCTCGCGGTGTTCTCGTTCGGAGAGTCCTGGCACCACAACCACCACGCGTTCCCGCGCTCGGCTTACCACGGCCTGCGGTGGTGGGAGATCGACCTCTCGGGCATGCTCATCTCGACGCTCGCGAAGATGCATCTAGCGTGGAACGTCGTTCGCATCACGCCCGAACGCCAGCTTCAGAAGGCCGCCGCGCCCAATCCGCGCGCATTAGTGGACCCGCGCTGACGGCGCCGTACCCCGCGCGGCTCTCCCGAACTTGACCGACAAGCATTCCCCGGTGGCGATCAGAGACGCCCGTCCCGAGGACTGGGACGCGATCTGGCCGTTCTTCCATGAGATTGTGGCCGCCCGCGAGACGTACGCGTACGACCCGGACATGGATGAGGCGCAGGGCCGGCGGCTGTGGATGATCGAGCCGCCCGGGCGCACCGTCGTGGCTACCGACCCCGACGGCACCGTGCTCGGCACGGCCAGCATGTACGCGAATCGTCCGGGGCCGGGGTCACACGTCGCATCGGCGAGCTTCATGGTCGACTCCCGGCATGCCGGCCGCGGAACCGGCCGCGCGCTCGGTGAGCACGTGATCGAGTGGGCGCGCGAGAACGGGTTCCGAGCGATTCAGTTCAACGCCGTGGTGGAGACGAACGCGCCCGCGGTCGCGCTCTGGCGCTCTCTTGGTTTCGAGGTCTTAGCGGCCGTTCCCGAGGCGTTCAACCACCCCGAGCACGGGTATGTCGGGCTGCTCATCATGCATCGATTTCTTTAATGCGCGAGCATGTCCGGCCGTCAGGCCGTTCCGGGTGGCCCGATCGGACGGCGGCCCGCGACTAACAAAATCGCCCGTCCGTCCGCTGTCCAAGATTGAATCCGCAAATCAATCCCAACGATTAGACCCGCAGGAGGAGTGCCGTGCCGTTAACACAGGCCCAGTTGGTCACTGCCGTCGCCGATAAGGCAGAGCTGAGCAAAGCCGACGCCAAGCGCGCGGTGGAAGCGCTCGAGACGATCGTGCTCGAGCAGCTCGGAAACGCCGAGAAGGTCAGGATCGGCGGTCTCGTGCAGCTCACCGTCCGCGTCAAGCCCGCCACCAAGAAGCGTCTTGGCCGCAACCCGGCGACCGGCGAGGAGATCACCATCGCCGCCAAGCCCGCCAGCGTCGACGTGCGTGCGCGTCCGCTCGCGAAGGCCAAGGCTGCGCTGCCGTCCGTGCAGAAGGCCCGCCGCCGGCTCGCCGCCTGACACCGACCGTCTTTCAGCTGAACGCTCTACGCCAGCGGCGGTGGGTTACCGTCGGCGCTGGCGGCCAGAGCGCCGTCCCAGCGGCACACCGCGCACGCATGGCGGAAGGCTGAATGGGCGAAGTCGAGCGCGACCGCCCTCGGATCCGGGCTCGCGATCACGTCATCCCAATCCAGGACATACTCGCCGAGTGCGGCGTCCCAGCGCGCGGGCGAGATCGCCGCTTCTGGGAAATCGTCCGGCGCGGGATGCGCGTACGCATAGAACGCGGCCTTGCCGTAGCGCGCATCGCCGGGCCACCAGCCGATCGCGACCTCCTCGGAGTCCATCGCGTTGCGGAACAGGTAGTCGTTTGACGGCGGCTGGGCGGGCCGGCCGGAGAACAGGCTGACCGCCAGGTCGAACGACCCCCACCACGCGTTGACGGGGGTAGACCGGCCGCGGTACGGGGCGCGGAACGCGGCGAGTACCAGCGCCGCCTGGGTCGCCGCGGCGAAGTACGAGCTGACCTGGGCCGCGTCGTAGCTCGAGTGCTCGTCGTCCTCGTCGAGCGGCACGGTCCAGGACACCTCCTGCGGCGTCGGGTCGAACTCGACCGGGCCGACGAGGTCGGCGACCGCTGACAGCAGCGCGCGCGTCACTTCGCCCACCGGGCGGTCGGGAGTCAGCGGCACGCGACGGTCGGCCCCGCCGGTGTGCTCGGCGACGGCTTCGTGCGTTCGCAGGTCGAGCGCCACGACGAGGCTGCCGGAGCCGTCGGGCGCGGGCAGCGGCGATGTCTCCCATCCCCGGGCGGTGATGCGCAACGCGCTGTTTTGAAACTGAGGCTCGGGCGGCGCGAGCGCGACCGCGATCTTGCCGAGGACCTGGGTGTGCGCGTGAAGCGTGTCGCACGTCGCGGTCCAGTTCTCATACGAAGTTGCGGGCCATTTGCTGGGCATGCGGCCACGCTACCGGATCGCCGGGGCGGGCCGCCAGGGGTAGTCCGCGTACCGGCGGTGACAGACTGTGGCGGTGCCCTTCTGGCGCTCAGGACGCGATCGCGGCGCGCACGATCAGCCGGCCCAGCAGCCGGCGTCGCTCGAGGTCGAAGGGGCGATGCGGCGGGTCGCCGAGCAGGACACCCCGGAGAACCGGAGGGCGCTGTTCGAGTTGCTGCTGGGGGCCACGCTGCTCGCCGCCACGCCGGAGGCGTCCTCAGCAGCCACCGAGCAGGGCCTCGCGACGACCACCGGCGAGGACGGGCCGGCGCTGCCGGTGTTCACCCGGATCGAGGCACTGCGGGATTGGCGCCCGACGGGGTACAGCCCGGTGGCCCTCACAGGGCGGACGCTGTTCGAGACCGCCGCGCGCTACAAGACCGCGAAGATCGAGGTCAACCCGGCGTCGGTGCCGCGAGGGTGGATCTCGCGCGCCGAGATCGAGGCGCTCGCCCACGGACAGGTGCCGCTCGGTCCGTCCGGACAGCCCGCGCCGGCGCACGGGTCCGGGCCGGTAGAAGAGCTCGGTCCGACCGGACAGCCCGGGCCGGCGCCGGCATACGAGCCCAGCGTGGAGCGACCCAGCGTCCGGCCGCCGGAGGCGCTGATCGAGGCGGCCCGACGGGCGCTCGCAGCGCAGCCGCACGCGGTCGCGGGTTGGTTGTTCGCGACGGTCCCGGCGAGCGGGCCGGCACAGCTGATGGTCGGCGTGCAACTCGCCGACGGCCTCGATCGCGAGACCGAGCACGCGACGATGCAGGCGATCCTCGAGGAGACGTGGGCGCGGTCAGCCGACGCCGACCGGCTCAGGTTCATGGTCGTCGCCGGGAACGCGTTTCGGAAGTCGCTCGCCGGCGGCGCCGGCGAGTTGATCTTCGAGCGTTAGTCCAATCAGAGCTCGTCGGGCACGCGCTCGCGGAGTTCGGCGAGCCACGTCGTGGCGGACCCGTCGCTCGGGGCGCGCCAGTCGCCGCGGGGCGACAAAGAGCCGCCTGAGCCGACCTTCGGGGCGTTCGGCATCGCCGAGCGCTTGAACTGGCTCGTGCGGAAGAAGCGCTCGAGGAACACCCCCAGCCAGTGCTTGAGCTCGATCAGCGTGTAC
>Ga0335072_10004906_pt1 | contig 19766 bp, 21 predicted proteins | sample Lox_Sample_21_FD_206725 | JGI IMG/M metagenome (GOLD analysis project Ga0335072, IMG submission 206725) | Soil microbial communities from Loxahatchee National Wildlife Refuge, Florida, United States - Lox_Sample_2.1 | ecosystem: Environmental > Terrestrial > Soil > Wetlands | place: USA...
GCGGAAATTATCACCGATTAACGGCTCGCAGTGTGCAACGATTGGTCATACACTATGCCCTACTCGCAGGCATCACCAAACACGTTAGCCCACATACCCTACGTCACAGCTTTGCGACCAACTTACTAATGAATGGCGCGGATCTAAGAAGTGTACAGGCAATGCTTGGCCACAGTAATATTGCCACAACCCAGATCTATACGCATGTCACCGATCCGCACTTAAAGCAGGTACATGAGCAGTACCACCATCTATAGCTAAACTACGGTGAACAGAGAGTACTGAGACTGTTAGGCACAGAGTCACCCGGTGCTATAGAAAAGGTCTTACATACATCGCCAGTACTCGACAGCGCATACGAAGGTATATCGTTAGTTGTACCAGCAATATCCATATGCGCTTGAACACGCTGCAGTTCATCCTGATCTTGGCCCGTCACATCGATTACCGCCTGAGCATCTTGAAACGTAGCTTGCGTCGGAGGAGATCCGGGAAGTTCTCCAGAGACTGTTATGCTCGACGCGTCTTGGTATAGTGGCGTTATCCGAACATAATACACATAATTGGTACCGACTGGTATGGTCGGTAGCGCTACTTTTACTACACACTCCCCCGTTGTACAATGTGGATTTCCAGAGGTAACACAATCGCCTGAGGTACCGCCCTCTTCACAGCCCGCACCGTAAAAGGCAGTCCCAGTTCCGCCGAACGGTAAGGAAAAGCCTGCACTCGCCGACAGATCATTACCAGCACTATCATATACGTCACCGTTATAGTGCCCGTAAGGACTCAGATACAACGTATCGGTAGCCTGCTCCAAAGATAGGCCGTCTACTGTAGTAGGTACCTGAAGTAAATCTACTCGTAGTAGCGCGAATGGGTATTGCCAGCTCGCTGCTGTCGGGTAATAAGACTCCGACTGTGAAGCACATGAAGAGGGGGTCGTAATACACCCTGTCTGTGAGCTATCCGAAGCACTCCAGCTAAAGCTTAGGCTCGACAAAGTACTGGTGGTGTGAATTGGAAACACTACCGAGTCTCCCTGTGCGACGTTGGTTTGTGTCAATGACTGAGGCGTGGGGTTAACGAGTACACAGGTATACTTTATCGTGCCTGACGTATTAAGTAGTGGCAATGGATTACCATCATAGTCATTGGCACAGCTTGTCTTCGGATTCAAAGGAGTGCCGTGCTGTAAATCAGTTTGGATAGCACTTTCTGTGGCATTAACTCCCGACTCAGCAGCATAATACGCCTGTGCGCTTAGCTCGCGATCAAGCGCTTCGCGCTGATTACTGCGGGTGACTTGCGAAAAGCCTAAAACTATCAAAGTTATGACTACCATCATGATCATTACAACCAAGAACGAAATCATACCACTTTGGTTTTGCACGATGCTGCTACGTAAACCTCTCATGCTTATCATATTGTATCGCCTCAGTATCTAATTTCCTATACGCTGTGTGACGGCAGCACTTAAATTGGCGACAGCGCAAAATTGTGAGCCGACCGTATCAGTACACCGGACATCAGTACCGCTCACGAACGGAGTTGTACTGGGGTTATTTTGTGTAGCACCCTCCGCGCACCCGCCCTGAGCTGTATTTTTACTAACATTACACAGCAAGTCTGAGTCACCGTAGGCTATACCAAGTGAAATCTGCCAGAGACCGAGTGCAGAACTGACTGGAGTAACACTCAGATTAGTAACCCGCATGTTCTTAGAAAGTAGCTCGTTACCATCGGAGACATTCGGCCAAGTGCTCGGCCAGCCGCAGCTAGCAGTACTCTGTGGTAATTCATAAAATCCTACATCAGTACCTAGGCTCCCACTACCCGGCACCCCACCGTCATATTTTTGGCCTAAGGTGAATAAGAACTCCTTACTACCCACACAAAGGTAGCCGTTACTACCTTGTGGTACAGGTTGTCCTGCACTGCCGCTTTGTGGGCTTACCTCAGTAACACTCGTACCGTCATTACGGCTGAATTCAATCGCTTGGGAAATCGATTCAATCGCATTCTGTGTTGTCGCCTGTGTAGCAGACGTATTGACTCCCTTATAATAACTATTCGTGAAGTGAATAACACCGTACGTTATGATCAGTAATACTAGCGAAAACACTGCCGTCGCTATCAGTAGCTCAATTATAGTGAAGCCATCCTCTTCGTTGCGGAGTCTACGATCTCTGATGTTAGTCTGCGTAGTGTGTTTCATATGTATGTCGCTACTGCGGTGTATAGTACAGTGTTACATTACTATTACTGCCGCTCCCTAAACTGGTCCAGTAGACACATACGGTATAGGTATTTGAGGTAGACGAAGCGCTTCCGCAGGTAGACGGAAGTGACCCACCTGGTATCCCAATAGTCTCCGTGTAACCGGCCGCCGAGGCGACTGAACAGTGTGTAGTAGGAGCTCCAGTTGTCGTATCAAAACAATCACCGTTCGTTGTCAATCCTTGATTGGCACGCAACAGTTCAACTTGTGTCTCAGCCAGATGTTGAGCCTGCTCAAGTTCCTGGGTATTCTGTAGTGTTTGAGTGTTGCGGTTGGTGGTAGCGTACGCCACCACCAATACCAAGCTAATGATTGCGGTAGCTATAAGCACCTCAACGATTGTATCGCCCCGACTGTCGCGTACTCGCTTCAACATTGTAAGCCCTCAACTAGCATGTTTGGTCGCCCATTATTTGATACGATACCCCTAAGCCTCCACCAGTCATATTAGCCGCTGATGAGTTGCCTATAGTAAATAGTGCCGACTGGTTGGTACTGCCGCTCGCCATACAGACGAGGAGTTCAGATGCGGTCTTTAACGCCCCTACACTGCCGATAGATGGTGAATACGAGGGTAAATTACCGACGTGCGCTGGAACTACACCAAGCCAATCATCCACACTACTACTCGTACCACCCAACCCGGAACCGGGGCTGGGACCGGCAGCATACAAGCTCAGTTCTTGAGATCCAGACTGTAAATTGTCTCCGTTCGCCGAGGCAATATCCCCGGAACTGTCGCTAAATAAAAACGTAGCCGTACCGGTCTCGACTTTAGAATTGGAGTATACGTTGTTTGGGTCGACGTAGCAGATAGGAGGAGTACCGGAGAGAGGCGGTGTCCTCGCGAGCCTTGCCGGCTCATAGTAACCATTGCTGCCAGTGCCCGTAAATGCCGTGCTACAGGCTGAGTTAGTAGTTGCAAAGCTGAGACCGTACTGTAGACTATATGTCTGTGTTAAGTTTTCAAGTGATGAAGTGGCGGTTGCGTTAAGTGAATCACCACTTTCTGGCCAGGCTACTCGTGGGATTGCCTGACCTAGCGTCGCAACTGGAGCTGTAGCTCCTGAAAAGGGATCGTTATAATACTGAGCCCCCACCACTGGAAATACTGCTATCTGCGAATTCTCAGGACTTGTTGTTCCTAGGCCAAACTGAATCACTTTACCCAAAAATATACAGCCACTGTTAGTTCCCTGCGCACTGCCAGCAGACGAAAAAGTCACTACGTGGTTCACCGACGACGCATTACATGAGAATCCACCACCATTTGGAAAATATCCACTACTAGTTTCATTAATGATTTGCTGTAGCTGCTGCTGAAAGTCGTTAACCGCAGTCTGGAATTCGACCTTATTCTGACGACCTACAACTAATAAGGCTGTCGATGCGAACAGCAAACCAGTCACCGCCAATACGATCATGGTTTCAGCTATAGTAAAGCCTGCGTTGACGGTTGTCACGCCACCCTTGCTCATGCCGCTAGTATAACAGGAAGCGTAAGCGGAACACCAGTGTTAAAAAGGAACTACTAATTACTTTAGTACTAAGGTTTGGTACCAGTTAGTAATTGAGGTTCCCCACAGTACCACAATCACCACAGAAAGCAGCAACGACGGGCCAAACGGCACGTGCTTACCAAGGCCTTTCTTCCCCTGTATAAGTTGGGGAATGCTCATAAGCGTACCGGCAAGTGATGCAAAGAAAATGACAGTCAGTGCGCGTAGAGGTGTTCCAGCTAGCAGTCCAAGCACAAGTGACAGCTTAACGTCGCCACCGCCAATCCAATGACCGGCTGAAATCTGATACAGTCCCCAAAAGAGGCCAAATATGACGGCAGCGCCTGCCGCTGACTGCCAGATGGTTTCGAAGTTACGTTGCCATAATACAGTTACAATGAGCTGTAAGATAGCTAGTCCGACGAGCGGGAAGACTATTCTATCTGGCAATAGCATCCAACGTACATCGTAGATAACGAGTGCTATAAAACCAACTAAGAAGGCAAGCCAAAATATAAACTGGAGTAATCCGACACCGTGTAAAGCATGCGGCCATGCGACATACGAGACCACAAAGAGCAGGCCGGTGGTTACTTCAACAACCGGATACTGCCACGCAATTTGACTACCACAATAACGACACTTACCACGTAGCCAAAGCCAACTAAACACTGGCACTAGGTCTTTGGCAGCTAACTCGTGACCACAGTGTGTACACATACTACGACCTCGGGTTATGGAAAGTGCTCTGCGTCGCTTGGCTGCAGCTCTACTTTTCTTACCTGTCAACTCAGCTTGCTCGTGCAGTCGCCATACTAGTGCATTTGCGAAACTACCGAGTATTAGGCCTAAGACGGCTAGCATGACAAAAAGCATTATGCTTATAGTAGCACAAAAAATAAACAGGCCTTGAAAGGCCTGTTTATCCAATGCAGCACTATCCTAAGCGGATACACATTGTAGAGTATTACCGCTAGATGTCTCTATTAGGTAGTACAATGCGAGTGATCGAGTCGATGCTGGTGCGTGCGCAACACTAGTGCTACCGTCATTGGGCGGACATGCGTGATCGACTTGTACGTAAATAGTCGATGTTTGGCCATTCGCACTTGTTATTACCTCGCCGAGTGTCGAACCTGAAGCTAAGTCGGTCTCACCACTTAGAGGAGCCCCCAGTAATGAAACGACTGTCGAACCATTTAAGGTAGCCGTTTCGCTCGTAGCACCGCTTGCAGTCAGTGAGATGGAGCCCGTACCGGTAACGCTGGTTGGTGCAGTACCGTTGTTGTCTGACTCAAATGTGCTGATAGCGCCCGCCAAGCTAGAGGCGTCATTCTTAATGGTTGTGTTGCGAGAATTGCGTTGTAGTGCGGGCACTGCTAGTAACACAATCAGTAGAATAAGTGCCGCGATAGCCAACACAATCATTACTTCGATGATCGTAAAGCCACTCTGACTCTTACGTTGTAATTGCTTTTGCATGTTGCAAATGCCCCCTTTGCTTAAATATTTAGGTAACCGCTAATGCTTGTATGGTACTGGCTGATGACCGCAAAAGCAACTACTTATCCACAGGCTATAAGGCACTTGTGAAACTGTTGTTATTTGCTAGACCATAGATAGGCAAAAGGATGGCAGCTACAATAGTGAACGCTACCACTCCTAGGACGACCATCAATACTGGCTCTATAAGAGAGGATATATTCGCGACCTCAGTGTCTACTTCCTTTTCATAATAATCCGCAACCTTGCTCATCATCTCCTCGATCGCCCCAGACTGTTCACCAATTTTAAGCATGCTCGGTACTAAAGGCAGGAAACTAGGATCCTTCTCGATACTATCCGCTAGGCTCTTACCACCCTTGACCTTCTCTGCAGCTCGATTAATGGAACGCTGGATATGTACGTTATTTACGGCAGTTGCTGTTATTGCCAACATTTGCAACAACGGTACGCCACTAGCCACAAGCGTCGAACCCGTGCGAGCAAAGCGAGCCATGTAAAGTTTCATGAAGAGTGGACCAATAGGCCAAGCCTTCATTTTGAGTCCGTCGATGACATCCTTACCGGGTCCCGTGCGAGCCCAACGGGTCGTAGCAAACCCTAACACTCCTAAAACAATTAAACATATCCACCAGTCATGTGTAATGAAATCCGATAGACCAAGCAACGCCTGCGTAGTAAAGGGTAATGACGTATTCGCCAGGCCTGAATAGATATTTTTAACTTCCGGCAAAACCTTAACAACCATAAAGCCTACTACCCCGGCCATCACTAGGAGCACGACAGCAGGATAAGCCATTGCACCGCGGATCTTACTGTTAAGATCTGCATCCTTTTCCTGCTGAATCGCCAAACGCTCAAGTGCCTTATCAAGTGTTCCAGATGTTTCACCGGCTGCAATAAGGCTAATATACACTTGGTTGAATACTTGTGGGTGTTTGGCCATGGCAGCCGACAATGTTGATCCACCCTCTACATCCCCGATCACCTGAGTAAGTACGATTCTGAGGGGTTTGCTGACTGTCTGCTGAGTCACACTGCGTAGTGCTTGTAGCAGCGGTAGACCAGCATTAATAAGCGTACTAAGCTGACGACTAAACAGTACTCGATCCTTGGTTCTGACGTGCCTACTAAGCTTACCGAATATGCTTGATCCGCTGCCATTAAGCTTAATATCAGTCGGTACTAACCCTTGTCCGCTAATGAGCTTCGCTGCGGCAGCTTCGCTGTCCGCTTCGACGGTAGATTTAACCTGATCACCAGTCTGCGGATTACGTGCCGTGTATTGATACGTCAACATAAGCTAGTCCCGCATGAGCCTATCGAGCTCATCTTGGTCGACGGCATAGTTACGTGCTTCATCGTACGCTATAACGCCGGAATGTATGAGACCTACGAGCGTCTTATCCATACTCTGCATACCAAACTCTGCACCGGTTTGGATAACTGCGTCGAGCTGATGCGTCTTGCCTTCACGTATTATGTTACGCACGGCTGGTGTTGCGACTAAAATTTCAGCAGCCGCAACCCGCCCACCACCAATGGCAGGAATGAGTCGTTGGCTGCAGATAGCCATGAGGATGTTGCTGAGCTGGGCTCGGATTTGTGGTTGCTGATGTGGCGGAAAAACATCAATCATACGATCGATACTCTGAGCCGCACTGTTAGTATGTAGTGTAGCAAAGACTAAATGTCCAGTTTCTGCAATAGTAATTGCACTCGCGATCGTCTCAAGATCACGCATCTCACCAATCAGCACTACGTCCGGGTCCTCGCGTAGAGCGCTGCGGAGTGCTGCGCTAAAACTATAGGTATCATAATGAACTTCACGCTGTACGATAACGCTCTTCTTACTCTTGTGTGTATATTCTATCGGGTCTTCAATAGTAATAATATGCTTGGACTGTTCCAAGTTTATCTTATGAATCAGAGCAGCTAAGCTCGTTGATTTACCAGAGCCGGTTGGGCCAGTTACCAATACTAAGCCGCGTGGATACCCAGAAAACTTCCCAACGACGGACGGCAAGCCAAGTTGCTCAATGGTCAGGATATCATTGGGGATAAGCCTGAGCGCCGCAGCCAAATTACCTCGTTCATGGAAAGCGTTGACACGAAAACGCCCTAAGTCACCGAAGGCGAAGCTGAAATCAAACTCTTTATCCTTGAGTAGGATCTGCTTTTGGTCTTCGTCAAGAATCGCAAAGACTAGCGTCTCCACCGCTTCCTCATTTAATACTTCAGTACCACCAACCGGTACCAGTGATCCATCTACACGCAACATTGGTGGCAGCCCCACCTGAAGGTGTAGGTCGCTCGCCTTTTTCTTGACGACATCCTCAAGCAATATCTCGATACGAGGCGTTCCACTGGCCATCAGAAGCTACCCCTCAGTTTGCGCGATAAAGATCTCCGAGATTTAGATCGCCTATATCCATTGAGTACTGCCTGCTTACTATTGTCCGATACTGCCCCCACCGCGATATCCTTGTCCATTGTTCTTTGCTTACTGTTCATTATCTCACGCACTGTCCGCTGACGCCACCCTGTTTACTTCCTTGATGGTCGTTTCACCAGCTAGCGCTTTTAGGTAGCCGTCTTGGCGCATTGTTACCATACCCTCTGCCTGTGCCTGCGCTTGGATCTCGCCACTGGTCGCTCGTTTGAGGATAAGTTTCTGGATGGGCTCGCTGATATCAAATACTTCATAGACCCCCATCCTACCCTTATAACCACCGGGTGAGTCAGGACTGTCGACGCCCTTGGTTAGAGTATAAGCGGAATCAGTACTTAGTGGCAAGCTCTGGTAACCCATATCCCTGGAGACTACTTCAGTTTGCTCTTTAGCTGCAGGTAATAACGTACCTAGCGCATCTTTGATCGCTGCCGTTTCGGCAGGGTCAGACGTATACGTCTGCTTATTTTTGCCAACCCGTCTTACGAGCCGTTGGCCAATCACTGTATGCACAGTGCTCGCAATTAAGAATGGTTCGACACCCATATCAAGCAAACGCGGTAGGATGCCTGCAGCGGAGTTAGTATGCAGCGTACTAAACACCAAGTGGCCTGTCAGGCTAGCTTGTACCGCTAGCTCTGCCGTCTCCCTGTCGCGAATCTCGCCCACCATCACAATATCTGGATCTTGGCGCAAGATGGACCGTAAACCGCTTGAAAACGTCAAACCAACGTCAGGATTAACCTGAATTTGGTTAACACCGTCCATTTTGTATTCTACAGGATCCTCAAGTGTCACGATGTTTACACCATCGCTCTTTACCTCTTGCAGCAACGCATACAAACTCGTTGATTTACCAGAGCCGGTTGGGCCACTCGTCAAAACCATCCCATTGGTTCGCTCTAGTCCGGCACGGATAGCACGCAACGCTCGACCGCGATAACCCATATCTTCCAACTTCAAAGAAGTACCACTCTTATCAAGTAGACGAATAACGACTTGTTCACCCCAAACCACCGGGCTAACGGACACACGCAGGTCGATCTCTTTGCCGGCAGCCACCACACTGAACTCACCATCTTGTGGGACGCGATGCTCATCTATCTTGAGATTACTCAAAATTTTAATACGGCTAATAAGTGGCGGCTCAGTACTCTTAGGTAACTTCATGAGCTCTCGTAAAATACCGTCGATACGACAGCGGATTTTTAGTGTGTCTTTGAGTGGTTCAATGTGAATGTCGCTGGCCCGGTTCTTAGCAGCGTATTCCAAAATAGTATTGAGCGCCTTGCTGATTGGTGAGTCCTGAACAATAGTGCCGATAGTAGCAGGCTTTTTCTGAGCTTTTTCGGTATCAGCCTCTTTTTTTAGTTCCTCACTCATACCGCCGATTTGGTTAACGACGTCATCGGACAGCTTAGCTTGATATTGGTGCAACACCTGACGGATACCTTCTTCAGTTGCAGCATACACTTTAAGTGGTCGGCCGATGCGATTACTTAGAAAGTCTACCGCTTGCACATTGTCGGCATCGAGCATCGCAACTACCAGACGGTGTTGCATTTCACCAAGCGGTACGGCCATGTAGCGCTCAGCGATATCCTGGGGTAGTAGCTCAAGCACTTTAGGGTCAATCTTCGCATCCGCCAGGTTGACGTACGGTACGCCAGTGACATGAGCAATCGTCTTTGTAAGCTGTTCATTGCTGACCCTGCCACTATTTACCAGCAGGCCAAAAAGTGGTGATCCTTTCTTTTTAGCTTCTTCTTTGAGAGCTGTCAGGTCTGGACGAGTTAAGATTTTATCCTCAACCAGGCGCTCTTCGACCTGAGCTTGGGCGCTAGCAGAGAGAACACTCACTTAAGCTTCCTCCACCAATTTAATTGGTGCTACCACTGAATGGATTCTGATTATTGCCACCAATCTGTGAGTTTTGTGTCGGATCAATGCTATTGCTGTTGAAATACTTTGTGTCCGGCGTTTGGAATGTTGGGCTTATTGTATCCACTACCTGTACTTGCTGCTGTCGATTCGCCGGCGTCACAAAAAGCTTACCCGACACAACATATGAAACGACGGCGCTAACGAAGGCAATGACGATAATTAGCGCGATATCTTTCTGCTTCATAACCTATTTCACGACCTTCGTACTGATATTAAATGACTTGGCTGGCTGATAATAGGTCTGCGCTGTAACAGTCATCGTCAGACCCTGCTTTCCAGCGTTACTACCGGATATAGAGAGTGTTTCGATCTGCATAGGTCGAATGGAGCGCTCAAATGCACTAACAACTGACTGGATACCATTATAGTCGCCGTTCACTGCCACACTGAATGGGATTGACGAAGGCTGAGGGTTACTACTACTTTGATTACTGCTTTGAGCAATCTCATCATCAGTACCAGAAATACTATCAATCTGGACACCACTCTGTGAGCTCAACAAGCTTTCAAGGTCAGTGGTCAAACCCGGGAAGTCGTATGCGCTGGGTAATGCGTCGAGCACAATCTTGGCGTTGTTTCCATCTTGGCTGCCACTACCGCTGGGACTGCCGCCTATGACATTTGGAGATCCACTAACGAATGCGTCGTAAGAAGTCTTGAGATTGTTGGTTGCTGCGATGTCCGACTTTAGCTGGTTTACAGCCGTACGCTTAGCACCGATCACACGGTTCTGATACGCCGCTTGGCTCACCAGTGTTTTAGTCGCCACAATGGAAAACACTAATATAAATGCCGCCGCGCCTACATATCCAACAATGAGTGTATTAGCCTTGTCAATCAACTTGTGCTTAGTAGACGGCGCTGCGTTTGCCATTCTAGTTGCTCCCCTGGAAAACATTTGATTGACTAGCATTAGCCGTAGACGGCACGGTAAGCGTTACATTGTCGGCAGTGTTGAAAATTGTCGGGTCAAACTTATACGTTATACTGAAAGTCGCTCCCTGGTCATTGCGTCCAAAGCTACTTAACACCACATCTGAGAACGCCGGCGTTTGGCCTGAGTTCTGACCTGCTATAGAGTACGTGGTTGCTTTCAATGTATCAGTGTAGTTACTTACTATGTCTAACGACGGCGCATTGCCGCCAACAGTTATCGTGTCAGCTGTAAAGTCAATATTTAACTGATTCAAACTAGCCTGAGACGGAGTCAGTTGTGATATGTAGCTAAACAAGCGACTAGCGACTGGTTTTTGGTTATGTAACGTCTCGAGGGTATTGAGCTGATTCTGTACTGTAAGGATCTTGTTAAGATCAGATACATTTTTAAGCTGTGTGGTGTAACGGGCAATATCGTTATTCTCATCTCGTAGACTCTTTTTTTGGACTACGTCGACGAACACGAGGGCAAATACCAGTAGCCCAATACAGACCGCACTCACAACCAACGACACCAGCGTTAGTAGATGCTTAGTACGTTGGGTTTTTACGTATTCTAGTTTGACATCTGGCAGCAAGTTGAACTGGACCATCACTCGTTCCTCTCTGCCAGACCTACGGCCACGCTGAACTGGTTGCTAACTGCTAGTAGTTCGTTCTGCCTGTCAGCCGCAAAGCTCACATTTCGCCAGGCATTGCCAATCTCAACGTTTATGCCGAATTTATTAGCAAGATACAGAGGGAACTCTGGGATAGCTGAAGCCCCACCCGTCACAATAATTCGCTCAAGCTTGCTATCGACGTAGCGCGCTTGAAAAAACTTTATAGATTTATCAACTTCGCTGATCAGCGTATCTACTGTGTTGATAATTGCGTGATATACCTGTCCCTCAAGCTTGTCCTGCGCCACACCAAACTTGTACACAAACTGCTGTGCTTGTTTATCTTCAATACCAAGGTTCTGCTGAGCGGCACGTACAATAGCGTCGGCTCCGATTGGGATAGAACGTACTAGTCGCGGTGCATCACCCATCGCAACAACCAGATCAGTGCTCAAGTTCCCCATGTCAATGACGAGCTGTGGCATGGTAGTACCTAAAGGTACGACCGCCCGCGGTAGTGCCAAACCGTCGGGCTCAAAAGCAATAACCTCAAGGCCAATCCCCTCAAGCAAATCAAGCCGTTGCTCAACAAAATTGTTCGGTACACTACTAAGTAATATCTCGACTTTTGCCTTGTCCTTTGGTGAATCGCCTAACAATGCCCAGTCTATTTTACTTTCGGACGGTGGCGTCGGGATAAGCGCGTCTGCTTGATACATTAATGCCTTGCCGAGTTCCGAAGTCGGTAAGCGATCCATGTCAGCTACTGTAGTGAAAACGCGATTACTAGGTAAGCCAACCGCGACATTCTTCGTTGTCAGGCGCGCCTCGGACACTAAATTGGTAATGACCTGCGCCAACTTTTGTTGGTCAGCCTTGCTGTCGCTCTGCGACAGCTTCGCATCAATCGAAACATAGGCATACTTTACAAGCGCCTTGGTAGTACCCGCGCCACGTAGCTCCACTAATCGTACACCAGTAGTACCGATGTCGAGGCCAAAAAAAGCTGACACCCCGCTAAGCAAACTCATAGCGTCCGGACTCCGGTTTCATCATTTATTTTGGTCATGTTGGCTGTAATTCCGCACCCTTTCGTCCCTGTTTTCCTTTGTACACTGATTAAACAGGACTCGTTTGGTTTGATTATAGCACGAGCACTATGCGACCGCGCAAGACTTGGTGCCAATTTTAACTGTGGGTAATTTTAGAGTACTGGTGGTAGACCTGTGTACGCATCAATGCTAGGAGTACCCGCCGTAAGCCATAGCTCGGGGCTATATTCAAACACTTCAGCAGGCTGAGCCGGAGCTCCAGTCGCCGTAACGATATTGCCATATGTACGAGCTAGTTGTAACTCATTCTGAGCGGAAGCGGCACCAATAACTCGTAGCGAAAATGGATCACCAGAGTTAGTAATATTACATGTACTATATGTCTCAGTACCGGAAGAGTCAGTACAAGTGTTCAGAATGCCGGTTGTTGCAGGTGTCGCCGTACCCGTACAGACCGACGGCCCAGCAGCAGTGGTGCACTCTTGGGCTACATACACACCTTCTAGATAATGTACGTACGGGCTTATATAGACGTTGCCGTCCACATAGAGGTTAAAGCGCGGAACGTTAGTCAGATTATATCCAGCGTACTTAATATTGTCTGTTATATATACATTACCCTTCACGTACATACTTATCTGCGCATTAGCAGAAATAGTAATGGTATTTGTCGCACTTTTCGTATCATCTGCAGTAGCACCCAGTGTAAGTGTGTCGGCTGGGGTTGGCAACGTCGACACAGACTGTGTTGTTGGCGAATATTGGTATGCATTCGCACCCGTAGTTGACCACATACTGTCAGTGTAAAGCACTTGTGAGGTGCTACCGGGCTCAGAATGAACCGTAACGTTCGACGCTGGTGGAGTACCGTAATAGTCTTCTTGGCATGGTAGCGAACCGTAGCCAGTGCCATAGGTCGGTGGAGCCACAGGGCTGGGCGAATGGGGATATATTGACGTATCGTTAGCAAATGACAATCCGTGGCCAAGCAATGCAATCGGTGGTGGTGCATTCGCCAGACCCGTACCAGTTACAAAGTCTTTTATACTGCCTGTGCCATTGGCGAAGGCGCCCAATTGTGCACTAGCGCCAGCGTACTGTGGTGTCGGTGCTAGAGCAGCGTCAGTATTCGAACCGCGAATACTCGCAGTTGTCACGGAACAACTTCCATACCCCGCCCCAGCAGCGACATCGCCACCTTGCACACTAAAGTATGGTTCGTACCCTACCTTATCGCCACCCGGACAAGGGGAAGGACTAGACGCTGACCAATTACCTGGATAGTTATATGTTATGGCGTAGGTCCCGGCTACTGGAGTGAATGATTCAATTGCACTATAGATATCAGTGACGGTACTCCCGTTAGGGATATTGGAAGCCGGTGGTGGATTGGGCGGATTTGTATAGGCTGTCGGATTAGTTGCAGTACCCGACCCCACACTTATACCCGTCACGGCGTGTCCATTAGGGTCCGTCACCGTCACCGTTAGTTTATTTCCAGCGGGCAGTGGTGCGGGTGGACCACCAGTTACGCCGACATCGACATAGAACTGGAATGAATTGTTTTCTCCCGGCACAGGAGTCCCAACCATATGAACACCGCTGCAGCTCAGGGTTGCGCAAGGTTTTAGCGTTGCGCTCGCGCTTTCGAACGGAGAGGAAGGATTAGTCTCGGCATAAACAGTTACTGTATTAGAGCCCCAGTAATTGAACGGGTTAGTTCCTGAGACGGTAAAGCCTGATACATCTTCTGATGTCTTTCCATCAGGAAACGGATAGGTCCCAGGACTAGCAGGAACACGAGTACTATTTATCTTCCAGTAGTATTTGAATGTTGCGCTGGGATTACCTGGGTCGGACATTGTCAACGTCACATTAGTACAGCTGATCGGCGTAATCGTAACAACTGGTGGACAAGTGGGCGGCGTCGCAGAAGTGTCGAGATTGAGCGGCTTGAAGTACGCGTCACCATCACTACCGAGTACAGTGGCTGTACTACTTCCCGAGGCGTACGGTATAGCGTCCGACACTCTCACATCGAGTGGCCACAGGCCGGGGGATGCATCACTGGCATCAACAGACCAGGTTGCCGATGTCACTCCGACATTAGTGTGTCCGTCCTTGGGAGCACTAGACTGGGATGGCCCTGATTGGATTGGCACCCAGTGGCCATTCGTGTCGAATAGACGCCCATCCGTACCGCCGTCCGCATCACCCCAAGAAGCAGTAATAACATATTCCGGAGTGCCAGATACTTCAGTACAGCTGGCAGAAATACTACCTGTCGGTACGTTGTCTATAGCTACACATACTGGCGTACTACGGCCATGACCGACAGTCGCAATCGTATCGCCTTCAGAATCATACGGGCTATATGCGGCTGTTCCGCAGATATACTGATAACTACTATCGGCTCCGGTACCCACATTAGTTATACGTTGCCATAGTTGACAGGCGTGCTCACACGCCGTATCAGAACTGCTATATGGCACCGGCCAAGCTATTGAGTCACCGGGTGCTAAAGTGTCGTTTCTATTAGCATTAGTCGATATCTCGCCGGTACCACCTAGTACACCATGGTACGTTCCGTCGCTCCCAAGAGCTCCGTACGGTTCGTTCGAATAAAAGTAACGTGGTCCATATGCAAAGCTTGCTGTCCCGCCACTGCTGCTAGGGTTCGAAATAATACTACTGAATACGACTGCGTCTCCCTGTTTGACCGTCTGGGATGGAGTTGAGCCGTTAGTAGGTATATCGACTCTAGTCTGGCTAGAGAGATTCCATGACGGATTTGGTAATGATATAGGAGTGCCTACGACATTACCACAGTCAATTTTAATATATAAATATACCTTAGATGGGTCGCTTGCGTCATAAAGTTTAAGAGATTGCACTTGAGTTACAGAACTTGAAGACAACTCAAATCTAAAATAATCGGTACTACTAAGGTTCGCGGCGCTGTTATAATTGTCCCATACTGCGTTATCGACTGAAACTGCTAGCCCATCATCAGCCATCTCCTCTTTCCATAGAGAAATATCAGGACTTGAATTGCCATGGCCGGAGCTAGGATTGTTTCCTAACATAATATCAATATAGAAGTCAGCAGCAGAAGAGCTCTCCACTGCCGTCTCGAATGCCCCAAGACTACTAGCATTACCCGTTGAGAAGTGGCCTGGATCAACGTCAGGAAATACGGTAGATGTGTCGTAAACAGTACAGCTATAGTCCCCTCCGTGTAGATAACCAATTGCGTCATATGACGGCGCACCAGAAGGGCTACAACTACCAGCCGATGCTTTATGCGATGGCAACATTAGACCCGTCACCATAACAGCGACACCGAATGTAATGATCCATGTAAAGCTCGCCCTTGGCAATCGTGGTCTTTTCATGTTTAACCTTCCAACTCCTGGATTTTTGCCTGCAAAGTAGCCTGGTCCCCTGGTCCGTACGGCGGTTTCAGACGCTGTAATTCTAACCGGTAATACGTGAGTGCTAGTTGTTTATTACCAAGCGCCTCCGCACTCTGCGCGATCCAATTGGCACTATTAGCAGTAGGGTTTAGTGACTCGGCTTGCTGGGCATACTGTAAACACTGGCTGTAGTCGCCAGCGTTATATGCCACGCCGGCCTTCTCTTCGTAGAGGACGGCTTGCTGGGCTTTGTCGGTAGTCTGAGAGAGCGCTTGACTAAGAAGCTGCTGAGCCCCAGCTGTGTTGCCACTCGTAGCCATGCCAGTTGCCTGTGCATGGATACCTCCATTCGTACCAAGTAAGGCTGAGTTGAACGTTACCTTCGAACTAGATTTTGTCGTTGGCGATGTACGGCGAATATATTTATCTGTGAGCCATCCCGCTCCGAACAGTACAAGAAGCACAACCAGCATAAGGCTTAGCACTCTAATACGAAGCTTGGATTTACTGCCAGAGTTAATGGATAAACCTACACCAGCAGTAGATGCCACGTTTGCCCGCTTGTGCTCACTCATAGTTATTACGAGTATAGCAAAGCGCTTGTGCTAGCGCCACTATTTTAACAACACTGCGCTATATCTGTTTCATTCGGATATTTTATAGTCAGTAGATGAGTCTTTCGATGGTGGTGTTAGGACTAGAGGGTCAACAGTTTATATTCATACACGTACTCAATCCTTGTCGGCCCGTGGTGCTGGATAACCACTTCCTCAGTTGGGTATGTATGCCCGTGTAGCCAGACTTTTGGCTGTTCCGTATCAAGATACGTGCGAAAAGCGTCAAAACCTTGGTGTGTAACTTCCTCCTCATCGTTTATACCTCGCGGTGGGCAGTGTGAAATGAACACATCAACTTTCGGAAAGCCTGCCAGCATCTGTTGAGCTTCAGCTTGGGTGTACATTATTGCGTCAGGATTGTCTTTGTACCGAACGCACCCCTGAAAACCACCAAACTTTAGACCCTGATAGGCCCAAGTCTTTAGGTGCATATCCCATATGCCAAGCTCCTGCATATAATTGCCGCTGTCGTGATTGCCATAAATGCCAATCTTAGGTATTTCCGTGATCTGCTCAAGTTGCAGTATGTCTTCCCTTGTAAGATCACCGAGCGTAATAATAAGCTGAATGTTGTTGGCTTGGACAAACTTAACAATATCTAACTTCGGTCTTCTGTCGGCAATAGTGAGGACATTCATCTTTAGCAATTATAGCTAAAATGCTTTCATAACGCGCTCATCTGCCACTTCTTTAATAGCACTGCACTACTTGAAACCGATAGTTTTGCTTTGTCACCTCTGTTATACTACGAGTATATGAGTCTTTCAATTGCAGTAGTATGTACACAACCACACCAAAATCTGCCTTGCAAACCGAGCTAAATATCAACACCTTACCCTACGCAAAGACAACCATACCGTTCACCATCAACTTCCCTATGCCGCCGTTGGATAGGCGGACTCGCGGATACCGCCCTGACTATGTGAGCCAGCTTCAAGCCATAGCACTTATCGAGCCTTAGGAGCTACTACCCGCCGACTCGGGAGCGGTAGTGGCGCTCAACGAAGCGCAATAGTATTGTCGCCCCTTGTGCTTTCTGTTAGAATACCGGCAAGGGCTAAGTACCGTAACAATTAAGAGACAATTCAGTGGGTTGTGGTGACCCAGTCGTAGTGCCAAGACCATGGCGGTCTCATTAGGAGAACAGATTATCACCACCTCTCGTAAGAGAGAAAAGTCGCTACGACGCTCTGTTCTTCTGGTGAGACCGGTGTGGTTTTTTCATACCAACGGTTGGGGTGAGTGGCGGAATTGGTAGACGCGCTGTACCTGGAATGCAGTGAGGAAACTCGTGAGGGTTCGAATCCCTCCTCACCCACCAAACCACACCAAACCAATATTAAGTGGTTGGCGACCATAGTCGAGGTCGTTTAAGCTGGGAGGATAAGATGGCAGATCAAAAGCCAATCTATCACCCGGGACAGACGCAACCACCGTCTGGTGTCTATGACACTGTGGGTCCACGCGGAGGCATTAAGCCTCATTCCGAGGTGGTCCACACCCAAGGCGAGCCGTTACCGCCTACAAAGCAACCTGGTCTAGGCTACCGCCTTCAGGATGCTGCTAAGCATAAGCGCTAAGCAACACGGCACGAAAGGAGACTCTGCAAAGGGTCTCCTTTTTGTTATGTCCAAACTCGATACAAATAAAAAAGACTTCTCCGTAATGCAAGCCCTGGAATGAACTCTGCATGTACTACGTTGGTGAAGTCTTTTTCACTAGCCATAAATAATACGGCTATTACAGTGTTCCCACATTGAAACACTACAATAGCAGTATTAGCGCTTTATGTCAAGGTAAGTTGTTAAGATTACTGTTTATTTTAGATGAGGATATAACCTACTGCGCTCTTAAGTCCTATAGTCTCTAGTCATATGTACCCTCTTTCATATAACTGGTCATTGCCAATTATTATAGACGGAGTTCGAAACATAACGCAAATGTTTCTAGTTATGCTTACTACTAAAGCTCCTCAAATGTTGGGTTAGATATTAACTATTGGTATACACAAAGAAGAACCACACTTTTCGCATGGATTTTTGATACCAACCCTGACAAACGGCCTACTTCTTTACTAGATTGGGAGTTATTTCGAATAACCGCCCCTGCATGTCACCTACTGACTTTATGGAGTTATCAAGGTACTCAACCATACATGTTGTAAGCCCCTCGCGATATATCATCAAAAAAGTAGGCGAGAATACCTCCATGTCACATGAGTCCAGAAGCGAGACAAGGTCAAATGTGTTATTGCCGGGCAGTACACTTATTATCAGTCCGGAAACATCATTATAGTCAGAACGTCGTTCAATCTTATTTTTGGCTTGTCGAATGATTTCTTCTTGGATAGAGCGCTCAGCGTTAGATCCTACTATATTCTGAGCGATAACCTGCTGAAACGGCGTTATCGTTTCTTCATTTTGGCCATGTATTGCCAGCAGGCCATCGGAGAGATAAAGTTCCCTTTCAGTCTGCCCTTTCCTCCCGTCCTCTATATCAACACCGATGAAGTATTTTTGGGGTTCTATGTCGAGCTGTTGATAGTAAGTTACAAGGTAGGCCATAGAAAGCAGCTCTAGTGTTGAGAGTGTTATTTGAGCACCTAGTTGAAAGTGACTCGACAGACCCGAAACATCTTCAGCTTGAATGTTTATATCATCAAAGCTTGATACCGGCTTGCCAGACATCGCTTTCCCAAGACCGTACCTTTTGACAATTTCGAAGCACACGTCAAAGGCATTACCGGGGTTAACAACGAAGTAACGAAGCTTTTGGTCTCCTAACCTAATTCTGTCTACGGCCACTTTGGTCAACACCCTGGCGCAACACTAAGACTTGCGTTGTCTTCGGCAGTAAGCATAGCGTCATTTACATTCGATGGCAGATACTCAATATTTCCAGAGGTATTACTTGGGTCAAGTGTCTGGAACTCTACTAATGCGTCACCGTCAGTACCTAGTGCAGACGCAAGCGTTGCGCTATGGACTTCCATTTGGTAACACTCGTCCGGTTCTCCGCTGGTTTGTTTCCCCTGCCAAAGTATCGCTACATCACTAGGGAACTCTTTCATAACTTCGGCCTGTGTAGTAGCTAGTGTCTGGCCGCTAGGGAAACACATACTGTAATTGCTTGTCCCCACCATGCCGTAGTATCTATCGCCAAAATTACTGCAATCTGACGTGCCTTGACCTCGGTCATAAGAACTATTTGCGGTAGCTGTTGGGTCAGCAGTATGTGTCTTGTTCCAGTTGTCCTGTGTTGCACCGAAACCCGTGAGGTTATTCGTAGGCGTAGAGGGTTGGGTTGCGGGCGTTACCGTAGCGGCTGGAGCGGCGGCTTTAGGTGGGGCTGCCGTCTTGGCGCTAGTGCTTGCCGTTGATTTTACGGTAGGTACCGGTTTTGCGTTACTGGGCTTACTTGGTGCAAATGCAATGGTAAGGATTAAGAACAAGACCGCCATTGGC
>Ga0335072_10004907_pt1 | contig 19764 bp, 18 predicted proteins | sample Lox_Sample_21_FD_206725 | JGI IMG/M metagenome (GOLD analysis project Ga0335072, IMG submission 206725) | Soil microbial communities from Loxahatchee National Wildlife Refuge, Florida, United States - Lox_Sample_2.1 | ecosystem: Environmental > Terrestrial > Soil > Wetlands | place: USA...
ATACCGGTAGCCAGTCCAAGCATGAAGTAGACGCCATCAATCCCACCACCGGCCAGTTCCTCTGGTCCGGAGGGATCGACGAATTCCACTGGGCTAGCCCCATCCTGGCTAATGGCGTCCTTTACATGGCCGATGGCAATTCCGGGAGCTTTAGTGGTCCCGGTGGTCACCTGCGCGCCTGGGCCTTGCCCAGCACTCCCAATAACACCTACATCGCGGAGAGTCTCTCCTACACGACGAACGGGGCCAGCGCCAGTCTGCAGACCGACACCAACTATAATCCTCCCACCTGGGTGGAATTGGCCGCGACCGGGACGAATCAATCGATTACCTATACGATCCCGGACGTCGCCGCCGGCACCTATCAGTTGCAGATGGAATGGAAGGGCAATACCAGCCGCGGTGAGCTGAGCCTCTCGGTGGACGGCGGCGTTCCGCTGACGCCCGATCCGCTCGATCAATATTCGGCAACGCAGACCTACCCGACGACAACCTTCAGCCCGAACCTCACGTTCAGCTCGACCGGGAACCATACGATTACGTTGACGGTGGTGGGACAGGATCCATCCTCCACCGGTTTCAATCTGTCGACGTTTGCCTTCATCCTGAATCCGGTGACCACCTTCACCGGCACCTATGAATTGCAAAATGAGACCAGCGGCCTGGCCTTGAACGTGAAGGGAGCCTCCACGTCGAATGGAGCTGAAGTGGTGCAATATCCGTTTGTCGGCGGCCAAACAAATTCAGAATGGACCTTTACTCCGACAACCAACGGCTATTACCAGATCGTCAGTGTAAAGAGCGGTTTGGATGTGGCCGTAGTGAACGCCTCGACCGCGACCAAGGCGTTGATCGATCAGTGGTCCTTCGGTACGACGGGCGACGACCAATGGATCCCCACGCAAAACAGCGATGGCAGCTTCTCCTTCCTGAATCTCAACAGCGGATTGGCCCTTGACGATCCGGGCGGCAGCACTTCGTCGGACACCCAGATGGATCAGTACACCGACCAAGGTTCCACTAACCAGAAGTGGGAAGTGATTAGTCAGTAAAAAACAGGATAATTCCGAGTGAGAGCGCCGTGGCCGCATCGCCCGCAACGGCGCTCTTCTTTTTTGATGGCTGAGCTGCGCCTAGCGAGTCTATTTTATTGTTTCAAACCGCTGCCATTGGGCCATCCTAAAAGGCCATTCGGTACTTCCAATTTACCGGTCATAGCCGATGAAACTCTTTTCCATCCGCCTGTTTTTCACCTTTTTGCTTTGTGGTCCGCCCTTTTCTCTGCTCCGAGCGCAATCTCCCCAACCTCCAACACAATCTCCCTCTCCTCCACATCCGATACCCGCCATCCAGGACACCGAAACTCCCGTGCAAAGAGACGCCCGGATGGCCTGGTGGCGCGAGGCGAAATTTGGAATGTTCATTCACTGGGGACTCTACTCGATCCCAGCCGGTTCATGGAAAAGCCAACCCATTGCCGGATTGGGTGAATGGATCATGAACAAAGGCAAAATCCCCGTGGCCGATTACAAAACCCTGCCCAGCCGATTCAACCCGGTCAAATTCGATGCCGATGCCTGGGTCTCCCTGGCCAAAGCCGCCGGCATGAAATATATGGTCATCACCGCCAAGCATCATGACGGCTTCGCGATGTACCATTCCAAGGTCAATCCCTTCAATATCTACAATGCAACCCCTTTCAAGCGCGATCCGCTGGCCGAGCTGAACGCGGCGGCCCGGAAGCAGGGCATGAAGTTCGGTTTTTATTATTCCCAGGCGCAAGATTGGACCGCTCCCGGCGGCGCCGCCAAGGGCGGTCATTGGGACAAAGCACAAGATGGCGATTTCGCCCAATACTTCCAGACCAAGGCGATTCCGCAGGTGGAGGAGTTGTTGAAAAATTATTCTCCCGCGCCGGCGGTTCTGTGGTTTGACACACCCTACGATATGACCCCCGATCTCGCCGCCAAGATGGTAACCGTACTCAATAAGCATCCGAATCTGATTTGGAACAACCGCCTCGGCGGCGGCTATCCGGGCGATACCGAGACACCGGAGCAGCGCATTCCACCCAAAGGTTACCCCGGCAAAGACTGGGAAACCTGCATGACGATCAACAACACCTGGGGTTACAAGGCGGATGACCTGAATTTCAAATCAACGGAAACGCTGCTCCACAATTTGATCGATATCGTCAGCAAAGGCGGCAACTATCTCCTCAATGTGGGACCGGACGCCACCGGCGTGATTCCCCAGCCTGAACAGGACCGGTTACGTGAAATCGGCCGCTGGCTGAGCGTCAACGGCGAAGCTATCTATGGCGCCGGCCCGACTGCCTTCGGCAATGAAGACGGCTCATTCAGCGCGACGGAAAAAGACAAAAATGGAGCGCCTCGTTTTGAGCCGGCCTGGGAGTGGCGCTGCACCACCAAACCTGGAAAAATCTATATCCACATTTTCCAATGGCCCACCGGACCATTCGCGCTTGACAAAGTCCCGGGCAAGATAACCCATGCCTATCTGCTGGCCGATCCGGCGCATAAGCCGGTAAAATTCACGCAAACGGGAACCAACTCCAGTCTCCATCTGCCCGCGAAAGCGCTCGATCCCATCGCCACGGTTTTGGTGCTTGAGACAAAGTAACGCAGAGTTTGGCTTTAACTTCTACCCCAATAGCCGTTCCACTTCAATTCCCACCAGGCATACATCATCGAGGAATTTTTCCTGTCCGGAAAACTGCCGCGCCTGCTCCAGCACCGCATCGAGAAAAGCCTCTCCCGTATGGCGGGCACAATTCCGGATAAGCGTCAAAAAACGCGGATCTTCTGTCTCCAGTTCTTTTCCTTCGCCAAGGTCGCACAAGCCGTCCGTGTAGAGAAACAGGAGTTCACCCGGCATGACCGAATCCTCCTCGGTGGCATAAACTGTGTCATTGGCCACCCCCAGCGCGAAAGTCGACTGCGCCGGGCCGGCGCCCATCACCCGCACCTGGTTTTTGGCCCGGATGAGATGAAGCGGATGGGGATGGCTTGCGTTGGCGAATTGCACACGTCCTGTAACCGTGTCGATCACCAGATAGAGCGCGGTCACGAACATGGAACTTTGGAGCGGTTCCAGAAAATGATGCAGGCGGCGATTCATTTCACCGAGAAAAGCACCCGGATTGCCCGCGAGATACTGGAGTTCCTCCACCAGCACGCGCTGCACCGCCGTCACCAGCGCCGCCGGCACGCCGTGCCCCATCACATCGCAGATCAAGACGCCCGCCTGGCTGTCCGACACCGATGTTACCATAAAAAAATCGCCCCCCACCAGCGCTTCGGGCAGGTAACGATGGGCAAAGCGAAGCGCGCTCATTTCCGGAGCGGCACCCCGGGGAAAGGAGGGATAGGCTTGCGGCAGCAGCGCCTGCTGCACCTGCGTGGCCATGGCCAATTCCGTTTCTGTTTGGGCCTGCTTGTCGGCCAAGGCCTGGGTGTATTCCTGGAGTTGCTCCGCCTTGTGGTGTTCCTCCGTGATATCGCGCGAAATGCCGCAGGTGCCAATGATCATTCCATGGGTGTCCCGCATTGGCACCTTGGTCGTGGAAACCCAGCCGATGCGGCCATCCGGCAAATTTTCCATCTCCAGTTTGCCGACAATCGGCTCGCCCGTCGCCAGCACCCTTTGCTCGTCGGCAAAGGCATCCTCGGCGTGTTCGGGCAAAAAGAAATCGAAGTCCGTCTTGCCTTTGATGGCCTCCTCATCGGAAACGTTGAGGAAATCCCGCATCGCCTTATTAACCGAAAGGAAACGCCCTTCGCGGTCCTTGAAGTAGATCCGGTCAGGGATCGTGTTCATAAGCGCCATTAACAACTCGTGATCGATCGTGGCCATAGACAACGCAATAGATTGACGGGGCTTTGGTACTCCTATCAAAAGTATCAGGAGCCGGAAATGCCGTCCGAACACAACAATGCCATCAGACCGTAATAGTAGTCCTGGCGATTTTGGCGATGAAAATATTTGAGCGACCAGGCTAATGGGATACAAGAGTATAATTCGCGAGGTACTCCCCCTCTCTTGGCTCAGCATCCGTTTTACGGTGGGGGATGGCCTTGCCCCGCTTGGAAACACGGCTAATTTCAACTCATGAACTTCACCAATTTTACCGCCTTGTGGACACCCCGCATGCTGAGCGTACTACGAATCGTGGTGGCTTTGCTCTTTTTTGAACATGGAACATCCAAACTGCTTGGATACCCACCATCTCCTATGCCCTATCATTTTGCCATTTCCCCGATGGGATTTTCTGGAGTCCTCGAGTTCATCGGTGGAACCCTGCTTGCCTTGGGTCTTTTCTCCCGTTTTGCCGCTTTTATTCTCTCCGGGGAAATGGCGGTGGCCTATTTCATGGTTCATGCACCGAACGGCTTTTTCCCGCTGGTCAATAAAGGCGAGCTTGCCGTGCTTTACTGTTTTGTCTTTCTCTATTTCGCTTTTGCGGGTGGCGGAGCTTGGTCGCTTGACCGGCTTTTTTTTCAGCGGCAAGCTTGATAGATCGAGAATCTAATTCATTTGATTAATAAAAAAGAGATCAAAACAAATAATCTGTTCAGTTAAGTTTGACTTTTGCTCAGAGGGTTGGATTATTAAGTAATGCCAGCTTTCGCCGCATCACGTCTCGTTTCCGGCCCATTCGACGAAGGCGTTATTCGTGAAACCGCCATGCAATTGCGCGAGAAGCTCGCTGGCAAGCCAGCGTTCGGTTTGCTCTTCGTTTCGCCCGATTACGTGGATAAAGCGCTCACGGTTCTGGAGCTAGTGCGAATTTACGGCCATGTGCCAACCTTGCTTGGTTGCAGCGGAACCGGTCTCGTCGGCCAAGGCCAGGAACAGGAGGAAGGTTCCGGATTTTCGTTGCTGCTTGTTTCCATGCCTGGCGGCAAAGCCACTGCCGTCTCTTTCAGCCAGGACGATGTCGAGAGTGCGGCCAGCCCCGAGTTCTGGCCCGGGAAAACGGGAATTCAATCGCGGGACGTCAAGGCATGGCTGGCTTTTCTCAAGCCCCATGTCTTCAGCACGGAGCCGTGGCTGAGACAATGGAACCAGGCTTATCCGCGCGTGCCGGTTTTCGGCGGGCGCGCGGGCGGCATACCGGGCGACCCGGAGGCGTGGGTTTTCTGCGATGACCGGATCGTGTCGGGAGGCGCGGCACTCGCTCTCGAGGGAGAAATCTCGGTGCGCGCCGTCGTGTCGCAGGGATGCAAGCCGATTGGCGAACCTCTGACCGTGACGCAAGCCGAGCGCAACGTGCTCCTCACGCTCGGTCTGCGTCCGGCCTACGAAGTTTTGAGCGACGTCTACAAAAAATTGAGCGATGCGGAGCGGGAGCAGGCGCGGGGACATCTCTTCGCCGGGCTCGCGGTAAGCGAATATCTGGAGGAGCATAAGCGCGGCGATTTCCTGGTGCGCAATATCATCGGCGCCGATCCCAAAAGCGGCGCCGTGGCCATCAATGCGCTGCCCCGGGTGGGACAGACTTTGCAATACCAGTTACGCGATCAACAGGCGGCGAGCGATGAACTGCGGCGGCTCTTGCGCGCCCAGGCGGCGACGCCGGGTCCGCCTCCTTACGCCGGCCTGCTTTGCACCTGCAACGGGCGCGGACGCGAGCTTTTCCGGCGCGCCAATCACGACGCCGGGCTGATCAATGAATTTTTTTCCGGATTGCCGCTGGCCGGTTTTTCGACGAATACGCAGATCGGCCCGGTGGGCGAACGGAGCTTCGAGCATGGCTACACCGCTTCACTGGCGCTGTTGGGACCGGCGTCTCCGGCGAAGGTATTGCCACCGACCTAAACTTGACCGAATCGCCCTAAGTATTACAGTTAGGTGGCTCACCTCGGCAATTGCTGGGGAGGCCCGCATGAGTGAGACTTCAACTTCTCCGAAACTTGACGGAACTGAGCAGCCTTTGGCCGAAATCAACGCCAGGCTGGAAAAAGCGCCCGCCGAAGAACGGGTGCGTTGGACATTGGAACGTTTTCGCCCCCATCTCATGCTCTCATCGAGCTTTGGCGCCCAGTCGGCGGTGACACTCCACCTGGTGACGCGCCAATGGCCGGAGATTCCGGTGGTGTTGATCGATACGGGGTATCTTTTCCCGGAGACCTATCAGTTTATCGATCAACTGACCGAGCGGCTGAAGCTAAACCTGAAAGTCTATCGCGCGCCATTAAGCCCCGCCTGGCAAGAGGCGCGCTGGGGAAAACTTTGGGAGCAGGGAATCGAAGGAATCAACCGCTACAACCAAATCAACAAGGTGGAGCCGATGCAGCGGGGGATCCGGGAATTGGGTGCGCGCGGCTGGATCACCGGCCTCCGCCGCCAGCAGGCCAAATCGCGCGCGGAAGCCGCCGTCTTGAGCTCCCAGAACGGAGTCGTCAAGGTGCAGCCGATTGTCGATTGGACCGACCGCCACGTTTACCAGTACCTGACCGAACATGACCTGCCCTATCATCCTCTCTGGGAAAAGGGTTACGTTTCCATCGGCGACGTCCATACGACCCGGCCCCTGACGGGCGACATGAGCGAAGAGGAAACGCGCTTCTTCGGCCTCAAGCGCGAATGCGGTCTCCACGATGCGAATGCATGGGATCCGACGATTTAAACGAAGCGCTTATCGCCGTCAAAGTCACGGCATGGCTCCATTCAGTTGCCGCCGGATTTCCTGGATTTCCCGAAGATATTTCAGCCGGTCGTCAACGGAAAGCTCGTCCGATTTGACGGCGAGGCTAAGAAATTCGAGGCGTTGCTGTTTCCACCGCTCGCCGATGTTTTGGACAAGTTTCTCCGCGTACTTTTCCAGCGGTGTTTCGGGCGGCGTGGGAATCGGATCCATGAGGAGTCCGGCGAGATAATCGCGGGCTCGGTCATCGCATTCATCGAGAAATTGGGCGGCATCCTGCCAGGCATCGTGAGCATGGGCATCGAGCAATTGCGCAAGCACAGCCCCTCCTTCGAGATTCTCCAGCCAGACCGGGCTTAGCCGCTGGCTGACCCGCGGCACAAGATCGGGATGAGAGAGAAGAAGAGAAAGAAGCGCTTCCACCAACTTATTGGGCTGGAGCGGCCCAAGCGATTCCACTTCCGCCGCGTTGCCAGAGGTTTCCCCTTCAGTGGAGACTTGAGAACGGCTCTGCGATCCGGCGCGGCGTAATTGATCCCCCGCTTTGCGGACTTCTTCCTCGATAGCGGCACGGGGTACCTGAAGACGGCGGGCAACCTCGATCAGGAATGATTCGCGCTGGACGGCGTTCGGTATCTTCGCGATGGCGACGGAGATTTTTTGCGCGACAGCTCCGCGTCCGCGCGGGCTGGCAATGTCCTCCTGCTCGCAGGCGTTGTCGAGGAGATGGCGGGTGTAATCCTTGGCCTCGCGCAAAATCGTTTCGAAGACGGCCACGGGTTGCCTGCGCAGGAGGCTGTCGGGATCCTCGCCCGCGGGCATGCGCGCGACACGAACCTGCAGTCCTTCTCTGAGGAGGACATCGATGGCACGCTGCGCGGCATTCTGGCCAGCATTGTCGGCATCAAAACAGATCACCACTTCCTTGGCGAAGCGCTTGAGAACACGAGCCTGCTGATCGGTGAATGCGGTGCCCTGGGGGGCGACGGCGTTCCGGATACCCTTTTGCCAGCAGCGCATGAGATCGATCTGCCCCTCGCAAAGAATAGCGCTTTCAGATTCGATGATAGCGCGCTTGGTTTTGTTGAGGCCAAAAAGAATGCGGCTTTTGACGAAAATGGGAGTCTCGTGCGAGTTGACATATTTCTGCGCTTTGGCTTCGGGATCGAGGAGCCGCCCGCTAAAGGCGACAACCTGGCCCGAATCGTCGTGAACCGGAATCATGAGCCGCCCGCGAAAAAAATCGTAGCGGCGGCCCGACTCGGATGTGGCGATCAGGCGTCCAGCCTCCAGTATCTCGAGGCTATAGCCCGCTTTGCGTGCCCAGTTCAGCGTGGCATCCCACCCCTCGGGCGCATAGCCAAGGCCAAATTCGCCGGCAAGCGACTCGGGAAAATCACGGTTCTTGAGGTAGGCGCGGGCCGGTTCGGCGGCGGGATCGTCTTTAAGCAGCTTTTGCCAATGGGCCGCGACGGCGGCATAGAGAGCGAGGAGTTCCTCTTTTTGGCTCCGCGCTTGAGGATCGTAATCGCCGCCCTCGGGAATAACGATGCCGGCCTGTTGCGCGAGACGTCTCACCGCCTCCGGGAAAGTCATATTCTCGTGGAGCATGAGAAATTTGAAGACGTCGCCGCCGTGACCGCTGCTAAAGCATTTGAACATTTGGCGGCTCGGATCGACAAAAAAGGAAGGCGTCTTTTCCTTGTTGAACGGACTGAGCGCCTTGTACTTTGCGCCCGCTTTCTTCAGCGGCACGTAACTGCCGATAAAATCGACGATATCGGTAGCCTGGCGGACCTGCTCGACCGTCTCGGGAGGAATGATACCGGGCATAGTTAGAATCTATCAAAACGCCGCGAAAAGAAACGCCAAAGCCATTTCGATTTCCGTTTCCGTTCCGGCAAGCGAATCATTCAAAATTGCCGATGCTTTTTAAGATGATATGGTATGCCCGTGCGTTGTTTCATTGTCTGTGTTCTGGTGGTCATGACCCTGCAGGGCGCGAAGGGAAACCCGGTGGACGCCGGCCAGGTTCCTCCCGCCGCCATGGTTTCCGATAGCTCTCCTTCCATTCCAGCTCTTATCGGAATTTCTGATTCGACTCCCGCACCGCCGGACGCAACCACGCCGCCCAATCCCAATACCCTCACGCCTACCCAAGCCGGCGCAATCGTGCTCATCAAAGGAGACAATGCCGAAGGCACCGGCTTTCTGACCAACCTGGATGGCGGGCCGGTGGTGATGACCAGCCTTCATATCCTGGCCGATAATCCCAATCTCCACGTCACCACCAGAGACGGCCAGTCAATCACCGCGTTGGGATTAAAGGGGGCGCAAGACCGGGACCTGGCTTTGATTCCGATCCAGGATAACAATTACACCTACCTCGATGTGGCCTCGGATATCCGCGCCACTGCGAAGCCCGGCGACCTGGTCATCACACCGGGCAATAACGGAGAGGGCGAAGTCATGCTCATGACCAAAGGCCGCCTGCTGGGGATCAAATCCGAGGAAATCGAAATCAGCAACCGGCTCGACCACGGCAACAGCGGCGGCCCGGTCTTTCATCCGCAAAGCGGCAAGGTGCTGGGCGTGGTGACTGAAGCCCTGGACGCCGGCGCATCCACCGAAATGGACAAGCTCTTGTCCCAGGACCGCGCCACGGGCTTCACCGGCAGAACACGTTATTTCGGCCTGCGCCTGGACAATGTCCCGGTCTGGGAAACCTATGACTGGAAACGGTATCAAATCGAAACGACGTTTCTGGACCAATTTCATTACGAAAGCCGTTGTCTCGATTCCTATTTAAACCCGCCGTCCGCTGGCCGGCGATCCATGCAGGATTCCGGTGATGACGACGACTTCGCCAACCTTTATCTGAACGAGCCGGCAATCAAGCAGGCCAATCACGATTATCATCAGGATATCGCGGGCACCGACAGTTCCCAAAAACTGGAGGCATGGCGCGCCCTGCTGGTGGTGCTCCACAATGTGGCCGACGCTAATATGACCGATATCGAAAATCCAAGTAATTTTTACTCATTCGACCGACGCCGGGCCCGGGACGAAATCGATTACCGCAAGCAACTGCAAGCCGAACTCGATTCGTTTGAGGATAACCTCAACCGCATGGATAGCGTCGCGCGCAAGAACGATTAGAGGGCCTATCCTTCGCCATCGCGGCTGATTGCCGCAAAAACTTCGGCGTTATTGAGTATCTCCCACCAATGCGTTTTGCTCTATTCTTTCCGCGCTTGGATCATGGCCTCGGTCCGGGTTAAATTCTTTTGGGCGCCGTCATAGTCAGGATATAGCCGCAGAGCCTCCCGAAAATGGACCAGAGCTTGATCCAACTCTCCTTTTTCCAGTAGAGCGGCCCCAAAATTGTTATGGGCTTGCGCGTTATTTGGGTCAATTTCCAAAGCTTTTTGAAAGTGCGTTATCGCTTCGTCAATTTGTCCTTTTTGCAAGAGAATATTACCGAGATTATAATGGGCTTCGGCAAAGCCGGGATCGATTTTCAGGGCCTGCTGGTATCGGATGATGGCCTCGTCCAATTCTCCCTTTTGTAAAAAGATATTGCCGAGATTGTAATAGCTTTCAGCCATATCGGGATCGATTTTGAGGGCAATTTCGTATTGAGCCATCGCCTGATCGAGCTCCCCTTTTTGCGCAAGAGCGCCGCCAAGATTATTGCGGGCTTCGACATAGTTTGGATTGATTTCCACGGCCTTTTGAAATTGCTTAATCGCTTCGTCCACCTGCCCATTCTGAATGAAAACACTACCGAGATTATTGTGCGCATCGGCATAATCCGGTTTGATGGCCAGGGCCTTTTGGCAATCGGACACGGCCTCATCGATATGCCCTTGTTGAAAGAGAATGACACCGAGATTGCCATAAGCCATCCAACAGGCCGGATTCTTGGCCAGCGTATCGTTCCAAAGCGTCTCTTCGTCCCGATATGCCCATGCCCGTTGCCAGCTTGACACGCTCAGCACCGCCAGTATCGCCCACACCCCTGCCCTGAATACCGGCTGCATTTCCGGCTTCTTGGCCAACATCCAGTCCGAAACACGAACCAATCCCGCTGCACATGGAACGATCACGCCAAGACCAGCCAAATATTGAAAATGGTCCGCCACGTAAGAATAACGAAACGGATAGACGTTGAAAAAACCGAGGGCCGGAAATAATGTCCCGGCAAAAAAAAGAAACCCGGCCAGCGGTCCACGCCATCGCCATCGCACCCAAGCCCACACCAAGCCCGCGGCCAAGATCAAGGCCGCGGCCGGGAAAAGATATTGCCACCAGACCATTTCGCTAACATCCCAATGCGTGTAGATGAAACTCAAATCAGACGGCCAAACCAGCTTGCCGAAATAAAACCAGAGCGCCCGTCCGGCAATAAGACCGCGTTCGGCCGGCGTTAAATGAAATTCGCCGCCCTCGGCGCCGACAAAATGTTTTTCCACCCACGCCGTCAATAATCCACTGATTATCCCCACGGTGAAAAAAGGAATCAGAGGCATTGCGTCCCGCTGCACCGATAACTTTCCCCGTTTCCACCAAAAAACCACCAGCAACGCCGCCGGTAAACTCGCGATGACGCTTTTCGATAATAAACCCAGAACAAACAAGAGCAGCGAAAAGGCGTAAGTTTCGACTCGCCGCGACCGGTCGAATTCCAGGTAAAGCAGTGCCGCGCCGAAATAGAGCGCCCCCGAAAGCATGTTTTTGAGCTCGCTGATCCAGGCCACCGATTCCACCTGCACCGGATGGAGGGCGAAGATGGCCGCGGCCAGCCATGCTCCCGGTATTTCCAATCGCCGCAGAATCTTCAGCAGCAGCAACACCGAACAGATACAGAGGCCAACGTTGACCAGGTGATAGCCCAGCGGCGCATCGCCCCAGAGCCGGTGCTCGGCCCAAAAGACGCTGTGAACCAGCGGATAATACTGCTGAGTCGCGCCCAAATCGAACCAGATGCGCTCAAGGCCCTCCAGGGAGCGCAGGTCCCTGCGGGTGACATGGGCATCGTCATCCCAGATAAATCCCGCTTGCCCAAGCGGCGTATAAACCAGGAGGATGGCCGCGATCAAGGCCGCTCCCCAAAGCCAGTCGCGGTTCGGCTCTGGCGGCGCCGATGAAACAGATGGAGCAAGCTCGGTTTTTCCGCTTGCGGGCGTGGCTATCCATTGGTTTGCCGCTTTTTTGTGCTTGGATCGCTTCGCCATGGAAGTTCCGACTCATAGAATGAACCGTTTCCCTTTTCGTAGAAGCAGATTCTGCACAGATCATTCCGGAACCAATTTCCTGCAACTTTCAGCGCAATCCACCGTCACGAAATCGCAACCTGCCGTTAGCGCCATGCCATCTTTTTCGGCATGCTATTGGTGATGGATAACTTATCTACGATGCACGATCAATCCCTACCCACTTCCACCTGGCGGCGCTTTGGTTACATTCTGATGGCACTGGCCGCCGTCCCTGTGGTCGGAATCCTCATCTGGCAGGGCGTCACCTCCCATGGCAATCCGAACCCAGACGTCCCCAACACCAGCCACCTCTCGGCCATCCTCGACATTTCCGTCCTGGTCTTCCGGGAGGGACTCGAAAGCATTCTTGTTCTCGCCGCCATCACCGCCAGCATCAGCCGCAATCAGGGTAACCGCGCCCAGCCCATTTTCATCGGCGCCAGCATCGGTTTCCTGGCCACTCTGGCGACCTGGTTTTTTGTTCGCGGCATTGTCGAGGACATCAGCAACAACATCTCCTACCTCGCCCTCCAGGCCCTGACCGGACTCGTGGCGGTCATGGTTTTGCTCATCGTGATGAACTGGTTCTTTCACAAAGTCTACTGGGGCGGCTGGATCATCGTCCACAACCGCCGCAAGAAGGAATTGCTCGAATCCTCCGGCGCCGGCAAATCGCCCGAATTCATTTTTTTGGGACTCGTGCTCCTCGGCCTCACCTCCGTCTACCGGGAAGGCTTTGAAGTCGTTCTTTTCCTTCAGAGTTATTATCTCAAACACGGTGGATGGACCGTCCTCTACGGATCGCTTTTTGGCCTGGGTCTGACCTTGATCGTCGCCGTGCTCACCTTTGTCGCCCACCAGCGCATGCCCTACCGCAAAATGCTCATCTTCACCGGCGTCATGCTTGGGTGCGTGTTGCTGGTGATGGTCGGCGAGGAGGTTTACGAAATGCAACAAGCCGACTGGATGAGCACAACCAACATTCCCGCGCTGGCTCCCTACATGCCTGATTGGACCGGCGTCTGGTTTTCGCTCTATCCCAACTGGGAAACGATTATCGCGCAGGTTCTGGCCGCCACGTTCGTGCTCGGCTCCTATTTCATCTCCGGCAAGGTGATGGCATCGCATCCGGCGGAAGAACACGCCTGAATTCGTAGAAGTCCAACCCAAGGGATTAAAAACGACTCGGGCAGCCACGCTTTTTGACGTGATTGCCCGACGCGCGTTTCTCACAAACTAGTTTCTACCAATTAGCGGGATCCGCCTCGGATTGGGAATCGGCTACACGGTAATGATCGCCGTAGGTAATGCGTTCGGAGGGACCCTGTGGCGAAGACTGTTGATACCAGCCGGAAACATAGCAACCCGTGGACCAGCGAATGGCACCGTTGGTGCTGCCGGGGGCCTGGAAGTTGCTGTTTGTCTTCGTGTACTTCTGGGTGCCATTGATCCAGACGGTAAAAATACCCGTAGAACCGTGGCTATAGATGCGGGTGACCACACGCGTCCAGGCGCCATGAGGCATGGCCTGTAGGTGGGGTTCGCCCATCGGGCCAACCAGAAGGATGTCAGAACCATCTATCCGCATAAGGATCCAAGGACCGCTGCCAGCCCATTGCTGAAAGTTGACTTGATCGTCGGCATTTTGCCAGTTGGAGTCAACGTAAACAGCCTCGCCATAGTAGCGATCCTGGTTGTTCTCCTGAATGTCTTGAACATCGACTTCAGAGTGATAACGGCCCGTGTAGTTCTTTTCGAAGGTCTGGGTAAATTCGATCGAGGTTGAGTCTTTGTAGAGAGGGCTTGTCACATCACCGATCGTTCCTTTGGCTTCGGGATCTTGAGGATAATTGGGCCACGTTTTATTGTCGCCTTCGTTTTGGAAGTAAACGGTGGCATGGCTGGGTAATGCCGCCGCTCCGAAGAGCAACAGGACTGAGAGAAGGCATGGATATGGTTTCATTTTGGTTTTTTTCGATCGGATTGGGGTGTATTGCTTATAGTTCTTTTATTGCATTAACGCCTTTTTGAGCAAAAGATGACCTATAAGATTTTTTTTCTTTATGGCAGAAATCACCTTATCCGCCTATCGGATATTCATCCGATAGGCGTTGAAAAAAACGCAAAATGAAATGACTGCGCGCTAACTTTTGGATCTTGCCGATTTACCCGCTTTCTTGGCGGGCTCATCGACGACTTCCACTTCCACCGCTTCAGCCTCTTCGGAATCTTTCGCTTCTTCCTTGGATTCCGCGGGCTTATCAGCCTTGGCCTTGCCAGCCTTTGGAGCTTTCTCTTCCTTCCCGGCGGGCGCCTCGATTTCGACAACATAGTCGACCCATTCAAGAAAGGCGACCGGCGCAGCGTCGGACTGGCGCGGCCCGAGCTTGATGATCCGTGTGTAGCCGCCCTTGCGATCCTTGAAGGCGGGAGCAATTTCCGTGAAGAGCTTGGCCACGGCGTCGCGCTGGCCGATTTTGGCAACGGCTAGCCGGCGATCGTGCAGCGTGCCGCTCTTGCCGAGCGTCACGAGCTTTTCCGCCAGCGGACGAGCCGCCTTGGCCTTGGCCAGCGTGGTTTTGACGCGCTTGTGCTTGATCAAGCTCGCCACGAGATTGGCCAGCAAGGCGTCGCGATGCTGCGACGTGCGGCTGAGTTTGCGAGTGTTTTTCTGGTGACGCATGGCGGTTTATTCGGTTTTGCCGTCGGTGGCGGGCAGTTCGACCAGCCCCGGTTCCAGCTTCATACCGAGGCTGAGACCAAGGTTCTGAAGCTTGTCTTTGATTTCGTTAAGCGACTTCTTGCCAAAGTTGCGGTATTTGAGCATTTCGGCCTCGGTCTTCATGGCCAGTTGGCCCACCGTCGTGATATTGGCGTTGTTGAGGCAGTTGGCGGCTCGGACCGACAACTCGATCTCGTTGACGCTCATGTTGAGGAGCTTCTTGAGCTTGCTGTTCTCCTGACTGACCTGCGGCTGGCTCTCTTCAAACTCGATCGTCTCCTTGTCGAAGTCGACAAAGAGATCGAGGTGATGGCGCAGGATGGCGGAAGCCTGCAAAAGCGCCTCGTCGGGCGTGAGCCGTCCGTCCGTCCAGATTTCCAGGATAAGCTTGTCGTAATCGGTGCGCTGGCCCACCCGGGTGTTCTCGACCGAATATTTCACCTTGCGCACCGGCGAAAAAAGTGAGTCGATGGCGATGACACCGATGGACTGGTCGGGATGTTTGTTGAACTCCGCGCTGGCGTAGCCCCGGCCCACTTTGACCTCCAGTTCGGCCTCGAAGCGCTGCTTTTTATCGAGGGTGGCGATGACCTGCTCGGGATTGAGCACCTCGACGCCGACATCCAGCTTGATGTCGCCCGCCGTGACCGTGCCTTCCTTCACCACGTTGAGGAAAAGGACGCGCGGATCGCGCTTGGGAAGCTTGAAAAGGATTTTCTTGAGGTTGAGCACGATGTCGGTGACGTCCTCCACCACGTTGGGCAGCGTGCCGAACTCGTGCACCGCGCCCTCGAGCTTGATGCTCGAAATGGCGGCGCCTTCCAGCGAGGAAAGCAGCACGCGGCGCAGAGAGTTGCCGAGGGTGTGACCGTAGCCCGCTTCAAAGGGTTCGGCGACAAACTTGGCGTAGTTGCCTTTGGAGGCGGCTTCGTCTTTAGCCAGACGATTGGGCATTTCGAAACGACCGAGACGGATGGGCATTGAATTTCTCCTTGGCTGGGTTTCCCGGAGGCCGCGACATGCCATCGCCGCCCCGGACCAACAGCCGGATGGCGGTGTTTGTCTTCTGCCGCCCTCCGCCGCACCGCCGGCCGGAGAGGGTCGGGCGATCCCCCACAGCGGGCCCGCGGAAATGGGTTACCGGGAATAAAGCTCGATCACCAGTTGTTCGTTGACGATCGGCGCGATCTCCTCGCGGGTGGGAATGCGCTTCACTTCACCCTTGAAATTGTCCTTGTCGAGCGTGAGCCAGTCGGGCACGGCGACAATCTGCGTGGCGTTGAGACCCCGCGTACCGAGCTGCCGCGAGACGGCGTTGTTGCGAACCTCGATCACGTCGCCGGCTTTCGTATTGTAGCTGGAAATGGTCACCTTCCGGCCGTTGACGTTGATATGGCCGTGATTGACCATTTGGCGGGCGGCGCGGCGGGAATTGGCCAGGCCGAGACGGAAAACGATATTGTCCAAGCGCGTTTCGAGAAGTTGCAGCAAAGTCTCGCCGGTGACGCCGCGTTTGCGCAGCGCCGTCTCGAAATAGCGGCGGAATTGACGCTCGAGGAGGCCGTACATCAGGCGGAGTTTCTGCTTCTCGCCCAGCGCGGTCGCGTATTCCGACTGCTTGCGGCGCCCCTTGTCGCCATGCATGCCCGGCGGATAATTGCGGCGCTCCAGCGCCTTGTGGGAGCCGAAAAGAGGCACGCCGTAGCGGCGGCTTTTTTTGGTGCGAGGTCCGGTGTAACGAGCCATGAGAGATAGAACGGTGGAGATTTAAACGCGGCGCTGTTTGCGGGGACGGCAACCGTTGTGCGGAACAGGGGTGACGTCGGTGATGGAAGTCACTTCCAGCCCGATGGCTTGAAGCGCACGGATCGCCGATTCGCGGCCCGTGCCGGGCCCCTTCACCCGGACCGAAACTTCCTTGAGGCCATGGCCCATCGCCTGGCGCGACGCGTCCTGCGCCACGACTTGAGCAACGTAGGCGGTCGATTTTTTCGAGCCCCGGAAACCGCACTTGCCGGCAGAAGACCAGCCGATCACATTGCCGTTCATGTCGGTGATGGAGACAATCGTATTGTTGAAAGTGGCCGAGATATGGGCGATGCCGATAAAAATATTCTTGCTCCCCTTGGCTTTGACAATCTTGGGCTTCTCAATCTCATTCGGATCGAGCGAAAGGCTGGTGGGGAGATTTTCCGCCGGCTTCTTCTCCGCGGGAGGGGGGGCGGCTGTCTTCTTTTCGCCGGAAGCAGCCTTCTTTTCTGCGGCGGGTTTCTTTTCAGTCGCCGGTTTCTTCGCGGCGGCGGGTGTCTTGGAAGTTTCGTCGGCCATGGAAATAAAGGATTGCGGGGATTAAACTTTGCCGGCCTTGGCGTCCTTGTTGCGCTGCACGCCCACCGTCTTGCGCGGGCCCTTGCGGGTGCGGGCGTTGGTGCTGGTGCGCTGGCCACGCACAGGAAGACCGCGTCGATGGCGCAACCCGCGATAACAATTGATCGCCTGAAGACGCTTGAGATTCTGCTGCAGCTCGCGCCGAAGATCGCCCTCAATGACGTACTTGTTCTCTTGGATAACCTGGATGATGCGATTGATCTGCTGGTCCGTCAAATTTTTGGCCCGCAGATCGGGGTTGATTTCGGCTTGCTCCAGCACCAGTTTGGCCCGGCTTGGGCCGATGCCATAAATGTATGGAAGCGCGGCTTCAATCCGCTTTTCACCGGGAATATCGATACCGAGAAGGCGAGGCATGAGGGGAACGTCTTGGGGCTTTAACCTTGGCGCTGTTTGAGGCGCGGGTTCTTCTTGTTAATGATGTATACGCGGCCCTTCCGCCGGACAACTTGGCAGTCCGCGGTGCGGCGTCTAACGGAAGCGCGTACTTTCATCGGTTTGATCTCTTTAATCGGGTTTTTGCGCCTCTGGCGGTCAGAGGCGAAAACTGCCTCCTGGCGATAAAGCACAAGGGAAAAAGACTATCAAAGGATGGCCCCATGGCAAGCATGTTATTAAAGATTTTTGCCATTACCCAACAATCCGCGCCCGGGAGAGATCGTAGGGGTGAAACTCGACCGTAACGCGCTCTCCGGGAGAGAATTTGACGAAATTGAGCCGGACTTCCCCCGAGGCCTTGGCGATGCAGCGGTGGCCGTTGGCCAGTTCGATCCGGTAGGCGCCCTGTTTCAGGACGTCGATTACCGTGCCTTTGACTTCGATGCTGTCTCGGGAAGACATGTCAGGATTTCCGGTTCGTCCTCCGTGATGAGAACAGTGTGCTCAAAATGAGCCGACGGTTTGCCGTCGGCGGTCACCACGGTCCAGCCGTCGGCCAGTTGCCGTACCTGCGCACGGCCCAGATTCACCATCGGTTCGATGGCCAGAGCCATGCCGGGGCGCAGCCTGGCCTTGACCTCGTGGCCGTAGTTGGGCACGTGGGGTTCCTCGTGCAGCGCCCGTCCGACGCCATGGCCGACGAACTCGCGCACCACGCTGTAACCGTTGGCGACGACGAATTTCTCAATGGCTTCGGAAATGTGGTGGACGCGGTTGCCGGGCCGCGCCTGCTCGATGCCAACGGCGAGCGCCTCCTGGGTTTTTTCCAGCAACCGGGCCGTCGCGGCGGGAATATCGCCGACCGCGATCGTCGTCGCGGTATCGCCGATCCAGCCGTTGAGGAGAATACCGATGTCGAGCTTCACAATATCCCCATACTGGATGCGGCGGGCGCCGCCGATACCATGGACAATTTCGTCATTGACCGAAATGCAGATGTGGCCCGGGAAACCGCGCAGACCCAAAAATGGACTGCGCCCACCCCGGCCATTGATGAGACGCGCGGCCAGCTTGTCGATTTCCCCGGTCGACACCCCCGGCACGACCGCGAGGGAAACTTCCTCCAGGATTTCCCGCGCCGCGCGGCAACTGACGCGCATGCTCTCGATTTCTTCGGCGGTCTTGATGGGAATGCTCACGGCTTGGCGAAGGATTCGGGAAAAGGTTTAAGGGAATCTATCCCGGCATATGGCTCTTTCCACCTTTAACTTTTATCCCCGCTGAGACAACGAAAGAATCATGGCGATGATGAACAAAACGGCCACGGCAATGAAGAGCCAGACGTAAGCCCCCGAGTTGACCGCCTGGCCCTGGCCAAGCGCCGAAACCGGGGTGGTCGACCGTCCCCGGATACGGCCCTTCTTCAGAAAGCCGTCGTAATGTCTCTGCAAGAGGTAAGTTTCCATTTGCCGCATGGTATCCAACATGACGCCAATCATGATCAGGAGGCTAGTCCCACCAAAGAACTGGCTGGTCAACACCGGAACATGAGCGGTCGCCACCGCCGCCATGGGCAAGATGGCCAGGATGGAAAGAAAAACCGCGCCAGCCAAGGTCAGCCGGGTCATGGTGTAATCGAGGAAGTCGGCCGTCGGCGGACCGGGCCGAACACCGGGAATGAAACCGCCATTGCGTTTGACGTCTTCCGCGATTTGGATCGGATTGAACATGAATGAGACCCAGAAATAGGAGAAGAAAAAGATCATGAAGATATAGAAGATGTAGTGGAGCGACCCGGAAGTCAGGGAGGCGGCCAGATTGCTCGCCCAAGGGGAGGAACCGAAAGGCAGAATCTGAACCATGAAGGCCGGCACGAGGAGAATCGACTGCGCAAAGATGATCGGCATCACACCCGAGTAATTCACTTTCAAAGGCAGGAAGGAGCTCTGGCCGCCGTAAATCTTGTTTCCGCGCACCTGTTTGGCGTACTGGATCGTTACCTTGCGTTGCGCCTGGGTGATGGCAATGGTTCCGGCGATAACCGCAAAGAGGAAAAACAGGAGCGGAACGACCACGACGGCAGGCAGGCCGGTTCCGCCACTGGGCGGATGAATCATCTGCCAGCCCTGCAACAGGGCGGCGGGCAGCCGCGAAACGATATTGATCGTGATGACCATGGAAATACCGTTGCCGATGCCTTTGTCGGTAATCTGCTCGCCCAGCCACATCAGCAATAGGGTGCCGGTTAGCAGACTGACCACCGTGGTAAACTCAAAAAGTGGCCCGGGATGGGGCACCAGCGCGCCGAACTGGGCGATGATCTTGCCGATGCCGGGAAGAAGTGCACC
>Ga0335072_10004908_pt1 | contig 19764 bp, 15 predicted proteins | sample Lox_Sample_21_FD_206725 | JGI IMG/M metagenome (GOLD analysis project Ga0335072, IMG submission 206725) | Soil microbial communities from Loxahatchee National Wildlife Refuge, Florida, United States - Lox_Sample_2.1 | ecosystem: Environmental > Terrestrial > Soil > Wetlands | place: USA...
GCCTCGTACTCCTCTCTCTCTTTGACTACAGCACTGAAGTTCCTCGGATCATAACCATTCCAGCGATCCCTCTTCGCATCCCAGCCCAGCTTGACATCCTGGATCACCTCATCCGCCTGTATGTCTCTGCCCGTAAACTTCGCCCCCAGCTTTCGCGGTCGGTGTACGCAATCTTTTGTCTTGTGTGTCATGGCTCCGCAGTTTTCACAGGCTCCTTTCCGGAATTTGGTTGCGGCAGGGCCAAGTTTGCGGCCCCGGTCGTACCATTTTGCCTTATCGAGAGTGTCTTGTGGGGCGGATTGAAGGCGCTGATGCTCGAGATAATCGGCGTCGGTTGTAGAGTCATCAACGTAAAATGGCTTTTTTGAGATGAAGGAGGGGATATATTCGTTGCGGGACTGGGAAGCCGAGGGCTCGCTAGGTGGAGGTTTTCGAGACATTGTTGAAATAGCGCTCGTTCGATCCCTGGTAGTCTGGTATTGGTTGAAATATGATCGAATGTGCAGATTTGACGAGCGTGTGTTACGGGTGCAGATGAAAGCCCGGGTTCGCCTCCAAATTTAATGAGTGCGGAGAATACCATAATCTAGGCGAAATAGGCGCTGAAATTGAGCCCTTTGCCGCCGCTTTTCTGCTCCCTTTACGCCCATGCTAGACATGTCCCAATTTGGCCCCCGACTTTGAACTTTGTATAGTGAGCCCGTTTTGGACTTCTCATGCCATCCCCCTTCCCCCCTCTCTGCCCTATTGATTTCAGTGTTCAGCAACGACCTCATGGACCAGACCTTATTAAGGCCGCAACCCGTCTCCGAGACGAGATGGCCTCTCCCCGATTTTCTTCAGAGGCACATCTTCGCATTTTGGGCAAGTGATTTTGTAGTTGAATGCGATCCAGTCTGGCAGATCTTCCACAGCTTCTTACAACTAGTCTCCTTGCACTTGTATTTATTGTGCTCATCATTTGCATGCTTGCATTTCGGATTCTTGCAGAATCCTGTCAATCCTGAACTGGCACTCATATCTAGCAAATTCTCCTTTGATCAGCTGGAGTCCCTCGCGCCTATGGCTACCAATTTAGAGATTTTTTTCCATCTCCTTACTTGGACAGCCGGCCCATTTGTCTTCGTTGGCTTAGTAGGTAGGTTACCCTCGGGATAGATTAATGCTAGACAAAATGGGCGTAACGACATACCCGTGATTTGACTGCGGGAACTACTGCCAGTAAGTGGTCTAGGACTACCCAAGTAGCTATACTCAGACAATCTCAACTAGGCGCATCACCAGATGAGTGTATCTCATGGGCGTAGCTCTCTCCTGGGCATACATCGCCGTACCTAAGCCGCCGTACCCAAACTGTGTCCCCGGCCAATAAGCCGTCCAATTGTGTCCCGAACGTCTGCCATAGTTCGCTCAATGCGATGAGAGGAAGAGAAAATGTCAATGATCAAGATGGGCCTACCTGTTGACTGATTCTGTCTGGTCTACAGCTGAGGAGACAAGGGGTCTGTTTGTGATCCTAAATGGTGAGGCAAATTGACCTGGACAACGCCAAGCCCCCAGGAAAATATAGTTTCCCCCATAGTCGGAAGCAAGTTCCTCTCGCCAGAATCACTGACAAAGTCTCGTGCCTTCATATACAACAAGGCTCAAAGCAACCTGACGGCCCTCATCCGCGAATACTCTGGCACAATTTATCAACCAGGACAAATCCGTTGTCTTATTACTATGTCTCTCTGCTTTCTTGAAGCTTTTCAAGAAAAGCAGAAAGGAAATATTACGGAACAGGAATATATCCATCACCTTTTCGTCCATTGTCAAGGTCGAGCACGAGGGGGATGACTGGACGGAAACAGATTGGAATCTTCTTGAGACCGATTTGTTCGGATATTCGGTTCGAAGCTGGTCCCTAAGGATAGACCACGTAAAAGGTAATCTCATATATCCGCTTGCTATAGCATTTGCTGATAATGTATAGACGTAGCTCCATTCGAGGATGTTTTTGCAGCGTATCGCACGGGCGGCGTCGACCAAGTTAAGGCCAGCCTTGATCGGCTGAGCGAAGAGCATGCCAACTACGTCCGCAAGTCGCTCGCACAGCTTGCGTTGCAGGACAGACGCTCTGACATTCTCAAACTTTGTCTTGACCAAGGCGGCTTTGCATTTGAGCACTATTTCGAGGACGCCGCCGACAGATTTCAGAATGCTAGCGATGATCCTGAGACATTCAAAGTCCTAGAAGAGTCTAAATTTCGCAAGCTGTATCCACGGCGAGCTCCACGCAACGATGAGGATGTCGAGGAAGAATCGGAAGGAGAAGAGGACCCAAGTAAAGTGTTTGACCAAGGCGGTAGACTCCCGGTCGATTGGTAGAGGATCTGGTTTGTAGCTACACATACATACTACTGAGCTCTACAATACACGTGAGATGCACGCCCATGATGTACACGCCTATGAGATGCATGCCAATGAGGTGCATACCCATAATGTACACGCCGGTGAGGTACACGCAATGGGGTGCACGCCCATGAGGTACACGCCTATCTTCGACCTCCGCTAGGCGCGCCGGCGCATACAACCTCAATTCGCAAGCTTCCGGATGTCACAGCAATTAGCTGAAAGACCAATTCACGAATAAAGGAGCTTGTTTCACGAGAACTACAAAGGGCAACACCGACTGCGGGAAGTTGCAGCTGCCACCAAAGTGTGTACATGATATATGTCCGTGGGAGCCCATTGCAGTCGCGCTGACCAGAGGCCAGAAATGGACCCGCGCAGCCGGAGTCGATTGGTCGAGCGGACGGCGGTGGGCGAGGGTGGGTGAGGCTGCTCACCTAGAACTGTAGACGGCAGCGCGTTAATCTCCATAAATCTTACCTAGAAGTTTAACTGAGCAAAAATCGATGATGGTGCTCCGTGGGTTGTAGTCGGTTTTGTTTCAGGGCCAGCCAAGCTCGACCGCGTTAAGATGATTCCCTAGCAATATTAGACGCTATATTTCCCGCGCTTAATCATGAAGATAGCTAGGAGCAGCGCTTTCTTGCCTTAGGTTGACTGGTTTGCATTTTGACGTTTCGGAGGATAACTTTGACTGCGTAAGGCGGTGAGAATTAGCGCCCGGAAAGAAAAGGGTTGAACCCCCGCGCCTCCGTTCAGCGGGGAAAAAAAAGGAAAGTGTTGCTAAGCGCGGTTCGCGAATCATCCAAGGTCGAAAGTAAACAACCGACGTATTCGTTGACATTCCACGCAGGTCAAGTTTACAACGGATTTACTTCATCCATTTCGTGATCGGCTTCAAGCTGGATCGTTTGACCTCATCTGCATCATGAAGAAGAGGCGAGGCATATGTAAAACCCCTCCAATCTCCCCTCCGTGACCTCATGGACACTTTTCGTGTACGATTGAACTGCATCGACAGCTATCAAGCTGTCCCAAATGAGTTCGACCCTCCTGTCCCTCTGAATTCAGCTGGAGATCATGCAAAAGACCGACCAAAGGTCTCCGTCATACGAGTCTTCGGTGCGACGGAGACTGGCCAGAAAGTGCTTATGCACATTCATGGCGCCTTCCAATATACATACATCGAGTATGGCGGCAGCCTTATCCCAGAGGATGTCAGTGTTGCCATCCGAACTCTCCACCTCTCGATCGACCACGCTCTGGCTGTCAGCTATCGGAAGAACATCTACGATGGCAGAACCGCATACGTGGCCCACATATCACTCGTGAAGGGCATACCCTTCTACGGATTCCATGTTGGCTACAAATTCTACCTCAAGATATATCTTCTGAATCCGCTGCACATGACTAGGCTGGCCGATCTGCTGAGAGAGGGTGCAGTGATGAAGAGAGTGCTTCAGCCGTACGAAAGTCATATGCAGTACCTCGCTCAATGGATGTGCGACTACAACCTTTACGGATGCGCATACGTTGACTGCCAAAAAGTTAAATTTCGCGCGCCAATACCCAAGTACCTCGAAATGAATCTTGCTCTACATCAATGGCATGATCGGTCGATCCCACCCGACTTCGTTTCGGACGAGGCTGCATTGCCCAAGCAGAGCCATTGTTCTTTGGAGGTTGACGTGTGTGTGAAAGACATACTGAATAGACGAGATGTGGAGAGCCGACCACTACATCATGATTTCATTGAGAGAATTCACCCGCTCCCGGCAGACACGAAATGGGTCCAGAGTATGGCTGGCCTGTGGAAAGATGAGACAAGAAGACGGAAGGCTCGGATGGGCCTCACAGATCCGAATAGCAGTCCTTTTCCGCCAGAGGTCTTAATCACTATGTCGGCAGATCCTCGAAACACAGAAGCTGGTGGCTGGGTTCACGAGGAAGAGTTGAGGGAAAAGGCTGCCCAGATTGCTGCAGAAGAGTTCGAGAAGAGTGATAAGCGTATGCTGATGTTTGACACTTATGTTCGACGGGATCCCCTTGAAGATAGCGTGAAGACTGCCTTGGAAAGTGTAGAAGATCTGTGGCCAGAAAATCTTGCCCGGGGATCAGCATACGATGCTGCACAGACGGCTCAGACCGCTGGAAGCGATCTAGTCAGCTCCCAGGTTCTGGTTGACGAGAATCGTATTCGCGAAGTCACTGGAGAATATCCATCTGACTCAGGCGAAATGCACCTCCCCCCGAACGGCGAAAAGGGCCAGGTGAATGGACGTCAGGCCGCTGTTATTCAACCTTCCTCAGCAAGGGATAAAAGCGACTCGGATCTAGAAGTCACTCCCCCCATCAGTTCTTCGGAGTTTGAAAAGCTCGGCATTCGCAAGCAGGGCAACTTCAGGCATATAGAGGAAGATGCTTTCCAGATACCAACTGAATACGCGAGGAGGGAGGTGAACATCTCTGGAGGAAACAAAAGGACATTGCTTTCCTCCCTGAAAATCCAACCACCAAAGCGGAAGAGGCTTATGGACGAGGACAATCTGCTCCCAGACTTTGCGCCGATTGAGGCCGAGGATGATCGCAACTCGTGCCTCGAGCCTAGTAACAGCCGACGCACTGATTACGAGGGACCTCATCCAACGAACAAAGATGAGGACGAGACTTCTGACAATCTTAACATCACCACCATTGTTGACCCTCATGGCCATCCGGAAGCAGCAAAACCTCTGTCACAGTCACAAGGCACTACTCATCAAATCTCCCTTACATTCCCTATAGTCAAGGACCCTAATGATCCTAACACCATCTTACGTCTAAGCCAGCAGAGCAGTTCTCCGGACAAATCATCGCAGGATCGAAAGATGACAGATGTTGAAAAGGCTACGCCAGCGAAGTCTTCTCTTGTTTCAAGCCAGAAAACACCCACCTCAGCAGTTACAGCCTCGAGTGTGAAGTCACTGCCTGTACCTAGTATTTCGTTACGTGGACTATCCAAGCCAGTTTCCAATAGAACGACCTTGATATTTCAGCAGCGAAGCCCCAGTACGGCCATGGTCAAAGACACTATGCTGAAAGCAGGACTACCCGACGTCATCTATCAAGAAGCATTTTATAGCAATGAGGATGACGTGCCTGATAGGCAAAGAGAATATGCTGGTCGTGAATTCAAGCTAGAGAGTGCCACAGTACCTTTCTTGCCCGACTTTGATCCGACTGGTAAATCACCTGCGACTTTTGGGCAGAAAGTTCCGATATTGATCGATCAGGCTGCCGAGGAAAAGACAGACTCCAAGCGGCGACGCTGGTGCAAATTACTGAACTGGAGCATTTCCGAGCAACCACCGAGCAAGTCCAAAGTCGTGGCATGGCTTGAAGAAGAACGTCGAGATGTGGTAGCTCGACGAGCTGACTTGACGAAGACCTCGCCAATCAGGCGACCTCTACTGTCACAGGTCGATGGGCCGACGCAGAAGAACAAGTACGGCTTCAAGTATTCTCAAAGACAAGCCAGCACGAGCGTACAGCACGAGACTCAGTACATGAGTGTTATGAGTCTTGAAGTGCACGTCAATACGAGAGGCAATCTGGCACCTAACCCTGAGCACGACGAGGTCGAGTGTATTTTCTGGTGTGTGCAGTCTGACGACGAAGACCTTGAGACGAATGGCGACAGAGAGGGCTTGCATCTTGGAATTCTAGCTCTGTCAAGGAACCCAGGCTTGGCTATGAACATATCGCGAAACGTATCAGTCGACGTCGACGAAGAGGGAACGGAGATCGACCTTCTAATGAAAATGGTCGACATTGTACGGCACTATGATCCAGACATTCTGACGGGGTATGAGGTCCACAACAGCTCGTGGGGCTATTTGATTGAACGAGCCCGATTAAAGTACGATTTCAACTTTTGCGACGAACTCTCCAGAATGAAGTCGCAATCTCACGGGCGATTTGGAAGGGAAGAAGATCGTTGGGGCTTCAATAAGACTTCCACTATACGAGTGACAGGCCGTCATACCATAAATATCTGGCGAGCTATGCGCGGCGAGCTGAATCTTTTGCAATATACAATGGAGAACATTGTTTTTCACCTTTTGCATCGCAGAATCCCACATTTCAACTTTGCCGATCTAACCAAGTGGTACCAAAGCAGGAATCCACGCGACCTTTCCAAAGTCATCGAGTATTTCCTCTCAAGAGTGCAGATGGACCTTGAGATTCTCGAATCCAATGAACTTGTTCCCAGGACCAGCGAGCAGGCGCGCCTTATCGGTGTGGATTGGTTTTCCGTCATTTCCAGAGGATCGCAATATAAGGTGGAAAATATCATGTTCAGGATTGCGAAGCCGGAAAATTTCATAATCGTCTCTCCTAGTAGAAGGCAAGTTGGGGGCCAGAACGCACTCGAATGTATACCATTGGTGATGGAGCCGCTGAGTGACTTCTACACAAGCCCGGTGCTCGTTCTGGATTTTCAGTCTCTGTATCCTAGCGTGATGATTGCCTACAACTACTGTTACTCGACCTTCCTGGGCCGCGTTGTGAGCTGGCGTGGGACAAACAAGATGGGCTTTACCAATTACCAGAGAGAGTACAGGCTGCTGGAACTACTGAAGGATGATATCAACATTGCTCCAAACGGTATCATGTACGTCAAAGGTACGATCCGCAAGTCACTGCTAGCAAAGATGTTGGGAGAGATCCTCGAGACACGTGTCATGGTAAAGAGTGGTATGAAAGTTGACAAGGATGACAAGACGTTGCAAAGGCTGCTGAACAATCGACAACTCGCTTTGAAGCTTATCGCCAACGTCACTTACGGATACACCTCAGCATCTTTCTCCGGGAGGATGCCGTGCTCTGAGATAGCTGATAGTATCGTCCAGACAGCAAGGGAGACACTGGAAAAGTCAATCGCCTTGATCCACTCTGTCGAGCGATGGGGCGCCGAGGTTGTCTATGGTGACACGGACAGCCTGTTTGTGTATCTCAAAGGTCGAACAAGAGCTCAAGCCTTTGATATTGGCGAAGACATTGCGGCGACAATAACCAAGATGAATCCACGACCGGTAAAGCTCAAGTTCGAGAAAGTGTACCATCCATGCGTCCTGTTAGCCAAGAAACGGTACGTTGGCTTCAAATACGAGCACCGCAATCAGAACGAGCCAGAATTTGACGCAAAGGGCATCGAGACCGTTCGCAGGGACGGGACTCCAGCAGAGCAGAAAATTGAAGAGAATGCCTTGAAGATCCTGTTCAGAACCGCAGATCTGAGCCAAGTAAAGAGTTTCTTTCAGAACCAATGCGCCAAAATCATGAGAGGCGAGATCTCGATTCAGGACTTCTGCTTTGCGAAGGAGGTGAGGTTAGGCAAATACAGCGAGAAAGGGCCGCCGCCGCCAGGGGCTTTGATCAGTGCCAGGAAAATGCTTGAGGATCCGAGACTCGAGCCACAATATGGAGAAAGGGTGCCGTATGTGGTTATTACAGGTGGGCCTCAAGCTCGCCTAATCGATCGCTGCGTTGCACCTGAAGTCCTATTGCATGATGCACAGTCTGAGCTCGATGCAGAATACTATATCTCCAAGAACATCATCCCGCCACTGGAACGCATCTTCAACCTTGTGGGCGCGAATGTGAGACAGTGGTATGATGAGATGCCCAAGTACCAGCGCATCCGACGCATTGAGGCGGCGCTGGTTCCTGACGCAGCGGAGGCCGGGTTGACAAAGAAAACACTGGAATCATATATGAAATCTTCGATTTGCATAGTCTGCCGTGAAGCTTTGGATTCGGAGTCACCTCTCTGTCAAAGTTGCTTTAGTCGGGCTCCTCAAACAATACTTTACTTGCGGTGCAAATTGGCGAGGTCGGAGAAGAAAGCCTCACTGTTGGCCAATGTATGCCGGTCATGCTCCGGTTTGGGATGGAATGAAGAGATCAAATGCGACAGTAAAGACTGCCCGGTCTTCTATTCACGAACGAGACATAAGGCAGATCATGGAAGCACGCAAGCGCAGATCGTCCCAGTCATCAAAGCGCTTGAAGAACAGAAGTATGATGGGATTGACTGGTAAGGGTGAGGAGAATTGGGATGTAATACCAAACGGCGTTATCTTTGCTTGGAAGCGAGCATTTGTTTTGTGATACCCTGATGTTACCATGGATTTAAACTTGGATGAGAAGAAGAAGAAGAAGAAGAAGAAGAAGAAGAAGAAGAAGAAGAAGAAGAAGAAGTAGCTACAAACGAATGAAAAGTGACCCAATACCAAGAATGCCGAATGTGCAATTCGATCCTAACTTGACGTAGTGCTGACGATTTGAGCTGTCCGTGAGAGGACGTCATATGGGGGGGAGAACGTTGATCCTTGTTTGTGGGATTCAAGCTCAAGCTTTTAAAGGACACTTTTGAAGCTTATCCTTCCAAAACACGGCGCTACCTCCCTAATGGAGAGAGTAAGTGGGCGTGTTCAACCTTCAGATTGCGATGGGACCCATAGCATGGTTCCTCTTCGTCTACATCCTCGGAGGCGTTACCTTCATTCCCCTCGTACTCGGCCTTATCTTCCTCCACGCCTACAAGACCTTCCCCACGAAACCCGACACCGAGCTTCCTCCTACCGATGACCCGGCCGATATCAAACGTGCAAACGATGATAATGTGTATTTGAAGACCGCGACAGACACTCTTGCAGAACAATTCCACCGCAAGCACGAGTCCGATGTCGCAGCTGGCTATTTCGCAGTGTGCAGAGAATACGTTCCAGGCGGAATCAATGGAAAGCCCCCAGAACGAAAGACGCCAGCAGGGGAGGTCGTGGCTACGGAAAGCCCAAGTGTCTATCAAAGCATGTACCGAAGCATCTTCGACCGACAGCACAAGTCTACAATAGATCCAAACAAGAGCAATGGGCGGAACGTCAAAAAGGCTAACAACGTATTCTTTGTTGTTCTCCGGTGAGCCTTGGAATCTGCTGTTTTGTGGTGACCATCTGACGGGTAATAGACATGGCCACCTTATGCTTTATGATGACTCGGAGCAGCTCGAAGTCCGTTATGTCATCTCCCTTGAACACCACGAGGTCAGCGTCTACAATGGTGGGGAAGATGTCATACCAGAGGGCGAGCTCTGGATCAAGCGCAATGCCATCCGCTTAAGAAGAAGACCCATAACGATTGGCATTAATGCTCCTTCACTACCCTTCTACCTCTTCAGCGAAAACATGTCTGAGAAGGAAGACTTCTACTTCGCTCTCCTCAAAAACCTAGAGAAAAACCCTTGCTACGGCGAAATTGCTCCGTCACCACAATCTTTCGACCCCAAACATATAATTTCGCTGGTGCAGAAGCTTCACTCCTCGGAAGAACATCTGCAAACGAGGTGGCTCAATGCCTTGATTGGTAGACTTTTTCTGGCTTTGTACAAGACGCCCGAGATGGAGGAATTAGTACGCCGGAAATTGACGAAGAAGATCTCGCGTGTCAAAAAGCCAAATTTCATTACAAAGATATCCCTGCAAAAGATACAAACAGGCGAGGGCGGCCCTTTCATCACGAATCCGAGACTAAAGGACCTCACCATTGACGGAGACTGCGTGGTCGAGGCGGACGTCAATTACAGTGGTAATTTCCGAATTGAAGTTGCAGCCACGGCTCGCATTGATCTAGGTAAACGGATTGGAGCCAGGGAAGTCGAGCTTGTGCTGGCAGTGGTATGCAATAAGCTCGAAGGGCATGTACTAATGAAGGTTAAGCCCGCACCGAGTAACCGGCTATGGTTTGCTTTCGAGACGATGCCCAAAATCGAAATGACCATCGAGCCAATCGTCAGCTCAAGGCAGATAACTTACAATGTTATTCTCCGCGCCATCGAGAGCAGGATTCGAGAAGTGATTGCGGAAACAATAGTGCTTCCTTTGTAAGTCTCATTCTAGCCAGCTCCAGAAATACCTTCCCCTTAACTACTCCGCTTTGCGAAATCATGTCTGCCTACCGATATGCTGACGAAAAGCTCTAGCTGGGACGATGTCGCGTTTTTGGACACAAGCAAGGAGCCCTTCCGGGGCGGGATCTGGAAGAAAGAAGCCCTTGTGGCCAAGCCAGTGAACATTCCAGACGAGGATGCCGAAGACGAAGCAGAAGCCGATGGAGAAGGAACAGAGAACTCACTCGAGGCACTCAAGATCAAAGAAGCGCGAACAATGAGCACACCTGCACTAGTATCCCCTCAGAATGTTGTCAAGCCTCGGGCAGCCAAAAGGGGCTCAATCAGATCTCTTGCTGATATTGGGCTGTCAAGCGGATTTGAAAAACCCATCAAGCCCGATCCGCCACGTGCTATACGTGCGACATCTTTCGCAGCTGCGGCCGACCCTATGGTGACTGCTGATCACGCAGACGGCGATTATGTCAGAGGCGATCAAGACCCGTTGCGCAAACGCGATGAAGCCTCTGTTATACTGAAAGACCTATCGAGCAAGTCGGTATCGCCATCCGGATCTCCTCAAGGGTCACCACCCCATGACTCTTCAATATCGTTGGCTTCGAACGATCACGACACTGCCATCTCAGCAAACGCCTCTAGTGAGAGCCTTCATGCGAACCCTACGCCACAACGATCTTCAATTACATCTATTCAGAGTCTCAGTCTGAGTTCGGGGCCTGGCACGCCCACAAGTGCCAGCTTTGATTCTAAGCCTCCCTCTCTCAATGAAGAGCCGAAGCAACCGAAGACACTGGCTTCCGCGGCGCGTTCCCTCACGAGCACGGACCGAAAACAAGCGCTTGCCTCTATCAATGCTGCCACGGCTGCAGCACAGAAGTGGGGCTGGGGTGTCCTCAATCGTAACAAGCAGAAAGAAGCAGAGACGGCGAACAGGGAGCGGGCACCTGAGACGCCCATGGGAGGGGGACGGCCTCTTCCTCCGCCAGGCATTCCACTCCCGCCACCAGAAAGATCTCCAATGAAGACCAACCCTTTTGCGGTCCCCAAGCGAAGGCCACTTCCGCCCCCGCAGTTACCCAAACGCCCAGATACGACCACCAACGAGCAGAGCAGCGATATTAGCCATCTATCCCCAAAGCCGGCCTTGCCAGAGCGTAGGAATAGGCAAAGCTCCTTCCAAGGGGATGATGAGCATAAAGACGAGGTTCTTGTGGTTGAAGCTCCAGTGGAATCAGCTCCAACAAGTCCTGTTGTTGATGAGCATCACGACGACTTTTTCGGACATGGAGAACCCGAAAGTCATTCAGGGGTTACCGAGGATTTGGTTGATCAAGGGGCAGAACGGGCGCCAGTACTCTCTACAGAAAGTGCCACAAATGAAAACCAGGTTGGCGCCGAGGAACAGTAATGGGAAATCCTTTCTTTTTGCAAGCAAGCACGTGTGGCGCATCTGGTCATTGAAGGCAAAGCGTGGACAAGGTGGAAAAGTGATATCTGCGGTACCTGGTTCCGAGTAATTGACCTATGATACCCGATGTACAAGTAGTGTTAAGCTAGTTAGAAACACATATCATTCGTTGAGGGGTGTTGACAGCTCGATGGTTCTATACATTGCCTGGGTGAGGCCGCCCTGAGCGAGCCCGACTAGCGCCAGAGTCGCGTGAGCCGGAGGTGAGCCGGGGGGCGAGAAAAAAGAACAGGGGGGTTCTTTGCGGCGAGTCAGCACTCTCAGCACTCGTCCCGGAGCCTGAAAGGCTGAAACGGAACCTCTCTGAAGAAAGCCCTCAGGGCGGCTACCCCAGTTGGTGCCGCCGATGCAATCTAACTTCCCTACAAGCCCCGGCCTAGAGAGTTTGGGATAGAAAAGCGGTGACTTCGAATTACGGTCTCTGGCCTAGAGCTAAAATATCAGTTATTGCTCAATCCTCTGAATGCATGTTTGCAATCGACGAACTGTAAGGTGGTGCTTTTCCCTTACGACTTCGCCATATACAATATTACACGCTGAAGAGGGAATATTCCACTATGCAGGGTTCAATGGAAAGCTTAGACGAAGCTATACAGAAGGCGAGGGACAACGTCGGCGGCGATGAAGACGAGGCTGAAGCTGCCAAATTACTCATTCTTGGAGACAAGCTTGAAAGCCGGTATGGGCTCTTTGGGGATGCAAAAGATCTTGAAGAGGCGATGCAAGTGACTCGGAAGGCGATCGAGATCTCTTCCGACGACTCTCCATATCTTTCGTCACGCCTGAATAGCTTGGGAAATCAACTTCACCGTCGATACGAACACTCTTTGGCAATTGAAGATCTTAAAGAGGCAGTCGACGTAGCTCAACAGGCAATTGATGTCGCACTCGAAGATGATCCAGATGTTGCAATCTGGATTTGCAGCTTAGCCAGCCACCAGGGCGCACTATACAAATGTTCCGGCGATGCAACAGAGCTTTTGGAGGCGATAAAATCCGCCACTGAGGCGGTGGAGATTTCGTCTGATGACGATCCAAACTATGCACAATATCTGAATTGCTTAGGAATGCAAGTCACTCGTCTCTTTGAGCATGATAGGAAGAAGGAGACTCTCGAAAAAGCGATCAAAGTCGCTCAACACTCTGTCAATCTCACACCGAAAGGTCGACCCGATCTTGTCCTAAACCTAAACAATTTGGGTTATAAGCTCGGCCTCCTATATGAACACACAGGGAATATACGGCATATTGAAGAGGCAATAAAGGTGATGCGAGAGTCAGTTGACGTCGCACCCACGGACTCCATGGTCTTAGTAACGTGTCTGGGCAATCTGGGTCATCAACTCCATCGCCGTTATGAGCGTACCCAGAGGTGGGAAGACCTGGAGGAGGGTATCGGAATCTTGCGACGCGCCATTAGCCTCATACCTTCGGATCATGCAGATCTCGCATTCCACCTCAATATCCTGGGAAACCAGCTCGAATCGCGCTATGAACGTCGAAACGAGTTAGAAGACTGCACCGAGGCCGTTCAGGTGGCTCGGCGAGTAGTAGATGCGACACCTCATACCGATCGAAGTCTTCCCCAAAGACTCACGAATTTGGGCAACAAACTCATTGTCCAATACGAGTATACAGAAAAGCCAGAGGATCTAGAGGAGGCAATTCAAGTGTCGCGGAAAGCCGTTAAAGTTGCTTCGGAAGACTGTGCAGATCTTGTAGCTTGCCTGAATTCTTTGGGAATCCAACTTCGGTATCAGTACGAACGCACGAAGCAGAGTGAATATATTGAAGAAGCAGTTCAAGTGACCAGGCAAGCCATCAATATGACACCTGAAGACCATCCAAACCTCACAGACTGCCTGAACAATCTCGCAAGAGCTCTCCTACCTTTGGACGGCCACAATAAAACCGAAGTCATTGAGGTTCTGTTGCGGGCGAAGAACAATTCCCATGCAGTGCCTTTCTCTCGGATTGCAGCCTACGATCTACTGATTACGCTATTTCTCGAACTCAAGGACTACGATAAGGCTTACGAGATGTGTAAGGAGTCTATGGAGCTTATCCCCCGTGTGAGCAATCGATCTCTGAGTCGCCAAGATCAACAACATGTCGCTTCGATTTTCTCTGGACTCGCCGCCAAGGCCTGTTCCCTGGCTCTTCAACTGGCCCAACCGCCCTAGGAGGCTTTGCAATTGCTAGAACGAGGGCGTGGGATCATCCTCAGCCAGCTTTTCGATGACCGGAGCGATATCGCTCTGTTAAAAGCAGCCGATCTTGAGCCGCGAATAAAATACGACAGCTTACGCTTGGAAGTAGATGCGCCCATCGAACACCTAGAGGATCCGTTCATCCGTGATGTAGCCATTGAGAGACGAAGGAAAGCTGACGACCTTAATCAATGTGTTCTAGACATGGAACGAATTCCAGAGTTTCGCCAAGCACAACAGGGGCCCACCGAGAAGCAGATGCAAGACTGCGCTGCCCAAGGTTGCATAATTGTTGTAAACATTACCGCTTTGAGGAGCGATGCAATCGTAGTCTTTTCAGAAGGCTTCAGAGCCATCTCTCTACCAGGTTTACATTCAGGCGACGTACCGGTGGGGCCATGGGTGGGCAACAGTCGAGATATGGAAAGTGAATCCCATTCTTCGTACAGTTCAAACCGGCTGTCTTGGTTGTGGGTCAAGTGCGTCAAACCTATCCTCGACGAGTTGGAAATGAGTAGAATATTACCTGCTGGACCCCTATCGCGTGTCTGGTGGATCGGTACCGGCAACGCTTATTCTTTTCCATTCCATTCTGCGGTGGATTTCTCCAGCACTTCAGAAAATACTTTGAGTCGAGTGATATCCTCATATACTCCGACCATAAAAGCGCTCGCATACTCAATGTCTTCCGCGAAGAAGCATATTCAAAATACGAAAGAGGCCAAACCATCCGTTTTAATGGCCACAATGCCGACAACGCCTGGCCAGAAGGCACTCCCCGGCGTCATCCGTGAGAAGCGTGCGGTGGAAGAGTGTTGCAGAGGCGTCTATACATTCAAGGCTTTGGAGGAAGAAACAGCTGGGCGGATCCTCCGGGAGATTCCTGTATTCGATATTTTGCACTGCGCATGTCACGGATCATGCGATCCTCATAAACCCTTGGAGAGTCATTTACTATTCCAGAAAATAGGCCCGTTAGGACCAGTTCTGGACAGGCTAACGGTGTCAAGTATCTTGAACATGACAACGCTTGGACGTGCTTGGATAGCATATATCTCGGCGTGCTCGGCGGCCGAAGTAAAGGCCCAAGAGCTGGCCGATGAGGGTCTGCATATTGTAAGTGCTTTTCAGGTAGCAGGCTTTGCACACGTTATAGGTTCACTATGGTCCGTGGATGATGATGTGTGCGTGGATTTGGCAGAGGTTTTCTACGAACGTCTTATTAGCAGCGATGATCAGCGCTCAATTTCGAGCGTGGCAGCGGCATTCCATGCAGCGGTCCTACACATTCGATCAAAGTATGCTTATGATCCACTGAAGTGGGCTGCGTACATTCACTCAGGGGCCTAAACACTGGATTTTCGCTAAACTGTTGCCAGCATCCGTCGGCGTGCCTGTAATACGACTGAAGCCGGCGAAGAACCATTTCCCAGACGTGTTGAGCGACTTGGGGGTCGACTTTTCCATGATCATGCCCTTACTCGAGGCCGCGACAAAGCGGAAGAAGTTTTTCAAAGTAGCGAGATCGGGGACCTCCACATTCTCTCTGAGAACCCGCGCCCGTGTGGCCGCTTCGTCCGGAACAGGAAATCCTTTCCAGAGGGCATCCTCCTTCACCTCCTCATGGCACCAACTGAAATCCCACGTCAGTATTTCACAGTGTTTAGAAGACCACGCCTCCTCACAGGACATAACGATCCAGCGCTGCATTTTAATCCCTCTTAACCTTATCCACATGCTTATTCTGGTCTCGAAGACTGTCTTCATCTCGGTGTGCAACCCGCTGGTAGCCATTCTCTTTAGCGCGAGCGCCCAGCTCGTCTCCAGTGATCTTCTTTTTGGCCATCCCCCCCCGGGGGGGGGGGGGAGGGAGGAAGTAGCGCAGGAGGGAGGCCGTGTTCAAATAGATAGGACATGGCAAGCAAAACAGCCGCGCGGGCAGACCCCAAATACGACAGCCATCTCACAAACAGCGGCGAGGGACCGCAAACTCTAAGTAGGAAACCGGTCACTCCACCCATAGCGACACAACAGGCGGCCTGGAGAAGGCCATCAAAAATAGAGGGAGGCCATTTTGAGACTCCTTCGAACGAGGAGTGTGTGGGTTGCGAGGCCGGCCCACCCGTCGACTCGACTCACCTTCAACTCACCCGCGCTCAGGGTGAGTGCTGGAAAAAGCGGCGTCGAAGGGGTGGAGCGAGGGGTGAGTGGAAGGTGAGGGAGGTTATCGATTAGGCAGACTTCTCTTTGCTTTTCCGCTCGCAGCGACGTGTAGATTGTTATAGCATCGAGTGAAACTTCTCGAGCGTCCAGAAATTGTACCTGCCTGCCAAAGATTGCCACTTACCTCTGCGAACGTACTCGCATGCTCGGCTCCAGCATGGGCCCCCCTCCGTTGCTCTTACTTCGGCCGCGGATGTACGTTGATCTCTATTGGTACATGGTCGCGGGCATTCATACAACCTACAGAACTCGCCGGCGACCTCATCGTCGTCGCCGACGTCAAAGATTTCGAGATAGCCTAGATAGAGCTTTTGCCCAAGCCACTACGACCTTTCCACGTACGTAGGTTTCCCTGCCAATCCAGACACACTCTGTAGACTTAGGCTGCCTGCCTTTCTGATTATGGTGAAGCGGAAATGGGTGCCGGAGAAGGCATATGGTTGCACTGGTAGATCAGGCGCCAGTCAGTCTAAAGCCCAAACGCCGCCCAATCCTCTGCGTCCACGACAATCTGCTTAAGACTAGAACGGTGCCTCAGAATCGTGTCGGCGTCTTCGAACGGCCGGTTGCTGATTTTCGAGAGATATAACACGCCTTCGAAGTTGATCCTTTTCGCATAGATCTCATCGAACAAATGTGCCTAGAAAATGATGTCCTGGGATTCGCCGATGTGGGCGTAGATGCTTAATTAGCTCGTCAGTCTGGCCAAGCACAATCAGCTCTGGCATAGGTGGGTTGTAGTCTAGAAGCTGATGGAATATTTCTATCGGTAGGCTCATAACCAAACTCTGTGAGACACGAGGGTCGAGAAAGCCTTTGGTTGACGGGCTTAATAGTCCCCTAGAGATGGATTCTGTAGGCCGTGATCTGATGGGTGGTTCAAAGAGTATCCTCGTACAAATTCCCACATTCTCCACATCGGCGATCGTGACATCAGGAGTCGTCGACCAGTTCAGAAGGATTTCGAGGCAGGAACTGTGATACATGATGGCACAAGCAGAGGGTGAATGGCATTGAAGACATCGTGAATGTCGAGAAACGAAGGTGATTTCAACAGTGACCGTCGTCGATACCACATGTCTGCTGCGGCGAGACATCACCCACGTTATCCAACGCATGACACCTGCAGTCTCCCCCGTCTGGTAGCAAGAATTCCATGCTTCGAGACGGCAGGAAAGAAACAAAGTGCAGTACAGTAAACCCTCGATACGATAATCGCTATGATACGATCATTTTCGTAAAGTCGTAATTTTCCACATATTAATTGACGATAATCGCATATCTTACGGTATCGGTAGGTATTTGAAATATTTTTGCCCTGCAATCACAGCATCTAGAATTCCTCAGATATCAATGTACAATGCCTCCAACGCCTTCAACTCTTGACTTACCAATCTCGCCACCTCGGAAACGATCTCGGTCAGGCCACAGGCGTGGAATTACAGATGCACAGCGTCGAGAGCTTCGTCAATATTGGGCAAAAGCTCCTGCGGATGCCAAACCGACTGAGAAACAAATCGCCGCTTGGTTTAGCGCAAAATTCCATCCTATCTCTCAATCGACCCTCAAGCCTACCTATGACTACCTGGACACAGAGGAAAAGCTGGAACGGCCTGAGCACCTTGCCCACAAAGATGGTAACTGGCCGGATCTCGAGGCTGCTCTATTTCAATGGCAGCTAGGAACCAACAGAAAACACAATACAGTGACTGGCTATTTCCTTCAGGAAATGGCTAAACGCTTCTGATTACGAATGCGACAATATCGAGAGCTTCCAGTGCCTAAATTCAGTGCGGGTTGGCTTGATGCTCTTATGACGAGATACCGTATTAGTCGGAGGACAATACAGGGTGAAGCTGGCAAGGTCGATGCTATGCAGCTAGAGCTTGATCTGGCAGAGATTCGCTCCATCTTGGAAGACTACCCACTCGCTGATATCTACCATATGGATGAAACTGCGCTCTACTGGAAATCTAGCCCTGACAACAGTCTGGCGTCTGAGGAATTAAGAGGCGGTGAGGCTGATAAATCATGAATTACTGCTAATTTCTGTTGCAATGCTAATGGCAGCCATAAGCTCGACATCTCCTTATCGCAACGGTCCTCCGTCCTCGCGCTTTCAAGGGTATCCGACATATTGAATCACTCGGGTGCCAGTAGCAACAAACAGGTAACGGTTAGATGAATGGTTTTGTCTTTCAAGAGTTTCTTACTTGGTTCAAGCAACAAGTTGGCGAGCGCAAGGTCCTCTTACTAGTCGATGGCTATACCACCGTACTGGTCTCGAATTCTGGTTAACTGCGAACAGCTCTACCAACATTCGAGTCGAATTCCTACCTCCTAATACCACATCTATATGCCAACCTCTTGATCAAGGCATAATCCGGACCTGGAAAGCGTACTACTGTAGACGCTGGGTACTCTTTCAAGCAGATTGTTACGAGAAAAGCGAAAAATCCATTTCAAAAGATGACAATTCTGCAGGCAGTCCGCTGGGGTATTGACGCGTAACAAGACGACGTCACTCAGGTTACTATTACCAACTGCTGGCTAAAATCAAGAGTCTTAGGACCAAACTATACTCCGATGACACGCTGGCAGGCCGAGCAAGATGGTTAGCACGAAGCAACTCTTCGAGAAGAGGAGAAACTTTCAGCAACGATCCAACAGATCTCTGCTACCCTGAGGCATTTTGAAGATCAAGGACGGATTAAAGAGGTGGTCCCAGTACAAAAATACATGGACCCAGCCTCCGAGAAGATTAAGGACAATCTCAACCAGGAAGAGCTGTTTGAGGACATCGCTGCGAGCTACTCGGTCACCCAAGAGGAGGTTCCTGACGATGATCTGGACCCGATTATTCCAATTCGGCCTGCCAAGGCTCTTGCTGCTATACAAACTCTTAAGGACTGGGAAGAGCAGCAGGACGACAGTACCCAGCAGGTCATCAAGCAGCTCAAGGACCTTGAGAAACGCGTTAGGGCGTTGCAGCTGTTGAATTCGAAACACAATACCCTAGATAGCTATCTAATCTAGTACAGTCAATTAGACCGTACCCGTCACGTGATCTCGTCATTTCCGATAATCGTACAGTATCGGAAGGAAAGATCGAGGGTTTACTGTAGGATACTTTGTCATAAAATGCACCAGAAAAAAGAGGGGAGGCTCTACAGGGCAACCCCACGACTAAGTCTCCAACCCCGCGCACCGGGACAGCCCCGTAACTAGCTCGAAATTGGCTTCTCACAAATGTCTGCTGCCTCCTTCGCGATCTGCCTGGAATATCTGAGATACCATGACAGACGAATGATAGTACAGAATTGCATCGGATGAGATAGAATTCAATATCTTCTAGACTTAGGAGCTCGAAGGGGGAGTTAAGTATATGGCGGGACGGGCACGCAGACACGCAAAATAGATTTATGTACATGGTCGAGCACTGACTGATTGATTCTCGAAAGCGAACAGCCACATAAAGTGCTGGCCGTTGGTTTAAAGAAGATTCACGTTGAGCCCTG
>Ga0335072_10004909_pt1 | contig 19761 bp, 20 predicted proteins | sample Lox_Sample_21_FD_206725 | JGI IMG/M metagenome (GOLD analysis project Ga0335072, IMG submission 206725) | Soil microbial communities from Loxahatchee National Wildlife Refuge, Florida, United States - Lox_Sample_2.1 | ecosystem: Environmental > Terrestrial > Soil > Wetlands | place: USA...
AGCTCGCTTTATCTTTGGGATACCGGTACCTTTACCTTCAGTCAAATGGAGTTCCTTCAAGAAGTCGCCGATCCGACGGTTACGGTATTTTCGCGCCACAATTTTACCGGATGCTAGGGCTTCTTTATTGAGTGGTGGCAACGGCCCAGGGTAGCTTAATATCTCAATTCGAGTAGGGAATACCCGTATCTCGATAGGGCTGTCATCTTCATAGCTCCGGTGATACACCGTGTTTGCCAGCGCTTCCTCAATAGCCTCAAAGGGGTAGTTATAAACCCTGGTGGCTTCTGCCTTACCAGGTATCTTCGTGACCCGCTCGGCGATAATGCTGTTCTTCAGATACAATAGGACATCTTGTAATTGCTGTTGGACAGGACCACTAAAAGTCTTTTCGGTAAAATCATCACCCACTTCATCCTTGAACTGTACTAGGTCAATCTGAGCGCACGGGAAAAATTGTTTTGGGTCGTCGTTAAAGAGGAGCAACCCGATATTTTTAGGCTTCAGATATTCATCAGGTCCATCAACAATGTTCATTCTCCGGCAGAGCTCATCAAAGGGCATGGTTTTAGACTGCTCAGACAGCGAGCTCCCGATTGTTGCCAGGTGTGATTGAATAAGCGGCAACTTAAGGTCGGTAATCTCCGCGTCCTGGCGTACCCTATCGTCAAAGGGGATATGGGCGGACATCTGGAGCAAATCACGTTCTTCAGCATCATTTGCATTTTTGGTCGAGGAAAACCGACGGACGTAGTAGCTATATGTCCTGTCCTTGCCGAGAGAGTCAGGCGCCTTATACGGGCGTGCTTCACCGCCGGGTGCCCAGATGACCAGAATCCATCTACCCTGGAACTCTACCGGCTCTACGACAGGGAAGTACTGCGGGCGGAGTTGATGACACAACCCCATAAGTTCCTGTTGAATACGGTCGAGCTGGTCATGGGGTAGTCCTTTCGGTGGTAAAACCGGCCGGCCGTTATCTTCGGCAATACCAACAATAATGTAGCCGCCACCCCAGTTATTGATGTCATTCGCAAAGGCGCAGATAGTCTTTATGACTTTTTCGGGGTTCCAGCCTTCCTTGAACTCTAGGCGTTCCCACTCGATAGTCTTGCCGTTGACTAATCCATCAATGTTTACTGGTAAACTCACAGTACTAGTTCCTTATCCTATATCTTGGCATTTTACATCAAACAGGGGCGATTGCTAAATTGTTCAGTGAGGTATGCAGCTCCTAGTGCGTCCTTTATTGTGCAGACAGTGTCTGCACAATAAGCGTGGCTTCTCTGGGCAGCTCATGGTATGGTGTTGTCCATGAAAATAATCGTCCAACGAAAAGAGGTCGATAAATACACGCGCAAGGTCACTCGCAAAGAAGTTTCCCTGGATAATGATAACTATGACGGCAATAATTTTGTGTGTGTAGTGATCGGTGGTCGAGTTGTGGCTGAGCTGCTCGTTGCCGATCTGTACACGGCCGTAGAGGCGTTCCAACGTCATGCGGTACGTGATGATGAAGAACAGGCTAGGATGGCAGTAATCGATAGAGGGCAGCAATGAGCGGACTTGGAAGCTTTGACGAACTCGAACAACAACTCCTCAAAAATCCTGCGGTGAGAAAGGCGTACGACGATCTAGAACCGTCGTATATGGTGGCTACGAGCTTGATACGCGCCCGTCTTGATAAAAAACTCACACAACAAGAAGTGGCGGGTAGGGCAGGGGTGAGCACGGCTGTTGTTATGCGGCTTGAGAGTGCTGTCGGCAACCCCCGTGTGCAGAGTATTAACCGTGTTGCCGAAGTGCTTGAATTACGGCTTGCGCTGGTAGATAAAGAGCATTAGGAAAGGGGGCTATCTTACGATGAACACTCACAAACGTCACACACGCTACAACCGTGCGCTTACAGAGGTACTTGTAAGATATATGCAAAGAGACCAACTCAGTGCAGCGCGGAATGAAATAGCCCAAGTAATCTTAGAGGAAATTGTTGGTGAAGACTGGGTCCCTCCTGATGATCTGGGTGAGGACTGGGAAGATTTCTTAGACGAGTATGAACTCAACGATTTCAGAGCCACCCAACGAGCGGTAATAACCGGCAAAGAACCAGATTACCACGCGCAAGATGAGGAACGCCCCAAGCCATGATAGCCTAGCCTTATGCGTATCTGGATTATTGCCGACACCCATTTTTACCATGAGAACATCAAACGCTACCAAGGGCGGCCGGATGACTTTAACGAACAGATCATACGGAACTGGTGCAAGCTCGTTGCCTATGATGATGTCATTATCCATTTAGGTGACGTTATTTTCGGCTTAGACAAAGAGGCCAGACTGCCCTCACTCATGGCGTCTCTGCCAGGCAAGAAAATACTCTGCCGTGGCAACCATGACCCGAAACCGGCCGAATGGTACATGGAACATGGTTTTGATTTTGCCTGTGACTACTACGTATACAAGGACGTTGCATTTTCTCATGCGCCGCTTACTCCTCTACCTCCGCAAACACTGATTAGCGATGGCAGGCTAGTAACTCTCAACATACACGGACACTTCCATAAGGGTGGGCAAAACAGGGCAGATGAGCCCGCATCGGTACACAAAGACAATTACTATGACAGTACCTACTACCGGGAACATCGGGACAAATACCTACTGGTGCAGATTGAGGATGTATTGTCGCCCATGTCACTAGAGGAAGCTTTGGAAAAGGCTACCACATCAAGCAAGTAGATTTCACTGTGCACTGAAAGTCGGAATGTATACGTTTACGTGTACGTACACGTAAACACTGATTCCGCACTAGTTCCATAAGGGGGCACTGACGATTATAGCCGGCTGTCCTATGCCACCCTGCACGTACCCGCGAGCACACTTTCATTTTTCCCCGTTGACAAGAGGTGGTATCATTGCCGACAGATACGGTGGGTGTCGTGAAGTTGTAATGAAGTAAAGTCCGTGCCATGTACATGAGGCTCTATGCAGCAGTTTATCCTGAACGCAGTCAACGCCCCGAATCAGTTCGTCGCTAGCCACCACCTCAATGAGTACTGGGCGCTGACTATTATGCTCGCCGAACTGGTGACGCTATACCTTTTCGGGCTGCTCATTATTGCCGCCTTCCGAAACATACCTGTATTTTTCAGTTTCGTACTACGGAAATTCGGCGTCGGTAAAGGTGAAGTACCCCAGGTTTTTCTAGAACTGACACTCCCTATCAACACCACGAAGTCGGCATTTGCCACTGAACAATTACACATATTGCTCCGTGGGCTCGTGCAATATGGTGGCCTGTGGGATCGCATGGCAGGGCGTAAGAAGCCCTACTCTCTTGAAGTTGTTGGTGCCTACAACAACGGCATACGCTTCGTGCTCCGCATCCCGACTTACATGGTAGATACTGTACGCCGCAAGTTGTTCACTTACTTACCGGGCATCAAAATCCGGGAGATCGACGACTACCTGAAGCAGATTAGCGGCAAGGCCGGCGTTATTGAGCTTGAGTTGATGGGTGACTTTGTTTTACTTCTCCAAGACCATAAAGCCCTTTCCGAGCACGATGTTATGGCGTACCTCATCAGCCACATGACAGGGCTAAAAAAGCAGGAGACAATCGCCGTTCAAATCATTGCAACACCAGTATTTGACTTCACCCACCGCCGCGTAGCTCGTCGCCTCCGCCATTTCCGTTCCCGCATTGCCCTCGGCAAGGAAATATCCTCCCAGCTTAAGCGCCAGCGTACCCCACTGAGCCGCTTATTGTGGCTTCTATGGTATCCGCCGCTTTGGTTCGTCGCAGCAATGGCGAAAATCGTAACGTTTGTCGCTAGAGTTATCGCTGCAATAGTACTGGACCTTGAGGGTAGTCCAAACAACAGAGAGAAACGCCGCTCCGACAACCCTTACGAGCTGGAACTAATGCAGACGGTCAAAAACAAAATCGACCAGCACTTATTTGAAATTACCATCCGCCTACTGGTAGTATCCCCGAACCCAAATACCATAGAAGAAAGATTGAGCGCCCTGGTTGCTTCATTCCAGCCGTTTGCCACTAACTATCAAGGATTACGTGTACGCCGCCCTAACCCCATCACGTCTAACGCCAAAGGCGCACTGCCTCGGTTCCGCGCGCGCGAGTTACCGCGGCACCTACTAAGCCAACCGATGATCGTGTCCGGTTCCGAGCTTGCGGACCTGTATCACTTCCCCGAGCCCGAGAACCTGACAGAGGGCGCGGTACAATCCTTAAGTCGTACACTACCTGCTACCCTATCGCAGAAACGGGGCGACAACTTTGACGTCATTGTTGGCCACAATATCCACCAAGAGCAACAGACGAACATTGGCCTTCCAGCCGAAACCCGCTTGAAGCATACCTACCTTATCGGGAGCACCGGCACCGGTAAGACTACGTTGCTCGAGAGCCTTATTTATCAGGACATGATGAATGGCAAAGGACTTGCGATGCTCGATCCGCACGGTGACATGTTCAAGAAGCTACTCGCTATCATACCGAAGCACCGCGAGAAAGATGTGGTGGTGTTTGACCCTTCGGATCGTGAATTTCCGCCTGGGCTCAACATTCTATCGCCAGGTATTCAGTTCAGGAACAAAGAGGATGCCCATAGCTGGATAAAAAGCTCAGTCATATCGGTATTCTCTAAACTTACCGATAAAGCATTTTGGGGTCCGCGTATGGAGCATATCTTAGAGTGTGCCACCCTGACTGCCCTACAACTGCCAAACCCCAGCCTCTACACTCTCCAGAAACTACTGACAGATAAGCGATTTATGCGTGAAGCCGTTGGCAAGATCCAAGACCCGATATTAAAAGAGTTTTGGCAAAAGGAGATGCTGCCACTTGGTGACGCACAGCTCGCTACGACCGTCGCTCCCCTCACCCACCGCGTCGGCAAATTTATCGTCGATCCAATGGCTCGGAATATCTTATTGCAGCCTAAAACCACCATACGGCTGTCAGAGATCATGAATGAGGGTAAAATCCTACTCGTCAACCTGGCGAAAGGTCACTTAGGTGAAGATAAAAGCGCATTTTTCGGTACACTCCTTACGTCATTGGTGGAATTGGCCGCCTACCAGCGCACCCATATCGACGAAGATAAACGGCGGGACTTTTACCTGTACATTGACGAGTTCCAAAACTTTGCTACCCCTAGTTTCGCAGACATTACCAGCGAGGGGCGAAAATTCCGTATCGCTTTAACGGTGTCGCATCAGAATATTGCCCAGATCGAAGACCAAAACCAACTGAAGATCATGGCCGGCAACGCCCACACGTTTATTTCTCTCAGGGCTAGTCCGAATGACGAAGCCTTTATCCTGCCCTTCATGGAGCCAGCGGTAGAAAAAGGCAACATCGTGAATTTGTCACCCCATCATTTCTTTATGAAAACGGTAATAGATGAAAGTGAATTAGCCTTCTCCGGTGTTACCGTTCCTCTTGACATTAAGGGCTCAGAGAAAGTTTCTAAGAGCGTTATTGCATCGAGTCGCAAACATTTTGCCACCCCGCGTGCAGATGTAGAATCCTATTTAAACAGCCTTTTTACAGACTCTTCCCCACCACCAAAGCCTGGTAAAAGCAGTAATGATCACGATAAAATAGGCGAGCAATAGACGCTCTATTGCCACCTAAGCGGCCAGCGCGAGCGTCTGTACTCGAGGAGACTTCATTAAGGCCAGGAAAGTACTGGCAAGAGCTTGAATACCACCACCTTTCCCGGAAACTGGACATATTCTACCAAGCGGTTGAGCCCCTTTCCGCTTCGTATCGTCGCTGACTGCTCGTAGTACATACTCTCCCATGTACTTGTCGCGCCTTTCCCGTAGGAACTCCTCAAAATCTTCACTGAACACCAGGCCAGTCTCTGTTCGCACGAGGGAGTTTGGCATGTATCTACCAGAAATCGCCATAGGGCCAACAAAACCCATAGGAGTATATCGAGCCAGTCGTTCTATCAAGCCACTTTTAACAATGTCCTCCAATAAGGCTATGGGGTCATCATAGCCATCTACCTTCTCGGCTGTCAGGATAGCAACGGATTGCATGATCGTCATGATACCCTCTTGGAGTGTTTCCATAGTAGTTTCCGCGGTAGCCTCAGGAGCCTCGTGGGCACGTGCCGTATACTCATGTAACGTTGCTTCGTGTCCTTCGGTGACCTGACCGGCAAGTTGGTGAATACTCCTATGTGCTGCGGCTTGTATCAGGGCAGTAGTGGCTACTGCCCTTTGTGCAAATTCAGCACCATACTCACCAACCGGCATCACTAAGCTACTCGTTAAGTTTTTTGATTGTGCGTGACGGTTATGGGCAAAAAGGAAGGTGTCCGTCTGCTGCATTGAGTCAGAAAAATGTTTAGCTTTGCCGATGTTGTTTCTTCGTATGCCTCTCGATGCTTCAATAGCCCTTTGGTCTGCCGGATCGAGCCCTTCCATATATCGCTGGTTCTGTTCCCATTCACCTCGATCAAACGTGCCGCTTCTATTTCTATCAAACCAGGTAAAAATAAGAGCTTCAATCTCACGACGGTCGTACCCCTCCAACTCAGGGTGACGCGCAAGGTGGCTAGCTTCAAGCCTCTCCTCAAAGTCGCTTATTGCAGCACTAGCTCGTTTGGAGTCGTCAGAAAATGGATCTATTGCACGAGCAGCCTTTGATGCTGCCTTTAAATCAGCGAGCTCCGACAGATCAAAGCCCAGCCCCAAATCCCATGGTAGCTGCAAAAACATATCTTTGTTAGGAAGCACGTGCTCCGACAGCGCAACAACTTCATCAAAAAGTTCGGGGTCATGAGCGGCAATAGCGTCAGGCTGCGAGACTTCTGCGGCAGCTATACAAAGCGGATTGAATATATCTCTCAGTTCCGCCGTTATTTCCACGGGTGGGCGTAGTGTCGCTTCGTGTCTTGTTTGTGGGGTAGGTATTTCGGTCATTTTTTTGTTTTAGGAGGTAGTTAATAATAATGTAGCATAAAGTTGCTCTTTTGTAAATTACTATTCTTTACTATCCTTCTGGGTCCAAGAGACTGAGGTGGTAGATCACAAGTGGCCACGCCTCCAGAAGCAGTATTGCGGATAGCTATTCAGACCTTAGAAATTAATGACTTTGCCACAATGGGCTGTGGCAATTATTTGTCTTTATTCATCTGTTAAATTACTATTCCTGTACCACCTAGCTATTACTACATGGGGTGTAGGTTGGGTTTGTGCATGAGATGTAATTTCCCGGCCAAGAATAAAATTCACCAAAGGCTACCATCATGAAATTGCCAAAGATCACCAACAAACAACAACAAATTCTCACCCTGCTCTATACCTACCGATTCCTCGATAGAAAACAAATACAAACCATACTGCATCACAAGAGCCATAAAACGATCACTATATGGCTCCAAGACTTACGAGCTAAACAGTACGTGGAGTGGATCTACTCTACGGACTTTGCAGAGAAGACCAAACCGGCGACGTACCACCTTGGCATCAATGGGGTTCGGTGGTTACGAGCTACTCAAAACTACCCTGTCGCCGAGATCCGCAAACGCTATTACGATTCCGGCCGCTCACAAGGCTTTATTTCGCGCTCAAAAGTCCTTGCTGATATTTCTATCGAGTTGGCCGGGAAAACGAGCGAGAGCCTACGCTACGTGTGTCAGACGGCCACAGAATACGCGGGAGCAACCAGCCCATTCCATTTCATCCAAGACTTAGAGATTCCCCGCCCTGATTTGTGCTACAGCAAGCAGTCTGGATCTGCGAAGACAACCTACTTAGTCTTGTTCCTGGATGCTACCCTACCCCGTGAACGGGTTAAGCGTCGGCTGAAGCTCTATGTTGACTTCCTCGACTACGAGCTTGCGAAGTGGCAAGAAAAATCAGGAGAGAAAAAGCGACCGACGGTGCTATTCATCTGCCCTTCCCTATCTGATCTGCTGTATGCCAAGCGCCGGACACGCAAACTATTGCGGGACATACCCCACAAGGACGATCTACACCTGAAGTTTGAGACGCTGGACACGGTAAAAGCTCTTGGGTTTATCAATGCGAAGTGGGAGGAAGCCTAAGCATATTTGCTAGACGGCAAATATGCCAAATTCCATCGCTGCGCGACGAAATTTACGGATAGATTAGCCCGGAAGACACTTACGACTTCCGGGCTAATTGAGATCGGTAAGCTAATACTCGCTCGCCAGCATTATCGTTAGAATCCTCCGGCACTTTGGCGACAACGGATCTTCCCAATACTTGAGGTTTTCGTCGTAATAACTGAACTTCCAGAAAATCTTCTCCCCTTTCCACACCAGACTGCCAAAATCATGCTCATGATACGGGTCGTTGTCTTCGGTAAAAGTATCAAACGACCGAACTGCTGCTAGTAAGCCAAGCACGTCATCTAGTGCAATTACCCCTTGCGTGAGCACTACCCTACCCTGGCGGCGGTATGCGTCATTAAGCTTTGCTATCTCTTTTGCGTTATCCATGATACCCCTCCTGCTTCGTACGGGTGAACTCCCGCTTACCGAAGGGGCAAGGGCTGGACTGGTCGGGTCAAGTTGCAGCTCCCTACCGGAAGAACGAGCTTGAGGCGGCCAGGGAAGCCCTTACAATAAGAGAGCTGCGGGAGGAATTAGAGTACATAAGTACGGGGCGGACGTCCCGTACTACCCGTACGCCCCGTACGGGCTTATTAGTCCATACGTTAAGTTTTATAGCGCCCGTATAGTGCGTATTCGGTGAAAGTAGCAATATATTGATAGCCGGATGTTACTGGCCAACACCTTAGTCTTGAGGGTCTACCTTAGTAAAGTAGTCGTCCAAAGCCTCGCGCACCATAGCACTCATGCTGCCCGCGCCGCCGCGCATACGATCTTCTAGGGAGAGTTGCTTAAGTCGGTCTACCTGATCCTCAAAAATGTCGAATGGGTGCCGGCTTTTGATCTTACGCCGTACGGCCTGGTCGGGGCGGACGTCCCGTACTACCCGTACGGGGGGTACGGTAGTACGGGGTTCTTCAACGGGGATAGGTGACTGCACCTGTTGCTGTACCGGCTGCTTTTCAATCGTCGGCATATTGTCCAATGTAGACTTTAACGGCTTTGGTTTGTCTTGTGCGTTAGGGTCGAATCCCTCTGTTCTAGGCTGTTTCATCGCTATACTCGATTAACCATTTTGCAAATAAATCATAGGCGATTGCGCCCGGCGATTTTGGATCAAGCAGGTTGATAGGCGTCTTTTCGTCGTAAGAACGGGAGAACAGGGTAGCTTGGGGGATCTTCATGCTTAGTACGTTGTCACGCCAAATTTTCCGGGCATTATCGACGATAGCAGGGGAGTGGGTGGTAGTTGCTCGGTACATCGTAAAGAGTATGCGGAGCTCCTGGTGGCTCAACGAGAATTTAGACCACATGATCTTTTGTACATGCGTTATGAGGTCCGCTACGCCGTCTACAGCCATTCTCTCGGCCGAAGCGGGGATAATGATTACATCCGCTGCCGCAAGGCCGTTAAAGGCAAGCATGGCCTTACCGGGCGGGGTATCAACAAGGATAAAGTCATACTCCTGTTTTAACGGCGTGAGAATTGCCGCCAGCTTCTGTTCGTCGCCTGGCTCCATAGCTTCTTCGATTGCTGCCAGAAGGACATGCGAGGGAAGTACATCAATGCCAAATTTTGTTTTTCTGATAGCGCTTTGCGCTGATACCGTGCCATAAAATACTTCGTACAGGCTCGGTGCTTGCTCAGGGTCTAAGTCCAAGTACCGTGTGGCCGATGCCTGTTGGTCAAGATCGACCAGAAGCACCTTTTTACCTTGACCGACCAGTGCCGCAGCGGTGTTAACGGTTGACGTAGTCTTACCAGTGCCGCCCTTGAAAATAGAAAAACTAACTACTTTCATTTTGTTTTCGCTCCTTAATTAGTTTTTCGTACGAGGCGAGTGGAATACGCCATTTGTTACCCTGACTCGTCCTGACAGCACCATCAATTTGACCTTTTTGAAGCCAACGGCCAACTGTTGCACGATCTACTTTGAGCAGCTTTGCTACCTCCGCCGCACTAAGGTAAGTCTTCATAAAGACAAGCATAATGCGGGCATGTGTGCTATGTCAAATCGCATTTTGTTGCATTTGTTGCATATCTACATAGTACGTCCCGTACTACCCGTACGGGGGGTACGTCCCGCACAGTAGTACGTCGCGTACTGGCGTACGGCTAGACACGATATTTTTCGTCATTTATGCTTATGACAACTTAGCGGTTATGCAGATCAGTAAATTTGTCGCTATTTTTACTACTCATACCCCTAAGTAACAATTAGGTTTTCAAGAGGTCGAGGCATTGACATGCCTGGGCGTTGGGTTTATTATTGTCTTAGCGACAAATTTACTAGCATGACCCAGCCCCGAAAGGGGCTTTTTGCTTTCTTGAGAACCCTCATTAACACAAAGGACAGAGGGTATGAGCACACAATCTACGGGCGAGATACTTGCCGAAAAGCTGGCTCAATTCAAACAAAAACAATCGAATATAACAGATGGCGTAAGGGTTTTTGAGCCAGTAGAAATACAACCGGCCATCATTATTCCCGGCGCGCCAACCTGGGACGAACTAGAGCGGTCGCTTCAAGACGTAACCGTCATTAAAAAGCCGCTCATTTGGATAACCATAAAGAAGCTATTTGAGCAGGGCTACGGTGCCGCACTTATGACGGCTGCCGAAATTGCACGGGAACGGCACACCAAAGATAACCCGTCGCGTTACTTCATCAAGTCCATAAGCAAAGCCTCCGGCAACTGGGGTCGTACATTAAAAACGGTGCACGAGACGTGGGAAGTTCGACGTAACGCCCGTGAGGTGATCGACAGGCTGAAGCTTAAAATAGAAAGCACCAAAGCCATATTGAAACTAGCCTGGAGACTGAAGGGCAGTATCATTCATTACTTAGGGCTTGCCACAGAGCAGGGAACCGGTATCAACAACCCTGCCGGCGTCTTCTTCGCGCTAACCAAAAGACCGAAACCAGCAACAACGTAGAGCCATCGGCTCACAATTCCGACCCCGCCACCGAGCGGGTAATTTTTGTTGGTAACAGGGGAGTTTTTATACTATTTTGCTTATGGAATGTCAAAGTTTTTGTGATTTTGCTGCCGGCGGCACAGTCGCGTGGTGAAGCAGCATGAGTTTTTCGCGCCCAGGCTGCGAAAGTTGGAAAAGCGGGCGGAAAATTTATAGATACAAACACAAGAGTTAATTGTATGAACTACTCGCATGAGCTAATTGGTTTAAGAGCTGCCGCGCCTTTCGGCACTTTTGGATTTCATGTAATGAAATAGGGGCTACAACTTACTTTTTGCTATAGGTGCTCAACATCATGGTCGTATATTCTTCAAGTGTTCCCAGCCCCATCTCTTTACGTCGTTCGTCCACGTGGCTCTCATCTGCTATCGGCTGAGGCCTTAACTCAGACCCTGTACCTTGAAATTGCGTTCCATAAAGCTGCGGCTTGTGCTCTGCAACCAATATTCTGTCTTCGAGGTAGGCGATATTATTTAGTGCTATCTCCCCGCTCGGTACGAGGTTGAGCATGTTAAGGCATTCTTTTTGGAAATCTAAGTCATGATCGGCGTGCTGGGCTATTAGCCAAGCATCATTTGATGCTTCCGCGCCGACCATGGAGATTGTCGGCCACCCATACGCTGCAAGGATTCTTCGTAGTATTGCGGCATGCTTCTTGTCCAGTTCGGGGTTCCATAGACTTCTGTCGTGTATGGCGCTGTTACGCATATCCTGGTCTGCTTTTGCCATGGCTACAAGTCGTTTCTTAAGTTTAGGGTGAGTGAATTCGGGCATGAATATAGAGTAATACAAAGTACATGAGAGCAGCACTTCGCAGAGTTACAAGCACCCTCAATGTCCTAATTCCATAAGCTACCCACCACTTCCTAGAATCACAAGGTTTCTCGGCAGATGCAATAAATTACAAGCATTTTGCTTTCCTTTTTGTCATTTTGCTTTTGTTTTTCTGGGTAAGGTAGGTAGGGGGTGAGAATCCCTATGATTCTAGGAACAGGTATATAATGATAGCTATGGTAGAGGATCAGGGGACATTATTTAATCCACGGACGTACAAGGGACAGAAGCCCCTGGTGTACAGCGTTGTGCCAGCTACGGCCGAACAGACAGTGCTGCAAACAATACCAGCATACCGGCTGTATTTGAGTAACATAGGGGTCTCAGAATACACCCCCGACGACTATGCGGGAGATATTAAGCTTCTCGGTAACTACACCCAAAATAGGCCACTCTCCGCGCTTCAGGCGAACGATCTGAGGCAATGGATAGAGTCACTGAAGGGTAAGATGGCCGATACGACGATCAGCCGTAAGAAATCGGCGCTGGCCAATTACTTTAACTGGCTCGTCAGCGAGCGGGTGCTTGCAACCAACCCGGCACAAGGCATGCGAGGTACACGGGTCACGTCACCAGCCCCCGATCTCCTCTACGACAGCGAGTGTGACGAGCTGTTGGCCGCCAACAGCAATGACCCCCGGACCTACTTGTTGATACTCTTATTACTCGAAACTGGTATGAAAAAGGCCGAGCTCATGGCCCTGGACGTCACCCACTTCGATTTTTCCGACAAGTACCAGCCGGTGGTATGGATAAAGCACAGCGGCAAGAAGACGAGCAAAGACCGCAAGCTCAAATTACCCGTGCACAAGGTGCCAATCGTTCCAGTATTTGAGGACTATGTAGAGCGCTATAAGGTGACTGGCCTATTGTTCCCGTATACTGAGCGCTTTATTAACAACCTGTTGGCCGATGCGAGTATGCGGGCAAAACTAAGAATGAGGGCGACCGCAAGTATGTTGCGCGATATTTGCGTAGTGCGAGGGGTACGGCGGGGTGAAAAGTTAGAGACCATGCTTGAGCGGATAGGGTTAGAGAAAAATAGCTACGATGATGCGCGGAAGAAGTACGGACGGCTGTTGAGTGAGGCGCTCTAATGGCACTGAACTACATTACCGGCATGCCCGGCTCCGGCAAAACTGCTGTCCGAGACGAGCTAGAACGGCGTGGGTTTACGACCTATGACATCGACGACGGACTAGCTCATTACTATAATCTTGAGACGAATGAGCCTATTGCGCATCATATGCCAGCAGAAGCACGAACGCCGGAATGGCGAAAAAAACATGCCTGGAAAGTACCCAGAAGCGAGATAGAGAGGTTGCGCACCGAAGCCGCTGACATGCCAATTTTTCTGTGCGGTGTTGTCGCAAACGATGCGAATGACTTCTGGGATCTATTCAACACCGTTTTTGCGCTCATTATCGATGAACCGACACTGCGGCATCGGATTACCACCCGAACAACAGGGGATTATGGTAAAAATGAACATGAGTTTGCGAGCCTGCTTGCCTGGCAGCAGACAGTAGCGGATGACTACCGTAAACTGGGGGCGGTTCTTATCGATGCGACCAAACCACTTCCCCAGGTGGTTGATGAGATACTTACAAGGTTGGGTAAAACTAAACAAATAGCCCAAAAGAGGAGTAGAAACATCAGTTTTTCGCCGTCTGACCACTGGCTGTATCGTTTTCCGCTTCCTCCCATTTTTCATCCAGTTTAAACGCCTGGATTTGGGAGAAGTTAAAGCCGATTGAATCACGCAGCTTTTCCTCGGAGAAATCATACTCACCATGTAAATGCACGTGTGACCAAGTAACGACGGATCCAGCCTGAATGGCTCGTAAGATTTGTTTTCGTTTTACCTCGTCCTTCTCGTCCATGATCTTCTTGGACAGGTATAAGTAGTTCCACAGGATAACAGCGTTTTGGATCAACCGCTTGCAGGCCTCGGCCTTTTGTTGCTCTTCTTTGGTTGCTTGCAGAAACTCCTGGTTCCCGCCGTAGAACACGGCACTGGCAAACTTCTGGGAATGCTCAACCTTGTTGAGTTGTTTCTCGATGGCCTGCCGGAGCTCAACGTCATCAATATAGGTCAGGATAAACAGCGACTTGATGATCCGGCCATACGCCTTCAACGCCTGGTAGAGCTTGTGCTGCTTGGTGTAGGAGTTGAACCGTTTGAAGATCTGGGAAGCCGGGGTATGCTTCAGCTTTATCGTGGCGGCGAGCCGCAGCAGGTCATCCCATTGCTCCCTGATGACAGTCTCGTTGACGTACTTTTGCGGCAAGAGTCTATACCCCTGATCCTCGTACACCTTCCGTTTCTCAAAGGCGTACAGTTGTTGACGCCCGATCCCTTTTAAGCGGGGAGCGAGGTAGAAGCCCAGCAAATTGGTTGCGCCAAAGATTGCCTCTGAGTAGCCATGCATATCAACGGAATGCATGTCACTCTTGACTACCGTATCATGCGTTAAGCCGTCAATATCGTAAGGGGCTTCCCGTTCGGCGGCGTTGATCACGTCGCCGTGGAAGAGTAAATTGCGTTCGTCAATAAAACTGATCGCACTCCCGCCGCTGCGCTGGCCGAAGTACTTATACGACGGGCTGGCATTAAGCGACTCCGGCTTGGTGTTACGCTTCTGACCGTCGCTCGAGGTGTGCAGTAATCCTTGTGTTCGTCTGAAAACGTTGGGCAGATCCAGCGAGTCGGTAAACGAAATGATATCGTCGCTGGCGTTATTGATGTTCTCTAAAGAGAAGTACCAGGTAGTGGCTGTGTCCAGCTCTGAGGGGTTTATCAAGGGCGAGATTTGGGCGACCCGCTCTAGCCCGTGATTGCAGCCCAGCCCGATAAGCCCGGCATAAAAGGCGTTGTCAGACGGCCGTTTACGGTTGTTCTGGTGCAGGTAATGTCCGAAGCTTTTATCCAGAAAGCGACAACACGAGTTTGCCGTTGAAAGTACCTCCAACAGGGATACATAGGTGCCTTTGGGGAACACATCGGCCAGCGTCTGCTCTTCGCCCGACACATCTATTGGTGGCGTGACCGGAGAAAATGTTCCGTGGTGGAACTTGATCAGGTTATTTTCTTCGCTCAAGATACGGGCGTTGGTCTTCAGATATTGGTCGTGGAGCTGGGCAGCTAATCGCTCCAGTACCCCATCGACATCGGCAAATGCTTCCAGCTTAGCACGCTGCAGGTACTCGGCCTTGTGCTGCTCCCAGGCCGCTTTTGCAATCTGGTAGTCATCCAATGAGCGGTACCGGTAGGAGTATCGCAGGTTGAGTGTACCAGCTTTGATGCCGTCGCACACGGCCTGGAAAAACAGCACCTTGTACAGCGAGACCTGGAATTTCCCGTCTTCAAACACCAGCTCCTGCTCCTTGGGCCCTAAAAAGTCGATCGGCGCGTGTTTATCAACCTCACCGTTCTTTGTCTTGTAGTAATCGACAGCCTTCATAAGATCAGATGAGCCGGGCTGGAACTCAACTTTCCGGATAATGTCAGAGACTCGCTTTTGCACGGAGAGCGACTTTGCTTTCAGGAATGCATAGTAGGTATCCTTTTCCGGCTGCTCCCCCGGTTGTGGCTCAGGTGACTGTTCCGACGATGGGATTAGCGCTTGAATCTCCGCCAGCTTTTGCGCATCTGTCAGACACGATTGTAGCACCGAAGCGATGCGTTCAAACGCCTCCTTACTCTTCTTTGTATAGTCGGCCAGAGAGTGAATACGCTGCTGCCGCTCCTCGCGCTGCTCGAAATAGAACGTCTTTTGCTGCTCCGAGACCTTGTTGGCGGTTTTCTGCACTACTTGGATCAGCGTATCGACCAGGCCATCCTGCAATTTAAAGTACTGGTGAACGATGAACGCGATGACATGCAGATACCGGTCCTCGTCCGAGCGGCGCAGCATCTGAAATACCTGGAATTTCAAAACCGACTGGGCGTAATACTCGATGCCATCGTCCGTTAAATCGAGTGCTACGATCACCTTCTCCAAACTGTGAAAGAGGACAGCGAGTGTTGCTAGGTCTTCCGTATTGGCCTTCACTTTAGCTGGCTTGGTCGATTGGTGGTACTTCTTGAATAGCGTCAGCTTGTAACGCTGGAACTTTTCATCGCTTTCCGAAGGCTCCTTCTCGAACAGACCGTCCAGGAGAGCCCTGTTTTCCTCGGTCATTTTATGCTTTACGACACCGACCAGGTCTTTCTTGTAGTCACCCATACGCCCGGTAATTACATCGGCCAGGCGGAAATAGCTGGGTACTTCGATGCCATTGCGTAAAAGGTTATCCAATACTTGCTGGAAAATGTGCCGAGGTTTTAATTGCGAACGCACCATGACGGCAACCTCTTTTGCGATGAGTTTTCGTGCCGCATCGTCAAACTTCTTGATTCCGCACAGCTCAAGGATTTTTGTCTTGTGATCTTGGTAGGTATCCTTCTTATATGAGTCCAGATCGATTGCTTCCAGGGGAACACGCAGTTTGCCGGCAACAAAGGCAATGTCCTTTTCATGGAACTGTCGGTTAAAGAACTTGTTCGTCGCTTTGAAATAGCCGTACATGGTCAGGAAGCAAGCCTTGGTAGTTGGCGACCGCAGCTCCTCAGCGGCCTTTAATACCCCGACAGGGAATGTGAAGTAGCGTTTTCGTTCCTTGCCAGTGAAAGCCGGCGGTGACTCAAATATTTGCTTTTCTTTTGCGTTTAGTATGGTAACGATCGACATATATTGAGTGTGGTACTAAACCCGGTCAAAAAACAGCCCGATTTTGCCGGGCTGACAAGATACGCGGGATTCTGGCAAAAGCAGTAGTACTTTACTACAGTATTTTGCTACACTTGCCGTATGTCTGTCTTAAGCCAAAGAAAAGTAGCGCTCTACATCCGGGTCTCGACCGACGAGCAGAAGACCGATTTGCAGCGCATGGACTTACAGGACTACGTGCAGCGGCGTGGGTACGCACTGTACGATATTTATGAGGATGTTGTCTCGGGTGCCACCAAAGAGCGGAAGGCGCTCGATCGACTGGTGGCTGACGCCCGGCACCGCAAGTTCGATATTGTGCTGGTCTGGAAGTTCGACCGTTTTGCCCGTTCGCTAAAGATGCTCGTGGAGTACCTCGAACTTTTCCAGGAGCTGGGTATCGACTTCATCTCTTACAAGGAGAATATCGATACGACTACCAGCATGGGGCGGCTGATCTTTCATATTAACAGCGCCTACGCCGAGTTTGAGCGGGAACTGATCAGAGACAGAGTAGTAACCGGGATTAAGGCCAAACGAGAGAAAACCGGGACGTGGGGGAGGCAAAGCTTGGATAGCGATATCCAGGCTAAGATCCAAGAGCTAGTCTGTGAAGGCATATCGATACGGAAGATCGCGACGAAGCTAAATCTATCTACTAGGACGGTGCAGAAGTATAAGCGTGAGGGGCGGAAGGAGATTGTGGATAGTAGCATATAATGCTCTGTTTATTGCTGAAAGTATAGCTTACACCCCACGAAGTGCGCATGAGTACGGGTGTCATATATTTGACTTTTTATGTATTGTATGATACATTGTTACTCAATGATCTTCCAATCATAAAGGAAAAATTAAAATGAGCGAAACAAACCACATAACCATTGCAGCCCCAGCTGAAGACCCTAATAGTGCCGCATACGAAGATGCATACAACTATGCCCGATCATCAGAACACAGAGCAAGGGTTGGCAGACGTACCACCGTGGCAGTCGGTAGTCTAGCTTTTGCTGCCGGTGTCGCTGGTTTGTTAGGCGCGAACCACGCTCATGGAGAGACTCGTGCGGCAGATACCGTGGGCGCTGGTGTTGCAATAGGAGCGGCAGGTATCTTGCGAAAGAAGGGTAACCAGCTAGGAGAGCGCGCCCAGAGGCATGGTAGTAATGCTGAGGCTATAGGAGCTGCCCAGATAAGGTATGCAGCTAGAACTGATGGCGAAGCACCTGCTTGGGCCACCGAAGCAGTTCGAGGCGCTTCTGGACTCGAAGCGAGACACCTAGTAGGGGTCACACCGACCGGTGCTGAAGCGCAAACACACCCTGATTCAATCCATGATGTATATAGAGCGGGCGAGCAAAGCGTTCATATCGTAAGACCGTCTGGTGCGGAGCCACTTGTCTTTGATGTACAGATACCCCAACAGCCCCAACCCAATGCGGTGCCGCACCGTAACCCCGGAGCTTAATCATGTCAGAGCAACTAGGATTTGAGCAGCCACTTCGTCCCCATGCTGGTGTTACGGACCCTTCACTGACGCTAGCTGCACCCGGTTTTAGCCTAACAAGCTCCACGGAGGCAGAGCGCCAGCTACTAACCACACGCATGGATTACGATGCATTGCATGCTCAATATGGCTCGAGGGTGGCTATGTCGAACATGGTTCTAGAGCCTGGGGCAACACTCGAGAGTCAGTACAATGCTAATGTTAGCTATCTGAACCGTGAGGGTGTAAGTTTATCGCAATTTGCTGATGCCCTTGAGGATTTTGGGTCTCTATTTGATGGACAAGATAATGGTTATAAGCAATCGTTCCCTCGTTCGGATGGAGGCGTTGATCATATCGCGAAGAGAGCTACCATAAGCGGTGCAGAAGTTAACCCATTAACGGGTGAGCCAACCCGACACAGTGTACGCTATTACGGTCACCGATAGCCCCGCGTTCGGAGAAGACACTGCCGATGGAGCATCAATGGCTTTTCTTAGCACTGGTATTAGTAGCCTTGAAATTGAGATGGCAAGGCATGGTATTTTTGGGAGTAGCAATCCTTACGATGTACCTACTGACATGCCTGCCTGTCGTGCTGAGCAAATCCTTACTCGTCTGGGCAATACGGAAGTGGGCCAACGAATTCTGGAAGGACACGGTATAGGCAGCCAGAACGGTAGCCGGGCCGGTGAAGCAATCCCACTTATGCCAGGTCTCACCTATGAATATGTAGGTATTGAGGAAGGGAACACTCGGTTGACACGTGAACTATCACAAGCAGTCGAGGATTTATTGCGAGACTATCCCGAAGAATGGCAGAGTCAGAGAATACTATTAAACCCTGAGCCTTTTATGAAGAGTCGGCAGTATAACCGTGCTTTACGTAATTCAACCACCACTCGCAGCACTATACAAGTGAATGGGGGTACTCTGACACGTACAAGCACTGAAGGCGCTCCTGCTGAATATATCTTTGAGCGTCCGCGTCCAAACGGCGGCGATAGGTCGCGCTACGTTTGGAGCCAGGGCGGCGCAACTATGCGAGAAATATTCGGCAGGGACAATAGGAGCGTTGTACGTACTGAACCTATTGACCCTCGCAACGTCCAAACACTGACGCGGGGAATGAGTGCAGCCACCGACCAGCTACGGGCATCACGTACGCCAAGTGAACAAACTGGAGCAGAAGCAATAGCTCCATCGCAACCAGAAGCAGTCTGGAAAAGAAAGTTACTGGGTCGCCTCGGTATCGGTAGGGTTAGGAAGTAGCGCCTAACCAGGCGTCAAATCTGCTCCTCTTTTTGCCCATTTGTTTACTTTTAACCAAGGTTAGAACTACCCATGACAAACAAACCCACCCCGGAGATCAAAATATGAAACTTCTCCAACCAACAACCGAAGCCGCTATGGTCGCTGCGTATCTTAAGGCGGAATACACGTCAGAGCGGTTTAGTGAAGATTTGCAGGCCGCGATACGCAGCCAGCACATCACTAATATTGCTTTGATTACCGACCCCGACATAACCAACGAGCAGGATAACGAACTGAGAGCGCAATTACTCGGTGAATACCGGGGCTACCGACAGAACCGCGAGA
>Ga0335072_10004910_pt1 | contig 19759 bp, 22 predicted proteins | sample Lox_Sample_21_FD_206725 | JGI IMG/M metagenome (GOLD analysis project Ga0335072, IMG submission 206725) | Soil microbial communities from Loxahatchee National Wildlife Refuge, Florida, United States - Lox_Sample_2.1 | ecosystem: Environmental > Terrestrial > Soil > Wetlands | place: USA...
AAAAAAAAAAAAAAAAATAAGTCTCCAAGCCCACTCCGCCCGCATACCCCACAATCCTCCTCCCCCCAAAAGCAAAAACATAAAAACAAATCCAAACCACCATATCCCCTGATGACATGCTATTCCTGGGGGAGAGCTACCCAGGAAAACTTTGCCCTCCGACCTACTAATGCATTCAAATCAATAGTGCGCAGAGTGCTCCAAATCCTACCACCACAACAACCTTGCTCACATCAGCGAACCGGACTCTAGCGCTGCTGGTATACAGGTACCCCCGCGTAGAACTCGGTAGCATCGTGGTGCCCATAGCTGCGCCTAGAGACGAAGGCGTGTACCCAGCAGCTCCAGCAGCGCAGGAAGTTGCATGGGGAGCGTTTTGTGCTAGAGTAGAAGCTGCTGTGGTTGTGGGGCATAAGGCGGGGATGATGATGATGCTTGTACTCGCTGCTGTAGTTGTTGGGGTTGCGGCATAGGTCACGTAGGATGGCTGGGAATGGGTTAGTTTTGGCTTTAAGATGTTTAGGATGGAGAGAGGTAGCGGGAGGGAAGAAAGGAGGAGATAAAAGGACGCACGTGTGTCATTGTGCAAGGGCAGTCGGTGATGGTGAGCGTCATGGCTTCAGTGCAAGTGTAATAGTTGCCATTCTGCGTCAGAACCGTCGCAGCGCCGCAGACTGTCGTGAGGGCCGAGACGGTCATTGTGCTGGCTGCCGACGTGCTGGTTGTGAAGGTGGTGTTTTGGGCGAGGATTGTGCCGGCTAGGGCGAGAGCCGTGGGAACAGTAAACTTCATGATGACTGGTCTCGATGCGGCTATAGTGATAGTTTAGGTATGATGAATCGCTTTTACGGCAGATGGGCGGAGATATATAAGGCAACTAAATGTTGGATGAAGGAGTGACGATAGGGAAAAAAGAGTGGACTGGATGAGAGGGAGAAGAAGAGGGGAAGAGAGTAGAAAAGAAGGGGAGCCAAGATCTTTAAGACAGCTCCATGTTCTCTCTTGATCAGGGGCTTGAGAAGGTAAACAACAGAGAACCCGGCGTAGCATCAAGCAATTCTGGCAAGCTTCTCGGGCTTTGCCAGCTAGCCATTAGGTGATGACAGTCGCTTCAAATCCCCCTGTGATACCCACTTGAGGCTATGCAGCGGTCGAAGCACGTCCAGATCTCTCTAAGATTCGCGTTTGCGTTCCCAAAATTTCGTGTTATTGGCACTGTCAAGAATGCCAAATGAAAAAGCGAGATCACATCCATACCATCCATCGCAAGTAGTTCAGCTTGTCTCGCCAACTTCATTCCAGACACAAATGATTTGCATGCCACGCCATTAAAACAAATAGTATCATTTGCCTATTGGCTCTCGTCCCACCAAGCAACGCATTGAATAATCCAATGTCTCGATACAAACCAACTTCGGTCGTTGCTAGCTTGAAACCGCTCATAACTGAACGTACAGCCAAACCATTAGGTCTCGTCTATGATTCTTCCAACCATCCTTTTCAGTCCACCGTCGGCCCCCCAATGCCACAATACTTGTGTAAACCCTCTATGATAGTAACTTGATTGTCCCATCAATTAATGCCTGAATTTTATACCAAGAAATGCAATTCGAATGAGAATGACTGGGCCGAGCCGGTCATAGGGAAAGAGCCGTCGTTTGATACACTTTTGAGAAGTCGAAAGTAGTAATATGCTCAATGACAACGCCGCCCAGAAGGGGAATCTATGCAGTCGCTAAAAGACAATTGAAATTGTACTCAGAGCACGTTCCATTCGTGCTATAGTCTGCGATTTCGTTTAGTGTAAGAGTTGCCACGGACCATGCCGTGCGATGATTTGTGATGACCAGGCCATAGCCAATAGGTCCGAGGAGAAAATGGACGATCAAGGCTGTTGGGTAATTTATCTCTGGGACTTGCTCATGGTCCGCTCAGGTGGTGTGGTGTATTTCGTATGGCTGCCAGTCGCGGAGATCGCATCAAAATCGTAATTCTTAAGAGTCTGCTCATATTTTGCACTTTTCATGAACTTCGGTACAGAATCCTACATAAGTTAGTGAGAGAGAGTAAAATTTTGGGAAGTGCAAAACTTACACTAGCCATTAGCTTGAAGACAGATATCTGTGCCTCTTCGAACAGCTTGGTAACCTCCTTAAGACTTTCGATCATAGCTGCGTCTTGACCCACTGCTTTCGTCATACGTGTCGCTAGCTGATTTCGAAGCAGATGATCGATGTTCAGTTCACATGGTGATCCGGGCGCGAGGAAAGCGTTGTAAATGCCGTAGGCAGAAGCCATGGTCTCCTTGACCATCTCTAGGCCTTGAGGGGACTGGCCCTTCCCAGCTCTTGACGCGGAAGCACCCTTTATTGCGCTCCTGCAAGCCTTGAGAAATTCGTCAACATCGAGATAGAAGGATAGATTTTCTTCGCAGTGCGTATCTCGAAGGTTCTCTCGGAAGAGAAGCCGTAATGCAGCATCATTCAGTATCTTGTCTAACTTCTGGGTATTAGAGTCGCGTGACACGCCTGCCCGTGGCGCTGGAGCCTCCTCGCCTTGGGATACTCTTTGAGAAGTCATATTTACAACGTCTTTGCCTTTCTGAGTCATTTGGTATATCGCATTCTTTGTTGGTTGAAATTTTGCCTCTTGTGGGTACTGGTTCGCATGGCTCCTGTCTGTTTGCACGCACCATATGAGATCATGCTCTAGGAAGAGGGTTGCGATCTCCGTCGTTTCACGTCTGTCGATAGTTGTGCAGCAGTCCATTAGCCAGTCCGCGGCAGCCTTTCCAGTGAAGGTTTGATAAACCGTCCGAGGAGGGGTGCCAACTTTCCGCTCACTAGCCATCTTGACACCTGCAATGCCGTCCTTGTACTCGCTCAAAGAGTCCGAATCTGCCGAGGCCGTGCTGCTCTTGACGTTGGGTCCATTCTGGCCGATAAATCTGCGGAAGATGACTTCTATGGTACTGCGATCGGAAGAGATTTTATCAGTGGCAGAATCTCGTTCGAGAAAGACCAGTTGCATTGTATTCTTAGGCGAGTTCACGAGATCGCCGACATGCTTCTGTTGGATCCCATTTTTGGAACAGAACCTGTCTAAGACGTGGATGCCCTTCGGCGTCAGTTGCCAAACAGATCCCTTCATTGTGAATTCCTTTAGCTGCTTCCCATCTCCGGACTCAATAAATCGAGCTTCAAGAAATCTTTGACAAACAGAGCGTGCCATTTCTCGTGCCATGGAGAAAGTGGTAGTCGTGGTGGTGGTCACTATCCTGGAGGGGTCTTTCGGATCCGGCATGCGGTTAGACTGAGAGAATTTTAAAGATCCCAGATTATTGATAGCTTCTTCTGACAGGAATGAATGATCTACCCGACTTAGGCGGACACGGTGCGATGCGAGTGGCAGGCTGACAACGAGAGTCGCAAAGAGATCTTTGAAATCCTATAATGCATGTCAGCAGTAGTACTGCTCTAGGACTGGTAAATGCATTATCTTGTGCAACCTACTCTTGTGAACGGTCTCTCATCATCTGTCATACGCAGTAAGCGTGAAGACGTTTGATGCATCTTGTTATAATTGCTCTGAGGCACAAAATTAATGGGGGGAGGGGTATTCGTGTCGGTTGTGTCGTATGATTGAGAAGGCGGGTCCGTATCAAGAAGGGATTGCCGCTGCCCACTCGGCGACGAGCCCCTCGAAGGCTGGGAACGAGTATTTTGGGTTAGAGAGAGCGTACTGGTGGATGCTCGAGGCACTTCAAGAGTTTCCTGTTGTTTGGGAATATCGTCGTCTTGGGTGGTGCTTGTTCGACCAGTTTTCGGCGACGAGGGTCCTGTGATGCTGCTAGAGCTCACTGACTGCCTCGCAAGGTTGCCCGAGGAGGAGTGAGTTCTTATTGTAGGATCTGTGAAACTCGCAATGGCACTGCTAGTCTTGTCACGAGCCAAGGCAGCCAAAGTAAATAAACCAGTTCGATTCGCCTTGTTGGAGCTGGTCGTGGACTGGGTGGATTGCCGATTTTTAAACGTTGCCTGACGATCGTCGGTTGGTGACACTGTGGCCGTTGGCGAGTCGGCAGTGGAGGGCCTAGGGGCAGAGGTATTCCCGTTGTCAACGTACGTTGTTTGAGGCGAAAAGTCGCTGTCTGAGGACAAAGTGGGTAGGTGGTGATTGGGATGTGAAGTGTTGGTGAGGGCCATCTAGGGAAAAGGCAGGAACCCTAGGAGATGACAGGAATAATAATAATAATAATAATCCCCGGTCCAAAAGGAAGGAGAGTAAAGGTGTGTAAGACAAGTCTAAAATACGGTAATAAGGGAAGGTAAGGTAAGGTCGATGCCGGTAAGGTAATCCTAGACCCACCTCCGGGCAAAAAGAACCAGCAGAAACCGACGCCCGGTGGGGAGTGTGCGCCGCTTACTTGAGTCGTATCAGTGTTCGGCAAGGCAGGCAGGTAGGTAGGTAGTTTGGTTACGGTTAGTATGTGGTGAAGCTGGAAAGGAGTTTAAAAGGTTGTCAATCCGTTTTCCCCCCTTCTGCAGGGATCGGGGTTCTAGGCGGTCGCCTTTTCTTTCCACTTGCACGCGCACACGCTCCCTCGAACCGATGTGTACTGTACTACGGCTGTTACTGGTGTCTGTTCCCACCTTCCCTGGCGATGTGGATTTGGCTGCGGGCTGGGGGGTAGAAAAGGCGAGTGCAGGTTTGATGGGGGCCACTGCCCAGGAAGTCCTTGCCTTGAGATCAGCCTGCTGCGTGGGAACAGGGATCAGGAACGGGGATGCGAGATCGCTAGTGCCTAGGCCCCAGACTGCAGATCCCCTGTCGCTCCTGCTCGCCCTACTGATGATGGAAGCCTGATGGAAGGAGGAATAATGCCAGTAGCCAAATTGTGTGGAGATTGTCACCCTGAGACAGAGGCAGATACACCTGACTGGCGCAAACTTTGGCCACCCCAAAATACTCCGAACTCTCCTGAAACCGTAGTCGTTCAGCCCCCTTTCTTTCAATGTTACCCTATGTTCTACTTTCTGTAATAATAATTTGATGATGGTGCTGCTGAATTTCCCAAAGGGCCCGTGTTGTTGCTTCGAGAAGAATGGAAGGTCGCTATTTTTGGCATTCGCCTTCGTCTCGCAAAACTGCACTCCTTTCTTTTGGGGACCACCGGTTGATCCTGGCTTGCTGTGCACTCCTGTGTCTAGCGTTGCTCTGTTTGGATTGTGATCTCCGATCTCGTGATTCGCCGCACTTTCAGATGCTTTTCGGTGCTGAACGACCGAAGTCGTCAGGGATTCTTCTCCAGATAATAGTACGCAAGAACAGAAAGGGGCGATTTGTATATCTTTAGCTTACCGGTGCCGTACTGGTCTATCCCGATTTCGTTATTTAATCTGATCGGTCCTGATTTTGAGATGTCTGCTCCGCGAGAATTTGGTAAGACAGCCGTAGATGGTCGAATCTTTCCCGACGGTCTAGTCTGCAATCTCTTCTGTGGCAATAATGGTAGTCGAGCTGATCCAGTGCCCTGCGATAGTATAAAAATAACGACGTCCCGTTCCGACTTTGATGGTAGCGTCTCCGAGTAGCCTTTTCGTCAGAGTTCTGATCGGTCGCAGGTCCCAGTTCGCGAAAGAGGATTATTATTACAGAGCAATTCTAAAACGTCGATCAGCTTCCACCGGGCGTTCCAGAAGGCATAGAAATTGTGAGATCTGTGTTTCAGTAATTTCCGGTGCTGACATACCTCGTCTCTGGCCTGACGTGAGCGTGCTTCAGAAAGCTTTTGTTCTTCCTTTTGTTCCAACGCGTTATCTCGCAAGAAAGAGAGTCGTTGATTCTCGCCACGAGTTCTGCGAACTTAAAGATTAACTTGCAATCCTTGTCCTTTAACACAAACTGTTTCGAGTGCAGAGCTAGGGAAGGCCCCGAGCAATGAGCGGGTCGTTCGCTCGTGGCCCTTTTCTTGTGTGCAGGGTTGCCAGGGCCAGCGTGACAGGTGATGAGTGTCGCATTAGGAAAGTCCATTGAAAAACACGACGAAAAGAGCGTAATTTTTTCCATTGGCTGGCCTGCGATTCGCTCCTCCGCCTCAGCAAACCCCGTTCTGACTCTAATCAAGTGGGGTGGGTTGAGGGAGGTTGGCGTGAGCTGACGGCGCCCAGTGTGACAACGGGGAACAACAGGGGCACAAGCATGCCCCGTCCCCCCCGAAACGACGCCGTATCGAGTTAGTTACAAGGGCGTGCACTACTTTTTAAAAGGGCTAAATGGATGCTTGCTTCGGTAAGGGTTATGCTGATATGTACCGGTGTGAGTTTTGCTAACGAGTATTGACTATGTATGTCCTGCTTTTTCCATAAGCACAGCATTGCATGAAACGAAAAGGTGCTGAAGTCCACGTTCACTCGGCCGCCGTACTCCGAAGCCATCTCAGCCAGTAGAGACGCAAGGTACTGTACGTTATCGAGTCAGTTCTTCATCAACAAGAGACATCACTGCTAATCTGTTAAGACTTTCCCCTCCTCCTGCCCGCAAGCGCTGATGTGCAGTTGCGATCTTCGGAGAGCAGGGCTGATCTTAGCCTAACCTTTGACTCCCCTGCCCATGGCGGGCATTTCTTGGAGCATGATCCGCGTGGTATGTAAACAGTAATTCCGGCAGTTTAGATTAATCTCTTAGCCGGGTCTGGCAGAAAAGACACAATGCAAGCAGGCAAGGGAGGTCTTTACTGGAGTTGTTGCATCTATAATCATGATGTGTCAAAAAGACAATGAATGATGTCTTGCCTCGTGGCGTGTTCTGCAGTAAACCGTGAATGGACGTTATCGGTCTTTCCACCCAACCCCCCCCCCAGATCCACTGTACACCTTATTCCACGATCTGGCCACGTTTTCATGATTCGTCGGGATGTTTAATAACCCTGTCAAACACGTTTTTCAAGCGGAAGCTCGCAGCCCACATGCCGTCAAACCACGCGGTGCTGGGATCTTTTGGTTTCCGCTGTCTAATTCGACTGTCCGCGCATCCCGCGCCTCACACCAATCGAATATTTCTCTCGTCATCGAATCAGGTGTGGGTTGCGGCCAGTACGAGTCAATAAACTTTACCCGTTGTATGAGATAAGGATCATCATGCATGTTTAGGCTCGACGCTTATATCTTTGATCACGGATTAAAGGCGATACAAAAACCCAATGTTAAGTTCGTGCTCTTTGGTATCTATTTGCTACTGGAAATAAGAACATATGAAATGCTCGTTTTGCGCCGAGGACCTCGCAATGCCAAGAACATCAACACGCAATGCCGAGGTAGGGATACGCCGCGCACAGCTTGCTTGGACCTCTAAATGATTTCAATTGATCAGTAAAGCTGCGATAATAATAGCACGAAGGTAATATGCCATGCAACGCATTCCTTCGTATTCCGATTTGATACGTTTGCGCAACCCCTGCCTTTGTCTCTCTTAGATGTACGCTTCTGTAACCCTATTTCTTGGCGCGGCCGGTTTTTATAAACTTTTCGGAGGGCAATATCCGAGAGCGCATTACGCCTTCTCATTCTCCAAAATATTCGGTCGGAGTCCGGGGCATGTCAGTTCGATAAGAATGGTTCACGTACCTCTTTCTCGAAGGCTTTCTCAGGCTCCCTCAGGAGCCGCAGTCAAAGCAGATGACTTTCACATAGTGGGGACCTCAGGTCCCTGGTCATGGGACTTGCTCTGGGCCCCTGAGCTCAGAATGAACATCGCGAACGGCATTTGATACCTATATAAGGCAACCTATCGGGAATCCGTTGAAGTAGATATACATAGATGAAGATTGGCAGTGGGCCACTTCGCGAACCATGCCCTTCTACAGTATAACTCTATTGCTCTGCTTCAGAAATCTCTGTTCTATCTCTGACGGGTTCGGCATCAAGATGCTGACCGATCGTCTCTTCCTTTCCCCTATATACGCCGAACACCACATCAATCCCAAACCTCCATTTGAGTAACTCCTTTGCTTCCTATTCAATGAAATCTATGACGCTGCAGGGCCGAGATCTTTCGTCCAGCCCTTGTGTCGCATGTTGTCCTCAATGCCTTTCCATATACCTTCCACAACTTCTCGATCTCTCCATCTTGCAGCACTACCAGCTGTCGCATTCCATTTCTCCAACCCCGTGGTAAAAACGCCCCTACCCCAGCTCTTTACGGTATCTGGTGGCGGTTCGCCTCTCCAACCCACGTAAATACCCAATGTATTCCTGAAAAGATCTGTAGGTTGCGACCACTTGTAGCTCTTAAACTGCCAAATCTGTCCTGTTGTGAATACAGCGACCACACGCGACCAGTACGCTGGCTTAAACAGCTCTGGAGTATCAACGATGATAAAGCGAATAGGGCGGACAGGGTCGATGGATGGAAGAACACGTGATATGTTGAGGATCGAAGCTGAGGAGCTGGAGGTTGAAATTGACGGCTCGGGTGGGGTATAAACGCCGGACTCAAGGAACGACCTTATATTTGACATTCTCAGCAATGAGGATGCAGAAGGAGATAGTAAAATAATCGGATCTGGCCGTCGTGTTGTTGTCTTTGGGTTCATTGCAAGTGAGGGGTTACTCGCAATGTTGGCAGCTGCTAGATGCTGAGCCTTTCTCGCAGTAAAGACCGCGGCCATTTTACGAACGTGTGAGAAATCCTAATTCCAAAGTCAGCATGATCACGCAAGATACAGGTGTAGTTTGGTCAACCGTAGGCTTGATGCCCCTCAAGATGCTGTTCCTGTCGCCCATACGTCGTTCGCCGTTATAGATTTCAGCCAGCCGTGGGTCAATAGTCTTCACTTGGCGACCTGGGGCTCCACTTGATATTGGCGCAATACCTCCCACTGTTCCAGAGGCTACTTGCGTGGCTGCAACCGCACTTGATGAATCTGATGGTAACGGCTTGATATATTCACTCTCCTCCGAAGCGCCTTCCAACCATGTAATCAGATCCAATCGCTCGACGAAAGCCAAGTTCTGTACCTTGCCGCCTGCGCCTCCATCGCCAGTGAGTTCCGCGTTCAGTGCGAGAGCTGAGGCATTGTATTCGGGAATCGCTACCTCTCTGTTGAGCCATGCAAAGTAGATGCTTCGAAGATCGACTGGTTGATCTGAGGAGATGAAGCGAGTAGGCGCGTCAAGAGGGATGGAAGCTTGAAAGGGGGAGGAGAATCGTAAGTGCGTTGCAATGGCTAGGCTGATGTCTTCTGAGGCTGGAGATGATGCATCTTCAGCAGTGGTAGGTATAGCTGGGCTGTCAGCGGCAATCGATTGCCGCAGGAGTAGAAGAGGATCATGTTGCACAGTCTGTGGTACCGCCATCCTCAGTTTTTCTGTAAAGGCAATGCAGGCCTCCTTGAGTGAAATTAACTTTGGGGGGAAGCTCAAAGGAAGTTAGGAGGTGACGAATTGATGTTTGTTAATTGCAATTTAATACGGCAGCCTTTCCCACCATAAGTGCAACTAATCAGATTATACCGTAGAATCTGGTATCTAAGAGGCTATTGTTGTATAAGAAGCACCTACTTACAAGATACACATTTACTATAGTGCCTCACCAAAATTTGAGCGAGCTGAGTGGAACGAAACTGCTTATAAGAGTGCTTCTTATATACCAGATTCTACGGTACTTCAAGTATTTCGACACACTTGAATTAAAATACAATTTTTCGATATAGTTAAATGGATCGGTCAATTATTAGGACTCCTCTGCGAAATTCCAAATGTTCACTTCCATCCGTGATAGACATAAATCCCATTATTACCCTCAGGATTGCCATATCTCTTGGCCCCCTGTGACCGGCTCAATTTGGGCTCTGACTTCTAACGCGTTACTGACCTCCATTTCTCCCAACCATCCACGTTTCTCTTGAGGCGTGACTTGCGCCCTTCAGTCAGGGGAGATGCCACGAACATTGGAACTGGCTGTTCCCATAGACGCAGGGAGTATGTACTTGTACGGTTTTCTGTTTCATCCTTTGCTTCAGCTATATCAGAGACTTACTGATGACAGGAAAGTTGGCTGTGCTTCACTCCACTAAATGAGCATGTTGTTTCTACAAGTCTCCAGGTTCCCAATGCGTATTCACAGATATTTTCCATGGTGATGTCAGGGACATATTGTACTATTTACATACTTCTTTCATTTATGTCCACCATATGTCATCCCAATTCTACCCTGACCTTCGAATCCTGTCTCCCTCCCTACTCGACCCACTCTGTTCGCCCCTTTTTACCTGCTTTATCTTGGGCTTGTATAACAACCGCTATTTACAAACCCCCTTTCGTTTACTAATGCTAATCCATAATAATAGTGAGTAAAAAAGACATCCCATTTTAACTGGGATGAGGAGGGCATGTTGATGAAGATGAAAAGCAGAGAAGAGGTGCCGAAGAGCCAGTTGAAGAAGCTGAGGAAGGATTGGGAAAAGAGCTACCGACTAACGAACGCCCTCATCCTTGTTAAATGCTGTCAATAAACAACAAAATCCCTTGCTCTTGCTGTCAGTACTTCCCGAATCGAGCTTGTAACACTCCCAGCTTTTGCATCAATATTCGAGGCCGTCTGGTCGGCTTCTTCAATTGTAGGTGAGACTAAAATCACCTTTTTGAGTAGTATCACAATCATTCTAGCCTCTTGATAATGGTCTCCAAATTGGGACATGGGAAGAGGTCAGAGAGTGGAAATTCCCAGATAGCTTAGGCTACCACTTCGAGAATGGTACTCACGGTCATCTCTCTAATCTTGTAGGATGGTATCCAGGCTACTCCATCTCGTCCTTGCTAGGAGGCTGCAACAATACTACTATCTAAAAAGCTGTCATCACCTCTTTATATAGCCGTGGTCTCGGCAGGATGGGAGAAAATTTGGAAAAGTGCCCGTTAGGCTCGTCTGAATAATACTGACGTGGCATATCTGGAACTAAAGTATGCCATCAACACAAACTTTGTGAACAATTGACTGTCCAGCTTTAGATCCACCCTTCCAGATTAGTGTGAACTTTGGTCTATGAACATGCTGATCGTCGATCTGCCTAGTTTGAACTCGGATACTGAAGTCCATACGATCGTATTGGGGCCGGCAGTACTAGCTGCTTGGGCTGGGGGGAGGTTCATGCACTGAAGTTGAGAGGCGATGGATATGTTGGCTTTCATTGAGATAGTCAGGGCTTGGTCGTCAGTGCTAATCTTGCTGGTAGGACCAAACCTGTCCTGATCCTGGACAAAGACGGGAGTGTCCTTGCTAAGCATTGAAGGTGAACAGAGCCGCTGGAAGGCGCTGAGAGTATATTTAGTTGTTAGGTGTACTCTCACTGCTACCTTACTTCCCGTCTTTATTCAATGTCTTGCCGTCAATGCTCTTCTCTTCATTCGTTTGCACCAGTCAGATCTTCACCAATCTTCTCTTCAGCCCAGACCAAGCTTTCACTAGCCAAATAGGCATAGATATGGTGAATATGAAGTAGGAGTGAAAAAGTCTCATGGAAATAATGATAGCAAGCTTACCGTAGTGTTCAAGATCAAGGACAGAGTCATTTCAGAGACTATAGCTTCTAGAAGATCCAACTTAGAGGAATGCTGATCGCTGTTTGCTCGCACCCACTATCTCTGTTGATGTTCCTGTAACCTGGGTTCGCAAATCCGGTAGTCCTCTTAGATCTTCCAAGACTTCGACCCACTGACCATAGATGCAAGCTTGATGAAGTGTAAAACGCGGAGCTGCCTATTTCAGAAAACCATTCTCATTGTACAGGCATATATATCGCCACTACTAACATCACACAGTAAATATACACTTGCCTTATCCTACAATTTTACCTGCTCAAGTCTGCCCTATACCCCTATCTCCCTGCCCCGCTTCCGCCGCAAGTTTTGCCTGCATCTTCCTCCGCGCCGCCAAGATCATCTCTTCCCTTCTCTTCTGCAGTAATGCTTGTCTCTCGCTCTTATTCGCACTCCATGCGGACCTTCCCCCGGGTGTACTCGTGCTCTCTGGACTTTCTGTGCCCTGTTCTTCGCTTGCGACCTTGGCTGCGAGGTTATATCGTGTGATCAGGTCTGGTTGTGATGGCCTTGGCGTGGCCGGCTTGCCTTCTGCTGTAGATGTGGATGAGGAGGACGCAGGTACCGGTAGAGGTGGCTGGAATGTCTGTGGCGGCTTGAGAAAGGTCAGTAAATCAATTCGGAGTGAGGGGGCGCGCGGAACCCGATGGACTTACCGTTTCAAGTCCTCTACCACTTAGTATCCTTTCTGTAGTTGCCGCCACGTTACCGCCATTCCTTTGGAGATCCCACATGATGGTCCGCCGGGCAATCTGTGGGAACATCTGCTGTATTCTTTCAACATCTGCTTCTCGGGCTCGAAGGCTATTGGTGATGGAAGTTGATTGCGATGTCCGGGAAGAAGCCCCACTAAAGAAGAACCATCGGATAGCTATTCCTCCTATGAAGAGGACGAGGAGAAGTTGCGGGATGTTGATAGTTTGTTCATCAGCCATTTTGGCGGAATTCTTGAATACAATGTATTGCTCATCCAAAATTCCCCTCTAAACAAGGCTTGGCAATAATCAATGTGGTATCGATCGATGGTTGTACATTTAGTAGAACAAGTTTAGCTTTTATCGTGATTAGCTGTAGTCGCAGGTTGTTGCTACCAGTTAGATTGAACGTAGTAGGAAGTTTACATTATTCCAAAGGGCCGGGGGATTCCGCAACAAAACTGAGGCACGTGCGTGCATATTAACATCCACCATTACTCTCATAGACAGAATTCTTAAGAGAATGATAAAGCTAGCATCAAATAGTCACTGGATCACATATGGCAAGTTGGAAGATTCGTCTTATAGTTTGAGAATGGCTGCGAATCGGTCAGGATTCGGATTGCGTATTGTTCTGACAGCACCCTTCAAAGTGACCTTGAACAGTCCTTGTAAACCCTTGAACACACTACAGCAGGACTTGATTCAGGTCGTTGCCCATTATGATCGTATTTACGCCGTGATGATATGACGGACAGAACAAAAAACGCCACCCCATTTTGCCGTACTATGCCAAGCACGATTCAAACAAATGTGACAACCTTAGTACCCTATTGTCAAATCGTTGTAGGAGTTGCAATATGAGAACGAGGCCACAGAGCAAGTATTGCCACATATGGTGGCAGGAGAAAGAGTGAACATATGATATAGACTCCACGATCCGATGAATAAAGGGGGCAGAGGTGATAAGACACAAGAAGTATCATTAAAAGTTTTGCATGCGACCTAGATTGGTACCTCTGAATGGACCAAAGTCTTCGCTTCGAGGCCTTCAAGAAGGCGGACCAGGGGGACCGCTGCTGGAGGAAGTCTCCAAATCACTATAAGTCAACACAAATTCTCGCTTTGATCACATCAGTATCGTGATTCCTGTTCGAGGGCAAGGGATATCTCCGGCCTTACCCGATCGCGTGACCAAGTTTTTGGATCGAAAAAAATGTAGTAGCCTCGTTCAGAACCAACATTTACCGGTTGGGGAAGCATCATATCATCCTTGGTCAGCCAAAGTTGGAGCTTCTTGTGATAGCGCCAGTTTCGATTTGTGCTGGGACATCCAATTTAGCATATCATTCCTAATATAGAGATAGAACAAATTGGATCACTCACAGCTCCTGAGCAGCAATCATCTGCTGAATGTCCTGGGGGTTACTGTAGAACATGAACATCAAAGTCTCGTCGCTAAAATTTGAGAGCTTGTTCTCAATAGGTTGAACATTATGGACCTGGTAGCACTCAGGTAATGTAAATTTCGGTATGTCAGGTCTTGCTAGATTATCATCCCACGGTGACCAGATCATTTCGGAGAGCCGTCTGAGCGTGCATTAGTGATTGACAAGACTCGTAATATATAATCGATGCTCCCTATTTATAACACTTACTCTGTAGTGTTCAAATCAAATCCTAAGGTAGTGATATCGATACCACTGACGAGTGCTGCTTGATCTGGATAGGGTCCTTTCAACATGGCAAGCAAGCCCTTAAGTCCGAAACGATCCTTATCGTTCATGCCCGCTAAAGGGTCCTCGACCTCTGGACTGGGATCTTCAGTGGTACCGAAGTCATTTGTCTGTATCTGGGAAGAATTTGTTTGCGTATGAAGAGATGATTCCGTTTTAGATGCTGAATGAGCAGTCGGAGCTGAGAGAGGTCCGTTCTCGCGGGGACTCAGGATGTTTTGCACACCTGGACAAGTTGATCTCGCAAAGCCCTGCAATTGAATGAGACCTATCCAAGATGGCAATTTTGAAGATTACATACGTTTGACTCATTCTCCAATGCATTAACCGCACTCTGACGAGATGGATCGTTGCTCGACCTGGAGGCTGGAAGTCCTACTCTTTGTTAGGCATTTAATCTGTGTAGAAACTGTGTTACTCACCTCCAACGCTTCCCGGTGAAGCAACTTGAGAAGGATTTGGAGGTCCTCGACTACTACCAGATAGCGCATTAAGGAGACCATTGTTGCGCACATTTTGAGAGGCCCCCAGTCCGCCACTAAAAGTAGAGCTCCTCGATTGAGCACCGAAACCAACACTTGATAAGTTCCCCAACGTACGATCTTGACCTATCTCCCCATTAATGTTGCGGTTGAGAGGTGGAAACTCATCCGAAGTTGGCTGGGATTGAGATGATTGACCGACTGCTATTTCACTGCCGAATCGGAAGCTAGCTTGAGCACTTGGAAGTTGAGAAGATGAGGAAAAGAGATCGTCCTGTGGTTGCTGCGTTTGCTGTTGGGCTTGTGATTGCTGTAATGGGAGCATTGACTGCTGTGGTCGCTGACTTGCAGCTTGGCCTAGATTCCTCATACTGGGCATCGCCCACGTGGATTGTGCCGAGCTCGAGGCTTGTTGATGCTGATTGTTGGACAACGAAGGAAACTCGCTATAAGGCTAGTTAGACACGGTTGAGCAACATGCAATAACGCGATGATATTCGATCCAGGCGTGTGTGTCAAGCTCTGGAGTCGGACAAAGAGTCAAAGCTAAGACAAACCGGCTTACGCTGTAAAACGCGTGACAAGCGGTTTAGCAGTAAAGGTAAGACTTTTGCAAGAACTTGCTCACCCACAAACAACGAGTGATGGGAAGCGATAAAATCTAACTATGCGTAGAATCGCAACAATGTATTGAGATGACCACTCACGAAAGATCTAAAGGTGTCCCTGTTTGGGAAGCCCCAATTGTCTGCGCAAAGCTAGTCATTTGTGCCGCATTTGAGCGTGCGTTGAGTAGCCCAGAATTTCCCACTGGAGCTCCGCCGAAAGCCCATGTTCCCCCATTGCTAACTATACAGGCACAGTCAGTCCTCGAGGCACTCAAAGAGACGGCTTGGTTCAACGAAGGCCTTCGCACCCATTTTGCCATTCGGTAATCGGCTAGAAGCACTCCTTGGTTGTGGTAATTGCTGCTGGCTCGAGAAGCCATTCGGGAGGCCACGAAGGGATTGAGGTCCGATACCTGCTTCATACTTGGTCAGCAATGAGAGAAGGCAAGAATCCAAATTGTTAAAAAAGGTCACCAAGGTGGGTGAACAGTTATGAGCAAAGATCGACAATAGAGCATGAGATTCCGCGACCTAGTACAGGGCACGTTGACCGGACCTTGGGTGTACGGATCGTCCCAGGCAAAGAGTGTCGCGTGTCCAGTAGCTCAAAAGGCTGTACAGCTTGAAGTTGGCTCTCTTCCTCTCTGCAGCGGACAGGTCGGAGACCAATGGCGCTTGTATGAATCTTGTGACATCCTTTCAGAGACGTCACAGTCATGCGTACAAGGTAACCGCCCGTGAAACGGTACCAGCGGGGCAGACTATTGAGAGCAGAATTCGTACGAAAGTTCCTTACCTGGACGATTCATAATTGCTACCACGTTGGATACGAGAGCTGCTGCGTGCTTTTCGACAAACTGCACTGGCTTGCTGCCAATATCGTCGCGCGTGGAGAGGCAAACCCCGAGAAATTATTGAGAGGAGATGTCAATTCACTGGCATAAAGTTGCAGAAAGTAAGGCTATCTTTCCTCGTATCGCCAAGCCTTAACCGATTTCGGTAAAGCGTGTCTCGTTTGCAGTCCTGGATGGGAACACGGAGTAATTTATTCGAGCAAAGAGTATGGATTTGGTCTGGTTTTAAAAGATCAAGAACATCGCAGTAGCAGATTTTAGGTAGCTATGGACTGGTTAACTAACGTTACATCAAAACCGTAGAGCGAAACTCTTTGATAATCCAACTTGTCAGGGACTGTTAATTACACTGAAGTAGCTGACCTCGAGTGCAAGGCCTGCAATATTCCTTCCAATAAATACCAGCTTGCCTTGATCAGTCAGAGCAGATCCATTACCCGCTACTTTCCTGTGCTCTGGAGCATCACTTATCTCAAAGACCTCCCGTACGCCTTGCACAATCTTGACTGCTCCATCATCCAAAGGAAGCCTAGCCTTAAGCCTATAAATTTCAAAATTCTTCGGTTGGTCCTGCATTGGGGATGGATTAGCAGTCCCAATGCCAGGCAGTTTTGCATCCCAGAGGAGGGACCGCAACCAAGCATCCAGTTTTGATAATTGGTCTTGTTTCAACATTGGGACCGCGACGCTGACTGTCGATATAGACTACCAGATGATTAGTTAAGTATGATATATTACGCATATTACCATATTGACGTACGGTGTCCAAATGGCTGTGCCCTTTTGCCGCCGGATCTAAATCTCCTACATCGTCATATGCATGCAAATCCAGCAGAAATCCATCAAGTTGAGGTACATGGCCCTGCTGCGTGACATGAATCTTTGCAAGCCCATTTATAGCCTGCACTCTTTCTCTAACTGCACTCAATTCGTCAGGGGTGACCAAGTCAGCTTTATTGATAACTATGACATCGGCATGAGATATTTGAAGATGTGCAATTGTAAGCAGAGGACCGTGGTCGCCCTCATGATCCTCCTCCTTGACAGGCTCTTCTAGACTCTTGGGGATATTTTTGGCATCCACAAGTGTCACAATACCGTCGAGATAGATGGTACTTCCAAGGCCTTCGTCCAACCAGAATAAAGGAGCCAGATTCCCAGGATCGGCAAGACCGGTCGTCTCCAACAAAATATAGTCGAAGGTTCCACTCTTTTCCATTAATGACTCGATAGCATTGACACCAGAGTCTCTGCATAGAGTCAGAGGAATTCTAAAGTATTGATTTAAGGAAGCTTACTTGACCGAGCAGCATATGCAGCCATTGCCGACTTCGAGCCATTCTTGCACCTGCTCGCCATCTTTATTGATGGTCAGAGCCTTTTCAATATCGGATGCTTATATAATCAGCGACTGTCCCATTCCGAAAAAGGATGGATACTCACAGTCGCCAAACTCTGTACTCTGGCATGTAAGCTCAAGCGTTTCACAAGATTGGTTTCTAGAAGTGGTCACGTGCCGTTCAATATCACAGCAATCCTCTTTCCATGTTGCTCGCTGAGGATATAGTTAAGTAGAGTAGTCTTGCCAGCGCCTAAATAGCCTATGTAATGGAGATGTAAATTAATAAGGATTTCATTCGGCCGAAGTCCATTCTTACCAGTGACGATAGTGATTGGTACTCGAACTCTAGGACCATCTCCCGGCTCTTGAGCACCAGCTTCGGTATCAATTAAAAGTGGAGGCAGCTCCTCATAGTCGATATCCATTTTAAATTGGAATAAAATGGACTCTAGGCGGTGGTAAATGAGCCTTTCAATATCATCAAATCAAGACCGGAAAAGCTAGCATTTAACGAACCCTTGCATCCTCGGCCTGTTGATATTCCGCGACGACGATAATCTGTTAGCGCGCCAGGTGCTCGAGGACAGCAAATATTCGTGGTACTCTATTCTTGAGACCACATCGCAGACTTCCTTGCTACAAATTAGCCCTTATGAAAAGATCTCCCTTTAGCTCATCGAACAGTTTTTGCGCATAAAAGTGTGCAGGAAGTCTCATATTTTGCCATGTCCCTCCCGCCGAGCTCTCCCCGGCTTCCCAGCCCTCCACCTCCTACTGAGATACAAATTGGGCCAAAGTCACCATCTCTTGGTGATTCCTCTGGTATTCAGGACACTGCAATTGAGCAGGGGATTTTGGATGCCAACGCAGCTCGGAGAATACATCCTGGGACAAAAGCTGCGGATATGGCAGCAGGCCCACCCCTCGTACCATTAATGGAGGTAAGTGGAGCGTCGTCCTTCAGACCTGGAGCAGGTGTTTATCCCTATGTATTTAGCTAAAAGCTTCCCAGCTGGACTCTGCATTCCAGCTCCAAGAGCATCTTAAGGCTCTTCATTACATTCATACGAAGCCCCCGAATAGCACGCATACAATCCCCATAAACCGGTCTACAGCTGCCCTCATTGCCACTCCCCCGAACGGCGTTGATCGCACTCTATGGTTATACGAGCTATGCCGTTTCTTGATCAATAAGTGTAACGATATTATTGTCGGGTTCCTCTTCGATATTCCACCTTGCTCATCCGCAACCTGTCCTGAAATGCGCGCCAGCGAATGGCAATTCCTGTGTGCTGTTCACGACTCGCCAAAGTCTTGCTGCGCAATCGACTACTGCTGTCACACGTTGGACTGGGCGACAAACATCGTTACAAGTCAGAAAATCTTTCCGAGCAGGCTCAGCTTAGGTGCCGGAGATGCAATGGACGAAAGAGGCGCAGGGGTCAAACATCTCGTTAATATCTTCAGGCGATTACATCGGATCTTTGCACACGCATGGTTCCAGCACCGCGAAGTCTTCTGGCGGGTTGAAGGGCAGACTGGGCTTTACGTACTATTCAAAACAGTGTGCGACAACTACGAACTCCTCCCTGCTGAGAACTATAAACTGCCACCGGAAGCTGAAGGTCTCGAGCCTGTGCAAGAAACCAAACCACATCACACCATTTTGACACCTGAACCTATGACTCCAGCGACTAGTGAAGAGAAGGTGGGGGAGGAGGATCCGAACTTCATGGGTGTTGGTCGCACCAATACCAGACGACACATCAGATCATCCCCCTCTACTGGCGCGGCTGTCACGACGGTCCTTGAGGCCGACGAGGATGATACAGAGGTTACACAGAAGCTCGTGGATATGCACATCACCGAGAAGGACGCGGGCACAGAAAACAAAGAAACTAATGCGGCCACGGAGGAGGCAAAGTTTGAGATCGAAGCGGAAGCAGATGCCGTACCCAAAGCCGATATCGAAGCCGAAGTAGAAGCGCAACAGGGAGTCAGGAATGGCGCAGAAGCAGAGGCACAGGTTGAAGCGGAACCCCAGGTACTAGTGACTGTCATTTCAGAGAGTCATCATGCAAGTTTGCGAGAGCCTGAGAAGGAGGAGGAGTCGACGGCTTCCCCGGAAAAGGAGGCAATCGCAGACATTCCAGTTGCGGTTGAAGACATCACATCACCAATTGAGAGGAACGTGGAGCCTGAGCTACCTGCATCTGTTGAAGAACCCAAAGATACAGAAAATAAGTAGTTGCGTGCCGCATAACGACCCTATACTAGATTCTAGAATCGTCAAAAAATGGTGTGGAGGGAAAGTTTGTGGCGCTGCATGATCATCGTCCAGGGAGTCTGTGGTGTGTACTTTGGATACCCTGTGTAATTTATAGCAAGCGTAACGAAAATTTGAGAAGCTTTTGTAGCTGGAAATCAAAACTATCCGCAACAAGG
>Ga0335072_10004911_pt1 | contig 19757 bp, 21 predicted proteins | sample Lox_Sample_21_FD_206725 | JGI IMG/M metagenome (GOLD analysis project Ga0335072, IMG submission 206725) | Soil microbial communities from Loxahatchee National Wildlife Refuge, Florida, United States - Lox_Sample_2.1 | ecosystem: Environmental > Terrestrial > Soil > Wetlands | place: USA...
TTGCGAGCCGGGTCACTACTATCTGCTGAACAACTACAACCCGGGATATTTCGGCGACGGAACCGATGCCTACACCGACAATAACGACGCCAACACGGTGTTCACCATTCCTCCATCCAGCGTTCGCGGCCTGGGCGACGAGTTGCTGCAGAACAATGTCTCGTTCGCCTATTTCGGCGATCAGTTTGACCGTTACCTGCAGGATAAGTATTTCCAGAACCCGCTGGACGCATACTGCAACATCTGCAATTTCCTGCAGTACGACACCGCGATCATGACCAATCCTCAGGTGCGCCAGACCGTCCTGAAGGACACCACCGACCTGTACACCGATATCGCCAACGGTACCCTGCCGGCGGTCTCGTTCGTGAAGCCGAGCGGATTCGTCGATGGGCATCCGGCTTCGTCGAAGCTGGACCTGTTCGAAGGCTTCGTCAAAAAGATCGTGGACGAAGTGCAGGCGAACCAGGCGCTATGGCAGACGACGGCCATCTTCATCACCTTTGACGAAGGCGGTGGTTACTATGACTCGGGCTACATCCAGCCGCTGGATTTCTTCGGAGACGGAACCCGTATCCCGATGATCCTGGTCTCGCCGTACACGACCGCGGGACACATCTCGCACCAGTACAACGACCACGTCTCGATCGATAAGTTCATCGAGTACAACTGGAGCCTGCCGCCGATCACCGGCCGCAGCCGCGACAACCTGCCCAACCCGATTACCACCACGAACAATCCGTATGTGCCGACGAACTCGCCGGCGATCGGCGACCTTACGGACCTGTTTACCTTCCCGGGCAGCAAGAGGTAAAAGCTGCTCTAAAGTTGGGGGATGAGCTGCATTTGCCAACCAGCAACGCGGCTCATCCATGCAACACCGCGCCGACTGTTGCAACGGTCGGCGCGTTTCATTTGACCGGGCTCCATTTCGAATCCCCTGCCCCGTTGTGTTATAACCGCATGTTTCGATCTTTGGCGCGACCGTTGTCCAGGCATCCGCTGCACCGCGCCTTTCAACCCGGAGGAACGGTTTGGATTTCCTGCTTTCCGATGAACAGCTGCAACTGAAGAAGATGGTGCGCGACTTCGCCGAGCGCGAGATCGCGCCCAACGTCATGAAGTGGGACGAGCCCGGCATTTTTCCGCTGGAGACGATCAAGGAACTCGGCAAGCTGGGGCTGATGGGAACCATCTTCCCTACCGAATACGGCGGCGCGGGCATGGGCTATGTCGAATACGTCACTGCGGTCGAAGAGCTGGCGCGCGTCGACGGCTCGGTCGCGATCGTGGTCGCGGCGCACACGTCGCTTTGTTCGAACCACATCTTCATCGCCGGCAATGAAGAGCAGAAACAAAAATACATTCCGAAGCTCGCGACCGGCGAGTTTCTGGGCGCGTGGGGGCTGACCGAACCGGGCTCGGGTTCCGATGCCGGCGGCGCGCGCTGCACCGCTGTGCGCAAGGGGAATAAGTGGGTGCTGAACGGCAACAAGACCTTCATCACCAACGGACATTACGCCGACGTCGCCGTGGTGATCGCCGTCACCGACAAAACGGCGCATACTCACGGATTATCGGCTTTCGTCGTCGAGAAAGGCACTAGGGGTTTTCGTGCCGGCAAGAAAGAAAATAAGCTTGGCTTGCGCGCCAGTGATACCTCGGAACTGATTTTCGAGGATTGCGAGATTCCGCTGGAGAATTTGCTGGGCCACGAAGGCGAAGGCTTCGTCGACGCCATGAAGACGCTGGATGGCGGACGCATCTCGATCGCCGCTCTGGGACTCGGCATGGCGCAGGGCGCGTACGAGGCGGCGCTGAATTACTCGAAGGAGCGCAAGCAGTTCGGCAAGCCGATCAGCGATTTTCAGGCGATTGGGTTCAAGCTGGCCGACCTCGCTACAGAAATTGATGCCGCGCGGCTGCTCACTCATCGCGCCGCATCCATGAAGGATGCCGGGATGAAGACGACGCTGGAATCGTCGATGGCGAAGCTTTATACCAGCGAAGTCGCGGTGCGCGCCGCGAATGAGTGCGTGCAGATTCACGGCGGTTACGGCTTCATCAAAGACTATCCCGCGGAGAAGTTTTATCGCGATGTGAAGCTGTGCACCATCGGCGAAGGCACCAGCGAGATCCAGCGGCTGGTGATCGCGCGGCAGCTGCTGAAAGACTGAACGAACCACAGAGGCACAGAGGTCACGCTGAACTGTTCTATTGCGCTCCTCTGCCCGTGAATTTCTGAAACAATATCTCTGGCTCATCCCTTTGGGTTCTCTGTGTCTCAGTGGTTGAAAAGATTGTCTGCGAATAATCACATTGCGGAATTTGTTCAGCGCGTCCGTGCGGGCGAGATCCGCGCGCTTTCGCGTGCCATCTCTGCCGTCGAAGATCACACACCGGAATCGAACGTGCTGTTGAAGGCGCTGTTTCCGCATAGCGGCAGTGCTGTTCTGCTCGGCTTCACCGGCGCGCCGGGCGCGGGCAAGAGCACGCTGGTCGACCAGGTTGCGAAGATTTATCGCCAACAAGGAAAGACCATTGGTATCGTCGCCGTAGATCCCACCAGTCCGTTCAGCGGCGGCGCGATTCTGGGCGATCGCATTCGCATGCAATCGCACCATGCGGACCCGGGCATCTTCATCCGCAGCATGGCCACTCGCGGCTCGCTGGGCGGGTTGGCCAGCACCACCGCAGACGTCGCGACCGTGCTCGATGCCAGCGGCCGTGATGTCGTGATGATTGAAACCGTCGGCGTCGGCCAGGACGAAGTCGATATCGTGCGGCTCGCCGACGTGACGATCGTCGTCTTGGTGCCGGGCATGGGCGACGACGTACAGACGATCAAGGCCGGCATCATGGAAATTGCTGACATTTTCGTCATCAACAAAGCCGACCGCGATGGCGCCGACCGGGTGGAGCGCGAAATTCGCGCCCTGCAAACAATCACCCCATCACGCGCAAAACCGGCGCGTGCCGGGGGCCCCGAAATGGCAACGCCGATGAATGACACTTGGACACCGCCCATCGTCAAAACCGTCGCCAGCACCGGCGCCGGAATCGAAGACCTGGTCGAAAAGATCGCGCTGTACCAGAAACACCTGGAACAAAGCGACCGCGGCCGCTCGCGGCGCATCGAAAACTGGCGTGGCCGAATCGCGGAGATGCTGCGTGACGCGCTTTTCCAGCGCGTGCTCTCGGATTACCTGAACGAAGGTGAGGCGCAACGCCTCGCCTCCGAAGTTGCCGAGCACAAGCGCGACCCGTATTCACTCGTGGAAAAGATCGTCGACGAACTGGGGAAACCGTCATGAGCCAGATTGATCATCTAGGGATTGCCGTAAAGTCGCTCGCCGAGGCGAAGAAGTTTTACGAGAAGCTCGGCCTCAGGCCCATGCCGGAGGAGACGGTCGAGGCGGAGCAGGTCCGGCTGTCAATGGTTCCGGTGGGCGAGAGCCGCATCGAGTTGCTGGAGCCGACCTCGTCCGATTCGGCGATCGCCAAGTTTCTGGCCAAGCGCGGTGAGGGCCTGCACCATGTCGCCTTGCATGTCGACGATCTCTCCGGGACGGTCGAGCGGCTCAAGGCGAGCGGCACGCGTCTGATTTCCGACGAAATCAAGGTCGGTGCGGGCGGACATCTCTACGTCTTCGTGCATCCGTCGAGCGCCGGCGGCGTGTTGCTGGAACTGGTGGAAGATCCGCCAGAAGGAGTTTGAGCGCGAACCTCGCAAATGCTCATCATCGCCATCGACACCTCGGGCCGTCACGGAAGCGTGGCCCTTTGCCGCGGGGATGCTAACAGTTTCGAGACTCTGCAACTGTCGACGCTCGAAGGCGGAACCTACTCCGCGCGCTTGATTCCTACCATCGGCGAGGTTCTTGGGAATAACGGATTTTCGATGAACGATATCGGGGGCTTTGCTGTCGTCTCAGGGCCGGGATCGTTCACCGGGTTGCGCGTCGGGCTGGCAACCGTGAAAGGACTCTGTGAGATCCTGCAGAGACCGCTCGCGACGGTCTCAATGCTTGAAGCCGTCGCGACTACACGCGGCTCCGGTGTTGAGCATGTAACCGCTATTCTCGATGCCGGCCGAGGCGAAGTTTATGTCGGCAACTATCGCCTGACCTCGGTGGGAGCTACGCTGGTTCGCGAATACATCGTCAAGCTGAACGATTTCGCCAGCGTCGAAGACACGCCAGGCGAGTTGCTGACACCCGATCCTTCGGTTTCGGATTCGCTGTTCGCCAAAGATCTCAAGGTTCGGCTGGTTGCACCCGTGCAGGCGGGTGAAATCGGCCACATCGGCCTCCGCAGGCTGCTGGCCGGCGACATCGCTGACCATATCACTGTCGATGTGAACTACATTCGCAGGTCCGACGCGGAAATCTTTTCCGCGCCCAAGCGTTAGCCGTGCTCATTCGCCCTGCAACGACCGCTGACCTTTCGCTGATTCGTGCCTTGGAGCAGCAGGCCGACACGGCTGCGCACTGGAGCGAGCGGGATTACGAAGCTCTGTTTGCTCCAGACACGCCAAAGCGCATCACCCTGATCGCGTCCGAGACCGGCGAAGCGAAGCTACTCGGCTTCGTCATCGCCCATTGCAGCAGCGACCAGTGGGAGATTGAGAACATTGTCGTTGCGCCCGAGCATCGACGCAGGAGAATTGGCAGAGCGCTGCTTCGCGAGATGCTGGACTTAGCTCGAGAGCTCGGCGCGAAATCAGTGCTGCTCGAAGTGAGAGACTCCAATGCGGCTGCGCGGCAACTCTACGCCGGATTCGGCTTCGCGGAGGTGGCCCGGCGACGCGCGTATTATCGCGACCCGGAGGAAGATGCGCTGCTGCTAAATCTATCGATCGCGAAAGACGAAGGCCTTCGCGCGCCCGCAGAGTAGTCTTACTCTTCGCCGAAGACCTCTGCGGTAAACGCCTGCAGCTCGGCCCCGCTTAGCCAGGCATCAGCAGCCAAGCCCGCCTTCATACACGTCTGCGACAGGAACGTCTCCTGGTTCCAATTCCACTCCACCGGAACCTGGGGCAACAACAGCCCTCGGCGGCTGCCCTGCGTTACCACCAGCCCATGTTTTCCGATGACCACGTCCGCGGGCGCAATCGGCTCCAAGGGCGAGAGCACGCTGATGTCAACCTTCAACGCGGCAGCTTCTTCCCGGGTGACCGGCTCAAAACGAGGATCGTCGAATGCAGCCGCTTTGGCGGTCTCCGCAACCGTTTGATACAGAGGCTGGTTGGGCAACACGTATCCGATACAGCCTCGCAGACGTCCGCGCAAGTGCAGGGTTGTAAAAGCTCCTCGCGGCTCAGAGAGATGTGCATTGGGCGGAGTCAGATCGAGCTGGCGTCCGTCGAGCGTGGCCTCAATGGAGCGATGTGCTAATTGCAGCAGAATCGCGCGTTCTTCCGGCGAATATTCCGCAGCCTCGGTCGCCGGCGACGGTTGTGTACTTTCAGACGACGGGAACATCGTTGCGCTTCCTGCGGCGGCTAAGCACGAAGGAACGACGGCGGCGGCGCCGCTCCGCCCGCTGGTCAATGGTCTTCCAGAATGCGACGAAGTAATCGGCAGCAGACCACAGCGACAGGGCCACCATCACCCAGATGGAAACCAGAGCGATGGGACGGATGGGTATGCCTGGCAAGAACCAGACATAGGCCCAATGGTGATCGACAATAGCGGCAACGACCGAGAAGATCTGCACGAACGTCTTCAGCTTCGCCAAGTCACTGGCCTGAATCGTGAAACCCTCGGACGCGGCGATCGACCGCAGGCCGCTGACCAGGAACTCGCGGCCAATGATGATCACGGCCATCCATGCGGGCACAATGCGCGGATTGAACTGCACCAGCGTGATGAACGCAGCCGCGATCAGCAGCTTGTCGGCGACGGGATCGAGCAGCATGCCCATCGTCGTGACCTGGGCGCGGCGCCGGGCAAGATAGCCGTCAACAGCGTCAGTAATCGAGGCCGCGATGAAGACAAATACCGCCAGCAGCTCGCGCTCGCCGTTGGCCGAGCTGAAGCGGCTGCTCGTCAGAATCCAGATCAGCACCGGGATGCTGAAAATCCGCGTCAGCGTGATGTAAGTGGGAAGATTCACAAGAACCAGACAGGCACACCACAACGCCGGGTCGCAGCTGCAACAGCCGATTATCCTCTACTGGTTAGATCGAAAGCAATCACGGAAAAGAAGCCTGGAGGAAACTATTCGTCGTGGTGCACCACGATCTCGTCCAGCATCACCGGAGCCTCGTACTGCTCCCAGTAGCTGTAACCCACCGGGATGCCTTTGGTCCAGTCAAGCACGCCCATCCAGATGCGTAGTGGCAGGCGCAAACTGCTGCGGAACGAGCCTGAGCCGCCGCCCAAAGAGCTGAGGGCGTGGATCACCGTCGCCATGAAAATGTAGAGAGCAATAGCGGGGAATGCTACCGCTACGGCGAACACGCGTAAGCAGAAATACAGGCGAGGCATGATGACCTACAGGGGAAGGCGATCCCACCGACTGTACTACTTGGACGCTATTATGCCTTAACTGGAGGCACGCCGTGAGCGATCCGACAAAAATTATTTTGCGCTCAAAAAACAGAACAGCTCCCCGAAGGAAGCTGCTCAAATCGAGGTTTACCGGATTGTAACTAAGCGTAAATGCCGCGTTGCCGGATCGTATAAGCCACGCGATCAATGGCCAGCATGTAAGCCGCGATGCGGTTGTTCACATGGTGGGTTTCGGCGTAGCGCACCACGTCCTCGAACGACGAGACCATGATGTGCTCCAACTGCTCGTTGACCACCGACTCCTTCCAGAAATAGCCCTGCCGGTCCTGCACCCATTCGAAGTAGGACGCAGTCACGCCGCCGGCGTTGGCCAGAATGTCGGGCATGACGAAGACGTGCTTATCGGCGAGGATGTCGTCAGCCGCGGCGGTGGTCGGACCATTCGCGCCTTCGACCAGGATCTTCGCCTTCACCTGGTCGGCATTGGACGACGTGATTACATTCTCGGTGGCAGCCGGAATCAGAATTTCGCAGTCCGTAACCAGCAGTTCCTCGGTCTTGCGGCGCTCCGCGCCTTTGAAGCCGTGAATTGTGCCTTCCTTCTGGCGGAACTCCCACAGCGCGATAATGTCGATGCCGTTGCTGTTGTACAGCCCGCCATCCCACTCGCCAATGCCCACGATCTTGTATCCGGCATTGTGCATCAGCAGAGCGGCGTTCGAGCCGACGTTGCCGAATCCCTGAATGATCACCCGCGTGCTCTCGCGCGCCATGCCCAGCTTCTTGATCGATTCGTCGCAGATAATCATCACGCCGCGGCCGGTGGCCTCGCGGCGGCCACGCGATCCGCCCATATTCAGCGGCTTGCCGGTGACAACCGCGGTCACCGTCTGTCGCATGTGCATGGAATAGGTGTCCATCATCCACGCCATCACCTGCTCGTTGGTGTTGACGTCGGGCGCGGGAACGTCCTTTTCCGGGCCAATGAACTCGATCAGCTCGGAGGTATAGCGGCGGGTCAGGCGCTCCAATTCACCGCGCGACATGCTCTTGGGGTCGCAAATGACGCCGCCCTTGGCGCCGCCGAAGGGAATATTGACGACTGCGCACTTCCAGGTCATCCAACTGGCCAAAGCGCGAACTTCGTCCAGCGTGACATCCGGCGAATAGCGCACGCCGCCCTTCGCCGGTCCGCGCGCGATGGAGTGCTGCACGCGATAGCCGGTGAAAACTTCCAGCTGTCCGTTGTCCATACTGACCGGAATGTGGACGATGATTTCGCGATTGGGCTGGCGCAGTACGCGCCACAAGCCTTCATCGAGCTTCAGTTTTTCGGCTGCGAGATTGAAGCGCGCCGCCTGCTGTTCCCATGGATTGCGTTCCTGTTCAATTGTGTGTGCGGTAGCCATTACTTTCTCCGGTTAGATCCGATAATTGCGGAAATCTTAGCAGCATGAAAATGGGACGCGGCAATTAGAGGACGCGCGTCCGTCTTGATGGGGCAAACCTATTGAGTATAAGCAGTGGGAAGCTGGCGGTGCAAGTTGAGTCGGGCTAAGGTAGTGCCTCAGTTTGAATTTTTCGAATACGCAGCGCGGAAGGCGACGAAGAATCCCGCGGCAAAGACCAAGAATACCGGGACAAGCAGCCATCGCGCCTTATTTATCTGGATTCCGACGATTGTGTCGCCCTTCAACATCGCGAAGAATGTAATGGCCACTATCCAGCCGAACGCGGCCAATATTGCGAGAAAGCCGCCGAAAACAGCCTTTGTATAGCGTTTCATGCCGCACTCCGGTTCTTGTAGGGGCCGCGCTTCGTAGGTTTTGGACCTAGCAGCACCTCGGCGGGTGTGCTATGCAGCCTCGACGGTGATCTTCAGCCCCATCGCTTTGGTTACTGCGACGAGCGTGGATAGACGTGGATTTCCCCGGGACGACAGGGCTCGATAGAGACTTTCGCGTTCAATGCCGGCCGACTTTGCTATTTTGGCCAGGCCGCCTCTTGCTTCAGCTACCCTGCGGAGAGCAATGAGGAGCACGCGAGGTTCGTCTTCTGCTTCTTCCAAGGCAGCCTTCAAGTATTCCGCGGCGAACTCCGGGTCGGCGCGCAGTTCCTTCACCATCGCGTCGTCGTGGGAGATGCTAGCCTTGCGTTTCATCCGTTACTCATCCTCGTTTTGTAATCCGCAAGATATTCGACCGCTCTCGCAATGTCCGATCGCTGTTTGCGCTTGTCGCCACCGCAGAGAAGCACCACGCAGGTTCTTTCTAACATCGCGTAGTAAATGCGGTAACCCGGTCCCCAGTCGATCCGCAGCTCGCAGACGCCTTCACGCAGCGATTTGCGATCACCAAGATTACCAAGTGACAGTCGATCGATCCGAACCGCTATCTTTGCCTGTGCCCGCGCATCGTTCAAATTCGATAGCCATTCGCCAATTACGTCTCTGCCGCCTGCAGTTACATATCGGCGAATTTCGATCACGAAGGCAATTGTAACTTAAAAGTTACAACGAGTGCAACCTTAAACCGACGCGGTTTCCGTATAATCCCATCATCTTTCCGCCCATGCTCACACCCGACTATCGCGGCTTTCTCGAGCTTAGTCGCAGTGCCACGCTTATTCCTGTCGCCAAAACGCTGAACGCAGATTTACTTACCCCGGTCGGCGCGTTCCTGAGCATCGCAGCGCGACAGAAATATGCGTTTCTGCTGGAGTCGGTTGAAGGTGGCGAAAAAATCGGGCGCTACACGTTTCTCGGAGCGCAACCCAGCACAGTGATCACAGCGCGCGGCAGAGACGTAACCATTCGCGCGGGATCGTCAGTGCGACACAGCCAGGGTCCGGTCATCGAGTTGCTGCGCGAGCACCTGCGGCAGCATCGGCCGGCCTACGTTGCCGGACTTCCACCATTTACCTCCGGAGCGGTCGGCTATTTCGCCTATGACATGGTGCGGCAGTTCGAGCGGCTGCCGGAGAGCACGAACGATGATGTCGGCCTGCCCGACTGCGTCTTTACTTTTTACGATCGCTTGCTGGCGTTCGATCATCTGCGCCACCAACTTCACATCATCGCCGCCGCTGATGTACGAAGCGAGTCGCCGCGCAAGGCATACGGCCGCGCTCTGGCCGACATCCACGCCATCGAGCACAAGCTGGCGAGGGGAGTACGCGGGCAACAGTTTCAATCGTTAAGCGCGGGCAAGCCGCGGCCGATCAAGGTCCACAACAGCACGAGGCACGACGATTTCCTAAAGAGCGTGCGCCGCGCGAAAGACTACATCGCCGCCGGCGACATCTTTCAGGTCGTGCTCTCGCAGAGGCTGGACTTCAAGCCTCCTGCCGAACCGTTTCAGATTTATCGCGCGTTGCGCACGGTCAATCCGTCGCCCTACATGTTCTTCCTCAAGCTCGACGATATGCACGTGCTGGGCGCATCCCCGGAGATGCTGGTACGGGTCACCGGCAGCAGGCTTGAGTACCGCCCCATCGCGGGAACCCATAAGCGCGGCGCTGACGCTGCGGAAGACGAGCGCCTGATCGAGCAGTTGCGCACCGATGAAAAAGAGCGCGCCGAGCACGTCATGCTGGTCGATCTCGGCCGCAATGATCTGGGCCGTGTCAGCAAATACGGGAGCGTGAAGGTTCGCGACCTGATGTATGTCGAAAAGTATTCGCACGTGATGCACTTGGTCTCGGCGCTGGAGGGCGAGCTGCGCGACGACCTCGACGCGCTCGATGCTCTGGCTGCCTGCTTCCCTGCCGGCACTTTGAGCGGTGCGCCGAAAGTTCGCGCCATGGAGATTATCGAAGAGCTGGAGCCGGTGCGGCGCGGCGTTTATGGCGGATCGGTTCTCTATGCCGACCACGCCGGCAATCTCGATTCCTGCATTGCGATTCGCACTATGGTCCTGCATCGCAACCGCGCCTATGTGCAGGCGGGCGCGGGCATCGTCGCCGACTCCGATCCGGAGAAGGAGCATCAGGAGTGCATGAACAAGGCAAGCGCTTTGCTGCGAGCCTGCGAGCGCGCACGCGGCTGAGGGCCATGTCTGTTCAGAACTGATAGCCCACTTCCAGAACCACGGTCGGCGTCGCCAGTCCGGGATTGAATACGTAGGTGGTGAACTCCGCATTCTTATAAGACACGCCCACGAGAAATCCGCCGTCGATTTGCACCGGCGTGTGAAACGCCTGAGTGTGTTGCGCGACCAGCCCCACCTTCAGCCACTTCAGCGCGGAGTAGGTTAGCTCCGGCCACGCGTAATAGAAATTTCCCGATTTGCTGTTGGTGTCGAAGACATATTCATTTGAGACGCTGAATTGCACCTTCTCATAAGTGAGCGAAGCCTCGCAGCCCGGGGCAATACCCGTGGTGCGGCCGAAGACTCCGCCGATCATGGGCGTAATTGCGAAGACCAGCTTCTTGCCGGCGGTGAAGTTGTATCCCAGCCACAGCGAACCGGTGCGCAGATTCTCGTAATCGTAGCGAGCTTCCAGATGAAGCCAATCCCGATCGGCCGTAAAAACCGGTGATGCATAGCCCTGTTCATTGGGAATAATGTAGCCGTCAACTGTCAGGGAATACGCCCAGGCCTCGCTGCTGGCGACGGTGCTTGCTTTTGCCGCTGTGCCCGGGGCAGTTCCCTGGGCAAGAGATGAAATCGCCCCGAGCGAAATCGTCATCAGTAATCCGATTTGGAGCGCGCGCATCATCCACCCAGTACCGTTGTAACGCCGACCATGGCAATGCCGAAGACGACCATGGACACTCCTGTCCGCCACGGGTGGTCCCAGGCATATCGGCCGAAGGCATAGCCGGCCGCAAACAGCATGGCAATGGCAGTTCCATTGGAAATCCGCAACGCCAGCCGCGGATTATGAAAAAGGATAAAAGGAATTACGACGGGAAAGGTTGAGAGCACGACCAGCAGGAAAACGCCGACTGCTCCGCGCCAGTCGTCAGCCGTGAGCCGGCGAAACCTGCGGTCATCCGGCATCTGGACCAGCTTCTGGCGCAGCAATTCGAGTTCGCTGTCGGGAAGAAAAGGAACGAGTACCGGTGGCAATGCATCGGCAATGATCTGCCTTCCGACGGCAGCTTCCGTTGTGCTACGCACCTGCCGAAAGAGCTTGTAGTTGTGGCCGCGCTCGCTGACACAGCCAAACAGGTAGAACAGCGCATCGATGATTCCCCATGCAAGATTGCATCCGATGGCGCCCGTCAGCATGGTGTGAACGCTCTTGCTGTCCAGTTCTCCCGTCAATCGGAACGAACAGGTGAAGGTCAGCACCATGATCAATCCGAAGAGGATCTCGGAAACCCTCTCCATTGGTTCCAGCACGCGCTTAAAAAGCTGACTCGATTCGCCGGGCATAGTCTGGTCGGAAGCCGTTCGCAACCGAGTAGAACAGAGCGGGTCGGCGAGGTAAATCACCTATTTTGGCTATGCCGTGCGCTTCGAATACGTGCAGACGCGCCGTTGGGTTGCACAAGCAAAAGCAACTGGATCGAGCCATCGCAGGCGGTACAATCTCTCTCATCCGACCAACGAACGCCTGAGATTCCCATGATCTTCGTTCTGGACAATTACGACTCGTTTACTTACAACCTGGTGCAATACATCGGGGAGATGGGGCGCGAAGTCGTGGTGCGCCGCAATGACCAGACGAGTATCGAAGAAATCGAGGCGCTTTGTCCCGAGCGCATCGTAGTTTCGCCCGGGCCATGCACGCCGCAGGAGGCGGGGATCAGTATCGACCTGATTCGCCACTTTGCCGGACGCGTACCGCTGCTGGGTGTCTGTCTGGGTCACCAGGCGATCGGCGCCGCATTCGGAGGAACCGTCGTGCGCGCCGCAAACCTGATGCACGGTAAGACCAGTTCGGTTGCGCACGATGGCCGCACCATATTTCGCGACCTTCTATCGCCGATGACGGCCACCCGCTATCACTCGCTGATTGTCGAAGAAAAGAGTCTGCCGAGAGAATTGGAGATATCCGCCACCTGCTGCGACCGAGACGGGACCCGCGTCATTATGGGACTGCGGCATCGAAAATTTCCCGTCGAAGGCGTGCAATTCCACCCCGAAAGTGTGCTTACCGATCAGGGAAAGCAACTGGTGCGCAATTTTCTGACGCTGTGAGCGTTGTGGTTTCGAGTTTCTGGTGAAAGGAAGCTAAACTTGTGCCACATTGGTATCGGAGAGTGATCGGTTGAAGGTAGCGATCTCGCGACCTTCCGGAAACGCGAAACTGGAAACTCGAACTCCAACTATGGGCTCCGCACCGAACCTGAAACTGGAAACTACAAACTCGAAAGCTTCCACCGCATCCAATGCCGTTGAACTGCACGGCATTCGCAAGAGCTTCGATCACTTCATCGCGGTCGATCGCCTGTCGATCAGCATTCGTGAAGGCAGCGTCTACGGTCTGCTCGGACCCAACGGTGCGGGCAAGACCTCGACCATTCGCATGATGATCGGCATCACCCTGCCCGACGAGGGTGAGGTGCGGCTGTTCGGCGAGAACTTTCATCGCGGACAACTCGATCGCATCGGCTACATGCCGGAGGAGCGCGGGCTCTACAAGCGCATGAAGGTGATTGATCATCTGGTCTTCCTTGGCCGCTTGCACAACCTCACGGAGCCGGAGGCGCGCAAACGCGCCCTTGACTGGTGTGAGCGGCTGCAAATCGCCGACTGGACACAGAAAAAAGTCGAAGAACTGTCCAAAGGCATGCAGCAAAAAGTGCAGTTCATCGCGACCTTGCTTCACGATCCCGACCTGGTCATCATGGACGAACCTTTTTCGGGTCTCGATCCCGCCAACGCGGTCATGCTGAAAGACGTGCTCATTGAATTGAAGCGGGCGGGCAAGACCATTCTTTTTTCCACCCATCGTATGGACCAGGTGGAGCGCTTGTGCGACGCCATCTGTCTTATCGATCACGGACGCCCCATACTGGAAGGCGACTTAAAGAAGATCAAGGCCAGCTACGGCAAGAACCACGTGCAGATGGAGTACGCGGGCGATCCACACCTAGAAGGCTCCGAACTGATCGAGTCGATCAACAACTACGGCAACTATGTTGAAGTGCGGCTCAAGCCCGGCGCCGACGCCCAGCAACTGCTGCGCATGGTCTCCGATCGCTGTCGCATTAGCCGGTTCGAGTTGCTGGAACCGTCGCTGGAGGAGATCTTTATCGACCAGGTAGGCAAGCATGCATAACATCTGGACGCTGGTGCAGCGCGAATATATTGAGCGCGTCCGCTCGAAATCGTTCGTGATTTTTACATTGCTGATGCCAGCTTTCATGGCCGCTATTATGCTGATTCCGGCCAAGCTGGAGCAGATGAACTCTGGCGGCGAGAGCCAGATCGTCATCGTCGCCAACAACGCGCAACTCGCGAGCGCGGTCGGTCACGAACTCGGCAATCAACCCGCGGACACTAGCGACGACCTCGACGCACGTCTCAAGCCTACGGTCTATTCGATCCAGGTGGTGACCGACACCAGCGACGCCGAGCGCGAACGCCTGGTGCAGCAGGTCAGCGATGGCAAGATCACTGGCTTCCTGTGGCTGACTGACGACGCCCTGGCCGATCACAAGGTCGTCTATAGCACCAAGGAAGCGGCGGATTTCGGGCAGTCACGCCAGCTGCGCAACGCCGTCAACACCGCGGTCACCAGGCAGCACCTCTTACAGCAAGGGATGAGTTCCAATGACATCGACGCGTTGCTGAAGCCGCTCACGCTGAAAACCATTCGCATCGAAAAGGGTCATGAAGGCACCAGTGCAACCACAGTGTTCCTGACGGCGTTCGCCATGGTGATGCTGCTGTACACCGTGGTGCTGATCTACGGAATTGCCGTGATGCGTTCAGTCATCGAAGAAAAGAGCACGCGCATTCTCGAGGTGCTGTTGTCGTCGGTCACCTCGAAGGAACTGCTCGCCGGCAAGATTCTCGGCGTCGGCGCCGTGGGATTGACGCAGATTCTGGTATGGGTGGTCTTTGCGTTCGTCTTCTCGGTGCCGGGATTGGTGGCAGCCAAGTCATTCCTCGGCGAGATTCACGTGCCGGTGAATGCGGTCGTTGCCTTCGCGATCTTCTTCCTGCTCGGATACCTGCTGTACAGCACCATGTACGCCGCCATCGGATCGATGGTGAACACCGATCAGGAGGCCCAGCAGATGCAGTGGCCGGCCATGATTCCTCTCATTCTCGGCGTAATCCTGATGAACCCGATTATCCAGCATCCCAACTCGCCACTGGCATTCTGGCTCTCGATGGTGCCATTCTTCGCGCCGATCCTGATGCTGTTGCGCATTCTGATCGAGCAGCCGCCGATATGGCAGATCGTGCTATGCATCGGCCTGATCCTGGCGACGCTCTATGGGCTGCTCGGTTTGTCCTCGCGCATTTACCGCGTCGGCATTCTCATGTATGGCAAGCGTCCCACGCTGCCGGAATTACGCCGCTGGCTGAGGTATGCAGGTTAGAATTCACGCGTGCCCGCCGACTCCAGCGCTGAACCGCGTTTTACCCTGCGCCAGCGCCTGTCGCTCACGTTGGTTTCGTGGATCGTCCCTGCGCTGCTCACGCTGCTGGGCTGGACATGGCGCGCGAGTTTCGCGTTTGAAGAAGGCGCCATCGAGGGGCTCGACGAAATCCACCCCGGCATCTTTCCCTTCTGGCATCGCTGCGTGCTGCCGGCAACGTGGTTGTTTCGCAACCGCCGGCTGGCAGTGATGACCAGCCAGAGCTTCGACGGCGAATTCATCGCACGCGTGATCGACCGCTTCGGCTTCGTACCTGTCCGGGGCTCCAGCACGCGCGGCGGCCAGCGCGCTTTGTTGGAGATGAATCGAGTCGTAGGCGAGGGCTATGGCGTGGCCTTCACCATTGACGGCCCGCGTGGCCCGCAATACGTCGCGAAGAAAGGACCTGTTCTGCTGGCGCGCATGAGCGGTGCGCCGATTACGGCGTTTTACGTCGCCGCAGAGAAGGCATGGGTATTGAATACCTGGGACAAGATGGTGATCCCTAAGCCGTTCACTCGGCTGCACGTGCAGGTCGCGCCGAAGATCTTCGTACCACCTGATGCCGACGATGCCGCGATGGAGGGCTACCACGCCGAGATGCAGGCGGTGTTGGAGCGGGTAACAGAGGCTGCGGAAGCGCAGTTTGCGGTTCGATAGCCCTTTATTCTTCTCCCTCCTTCGCCGCCGTATTACCATTGAACATTCCCATGGGCCCGAGTCCTCCAGTGCGCCTGCCCGAGGCGATATCGCCAAGTGAGTCGCAGGTCGTGCGCTCGGCACAACGGCAGGTCTCGCACCTGGCCGGCATTAACCAGGTGCACGACGCCTTCGCGTGGTTTCGTAAGCAGGGTCGCGAACTGGAAGACCTGCAACTGGAGGTGACCGCCATTCCCGCACCGCCCTGGGGTGAAGCCGCGCGCAGTGAATGGCTGGCCGCGCGCTTTGCCGATTTTGGACTCTCCGATGTCCATCGCGATGAGCTGGGCAACGTGTTCGGCATTCGGCCCGGCATCGATTCCGGCGCTCCCTTCATCGCGCTGAGCGCGCACATCGACACCGTCTTCCCCTCCGACACGCGGGTCTCGGTCCGTCGCGATGCCGGCAAGCTCTATGGCCCCGGTGTCTCGGACAACTCTTCCGGAATCACCGCACTTCTCGCCATTGCCGGCGCGATGCAGGCGACTGGACTGCCGAATACGGCTCCCATCGTTTTTATCGGGAATGTTGGCGAAGAGGGTGAGGGCGATCTGCGCGGCATGCGCTACATCTATCAGCAGCCGCGATGGTCGGCCAATATCGCATCGCTGCTGGTGATCGACGGCGCCGGCACCGACACCATCATCGCCGAAGGCCTGGGCAGCCGCCGCTATGAAGTCACCGTTCGCGGACATGGCGGGCATTCGTGGAGCGACTTCGGCGTTGCCAATCCTATTGTGGCGCTGGCTCGCGTGATCGATCGCTTCACCCGCACTCCGGTTCCGGTCTCGCCGAAGACAACCTACAACATCGGCATCATCAGCGGCGGAACATCGGTCAACTCCATTCCCGAGTCCGCGACCATGCGCGTCGATACCCGCTCCGCTTCCGTGGACGAATTGGATCGACTGGAGCGCGCGCTTCACGAATCCGTCGACCACGCGATTCCGGAGATCACCGGCCGCAAGAAGCAGGAGTTACTCACCGCAGAAGTGCGAGTCATTGGCAATCGTCCCGCAGCCGATCTGCCTACCGATTCGCCGTTGCTTAAAATGATTCGTGCGGTGGATGCGCATCTGGGAAACACCGCGCGCATTCAACGCGCCTCCACCGATGCGAATATTCCGCTGTCGCTTGGCCGGCAAGCAATCGCGATTGGCTCGGGTGGCAGCGGGGGCGGCGCGCATACCATTCACGAGTGGTACGACTCCACCGGGCGCGACCTCGGCCTGAAGCGCATTCTGCTGCTCACGCTGGCGCTCGCAGGCGTCGCCGACGAGTAAAGCCCGGGAATGCTTTCCTACAGAATTCTCCAATGATGTGTCACGCCGCTCGATCGCCTTCGGCATCGAGTTGCGCACCGGGATGGACACCCGCCCGCTGCGGCAAAATCAAAATGCAGGCAATGATGAAGACCGCAAGGATAGCCGAAGCGAGCGGCCGGCTAAAGGCCAGACCGCCGGCATTTCTGGGCTTGTCCAGGAAGTCACCCGCGGTTGCGCCCAGCGGTCGCGTCAAAATGAACGCCGCCCAGAACAGCAACACGCGCGAAATCTTCGTCCAGTAATAAACCGCGGCAATCACCACCAGAGCCCCGGCAAACACCAGCGCCCCATCGCCATATCCCAGTCCGCCGGTGTCCGCGGCCCAATCGCCCAAGGCCGTTCCCAGCGTCTGCGAAAAAGTGATTGCCGCCCAGTAGAATGCCTCCACCTTCGGAGTGCTCACGGTATTGACTGAGATCGTTCCCTGCGACCAGTACCACCACCCCAATATGGCCATCAGCGCGACAAAGAGCACGGTTGTGCCGCCGGCATAACCCATACCCAGCGACCGATCGGCAAAATCGGCCATGGTCGTACCAAAGGTGGTGGAAGCTACGATCGTCGCCCAGTACAGGTACGGATGGAATTTCTTCGCACGGATCTGCGCGATCACCAGCACGATCAGGCAGACGAGAAAAAGAGCCGTTCCCGCCAGGTACCCCCAGTTGAGGGTCATGGTTACGGTGTCGCCACCGGTTTCGCCCAGTGTGGTAGCAGCAATCTTGATGATCCAAAAACCCAGAGTGACCGCGGGAACTTTGCTGAAGACGATGTTTGCTTTGTCGTCCAACCTTCACATCCTGATATGAAATGTCCACCCATCTTAGATGATGATCTGACATCGCAGCTTAGTTCGCGACCATCCCGCGATGTAGAATGCGAATGGAAGGATGAGGTTGAGTCGTCTTCGGGCACGGCTCGGCGACATCCTTCACAAATGACGTCGAGTGATTCGAGTCTTGCGACGATTTTTCCACTGCCCGCCCCGCCATAGCCTAGAACCCCACGCCCCCGTTCAGCTGCGAAAATTCTCGTCTAAGCCCTTGGCGCTCAAGCGCGTACGTGTAGGTCTCTGGGGCTCAAGTATTTACAAAACCTTGGCCCTGGAATCTGCAGTTCACGGGCCAGCAAGGGGGAGGGGGGTACCCGGTTGCAAGTTGTCGGTTATCAGTTGGTCAGAGCTTGGGCCGGCCGCGGATGGCGATACGCCAGCGCGTGGGTGGGCAGGCAGCTCTCGCCGAATCCTGGCAGCGCTTGCACTGATCGTGATAATGAACTTGCTGATGACTACGCCCGCAAGAGCCGCTGACCCTAATGCTTCTAACAACGAACCGCCCGACATCATCTTCCTGAACGGCGATGTCTACACGCAGGCGACCCCGGTCCGGGCCCAGGCGATAGCTGTGCGTGATGGCCGCATTGTTGCGATCGGATCAAACGACGAGATTCGCAAGCTGAAGGGCAGCCACACTCAGGTCTTCGATCTTGGCGGGCATTTCGTCATGCCCGGCTTCAACGATGCCCATGTGCATCTGGCCGCCGGAGGGCTGCTCTCCCAGGAAATTGACCTGGTCGGCATGACGTCGCTCGCCGAGATGCAGCAGCGCATCGCCGCAGGTGCGAAGACGATTCCGCCGGGCGACTGGATCATCGGCCGCGGATGGGACCACACGCTGTGGCCCGGCGAGAAGCTGCCAACGCGGCAGGACATTGATCCGGTGACAGGCAATCATCCGGCCATTTTCGTCCGCGTCGACGGGCACATCGCCGTCGTGAACTCGGCAGCGCTGAAAGCAACCGGACTTTATGCCAAGCAGCCCGATCCGCACGGCGGCGAGATCGATCGCCTGCCCGATGGCGAGCCCACTGGAATTGTTCGCGAGACCGCCAAGGAATTGATCCAGGCCCAGGTTCCCCGGCCATCGCTCGCGCTGCGTCGCCGTGCGATTGAAGCGGCGCTGGCCAATGCCGCGCGTTGGGGCATCACATCGATTCAGGACAACTCTGAGTGGGAAGATTTTCTGGTCTACGAAGAACTGGAGCAGGACGGCAAGCTGCCCATCCGCATCAGCGAATGGATCATGTTCAACCAGCCGCTCCAGCTTATCGAGGAGCACCGCGCGCATCATCCCGCCGACGATCCCATGCTGCACACGGCGATGCTCAAGGGCTTCATGGACGGCTCGCTCGGCTCGCGTACTGCCGCGCTATTTGCGCCTTACAGCGACGATCCCGGCAATCGCGGCCTGCCGCAATACGATCAGGCGACTCTGAATCGCATGGCGGTGGAGCGCTCCGCCGCTGGATTTCAGCTCGGCTTCCATGCCATCGGCGATGCCGCGGCGCAAATGGCGCTCAACGCCTTCGCCGAAGCCGAGCGCGATGCTCGCGAGAAGGACCGCTGGCGCGATTTTCGCTTCCGCATCGAGCATGACCAGGTGATCGACCCCAATCAGTTCGCCGAATTTCGCCAACTCGGCGTCATCGCGTCGGTTCAGCCGTGTCATCTGTTAACCGACATGAACTGGGTTATCGAGCGCATCGGGCCGGAGCGCGCCAAGACTTCTTATCCCTGGAAGGAGTTCCTAGATAACGGCGTTCGGCTGGCCTTCGGCACTGATTATCCGGTCGAGCCGATCAATCCGTTCCGCGGAATCTATGCCGCGATTACCC
>Ga0335072_10004912_pt1 | contig 19754 bp, 21 predicted proteins | sample Lox_Sample_21_FD_206725 | JGI IMG/M metagenome (GOLD analysis project Ga0335072, IMG submission 206725) | Soil microbial communities from Loxahatchee National Wildlife Refuge, Florida, United States - Lox_Sample_2.1 | ecosystem: Environmental > Terrestrial > Soil > Wetlands | place: USA...
CGCGCAACCTGGACCATCGCGTGGAAGTGCTGTTTCCGCTGTCCGACGGCAAACTCATCGCGCGAGTGCGCGACAACATCCTGAACGTCTATCTGAGCGATACGGTGAAGGCACGCCGCATGCTGGCGGACGGTGGTTACGCGCGCAAAAAACAGGCGCACGGCAAGCGGCCGCTCAACAGCCAGGAATTTCTCATTGCCAAACGGCGTTCGGAGGGGCAGGAGCTTACGAGCTAGAGACCTGGGCCGGCTCGGTTTCGGGTTCAGGCTGAATCTGAGTTGGCGGAACGGGCGGCTCTGGCGGCGCGGGCTTGAAGGAAAGTTCCGCCTGCCCGGCGCCATGCTCGCCGGAGACCTTGATCGTCACCGGACCTGCTTCCGCGCTGGCGGGAAGAGAATAGGTGATCTCGTAGCGGTTCAGCAGCCGCGCGTAGGATTCGGCCAGTTTCACGGCGAGCGTGCCCGCCGTGGCTTGTTCGAAAGTTCCGTCAGAGTTGGAGAGGCAAAGCTCCTCGAAGGGCCCCCAAGAAGCAGCCGCGTCGTGACACAGGACGTGGAAAATGACGCCGTTGTCCTGGCCAAGCGACTTCAACTTTGTAATGGCCGGCTCGCGAGTCAATTCCTGATCCATGTCATGCAGGAACAGAAACACATGGCGCTTGCCGGAGTGTTTCGCGAGCGCCTGGCTTTGACGTTCGATAGCTGCCAGCAGGCCCGGTGCGAGCCGGTCCGCCGGGGTGGCCAGCGTGATCGCCTTGGCAAGGAGGCCAAGGTCGGCGATGCACCCGTGCCGCATTTTGAGCTCTGGTGTCACTACCTGGTCATCGTAAGGCAGCACGGGCTGGCCGCCGCGTCCCGGCTCACCGGAATCGGGAGATTCAGCCGCGTAGCGGTCAATCCGCCAGAGATCGTCGGGCCGCTTCCGCGCCAGGCAGAGGTTCAGGCCCTCCCGCAGTGCTTCGGCGTAGGGCTCGCCCACAGAAGAACCCTGCGGCGTCACAAAGCCGGCCAGGATAACCGCTGGATTGGCGAGGGACTGGACGTCGTAGTTCTCGACCAGCTTCTGGTTCTCCCACAGGGCGAATTCGGCCCGCGTGAAGCCGCCCCAGTCCCCGGCGCGAGGGCTGGAGAGAGCGAACGTGAGATGACGCCGGCCATCGGACTCGCGGATCGCCCGCGCAGCGTGGAATTCCAGGGGCTCCTGGTTGGCGGCCTCGCGCTCGCGGCGGCGGATGTGAGACATGGCTCCGGCAATGGCCAGCCGCGTCTTCCCCTGCGCCGTAGGGAATTGCGACTGCAGAGCGGGAAGAAAGCGCGGGTCCCCGGTTTGTCCAATGGCCCACAAGGCCGACAGCCGAAAGGCCGGATCCGGATGACGCATCATTTCCAGCAACGCCGGAACAGCGCGGCCGTCGGAAATCCGGTACAGGCCCAAAGCCGCATTGGCTGCCACGCGGTTATTCTTGGACTTCAACGCGACCGACAGCAGGGCTTGCGCCTCCGGATCGCGGTTCCCCCATAAGGCCTCCACAGCGCTGGCCTGCACTCGCGGATCGCGGTCCATCAGCCGGCGGCCGATCCAGGAGAGATTCTTGACGTTTCTTCCAATCAGCAAAGCGGCTTTCGAGCGCACCATCTTATCGGGATAGGCCATCAGTTCCAACTGGAATGAGTTCCAGGTGCTTTGCGCGCCGCTGGCGGCCAGCAGATCGAGAATGCGCAAAATCCGGGCCGAATTCTGAGAACCGGTGGGCGCCTGGAGTGCTTGCGTGAGTGCTATCTCCAGGGCGGAATGCAGTTGTGCGCCAGACTCCACCGCGGCCCGGCACGCCGCCACGGCTTGAGCCACCGTGCTGGTGCGCGGATCCAGCAGGCCTGCCGTAAGGCCGCGGCTCTTGGTGAGCAACTGCACCAGGGAACGCACTCCCGGCGAGACCGGCGCTGCCGCGAGCACGTGGATTCCCGCGGCACAGAAAACGGCGGGGGTTTCACCCGCCAGCATTTGCAGGGATTGCTTGTTCGCCTGCTCCTGGCCGGAGAAAGTCTCCACCAGCCGGGAAATATCTTGGATATAAGATTCGAGTTTGCCCGCTTCCGTCGCCATGGGGAGTCCCCCAAGATGCTTATCGGCACCGGATCCGGCGATTTAGGGAGACGAGGGTGTGTACCGACTTGAATGGGCGGGCGCCCCTCGTCTTTTGGCCCAGGGAGAAGCGCCCGCACCTCTAACGGGGATTGACGTTGGTTCCAGTTTAGTCGGTGAGTGTCTTGGGGAACATACCGTCGTATCGGTATTTTTTGGCAGAACGGATGGTAGATGGACGCCCCGCGGATGCAGGGTGGTTCTGAAACTCAATGAAAAAGCTCGGTTAGTCCGGCGCACTCCGGCTGGAAGCGTGCCAGGACGCGGTCGAGCGAAGGCGCATGGCCGGGAAACTCCAGGCAGGGAGGCTGGGGAGTTGACGCCACGGGTACCGGAAGTACCGACATGCCCAAGTAATTCACCCAGAGATCGGCCTGCTGGACGACCACGCTCAGGCCGACGCGGCCCTCAGGCGTGCGCTCGAACCGGGCGGCGGTCTCCGGGGCGTGGTGATAACCGGCCGCCAGCCGCACGGCTTCGGGTAGCTGCCAGCGGGCGATCGCCAGGCGGGACAATTCGGCGTGGTCCACTCCCAGCACGGAGCGCTCACATTCGAGCAGCGGCTCGTGCGTGACCGCCGCCAGGGACAGGACCGCTTCATACTTATCCGGCATGCCTGCGGCCAGGATCAGCTTCCCGACGTCGTGCAGGAGACCGGCCATGAACGCGTCCGAGCCATGCTCGACCGGCAGCTCGCCCGCCAGGATTTCGGCCAGCGTACCCGTGGCCACGGAGTGCACGTTGAAGCGCGTAATGGAAAAGCACGGGGCGGTACGCTGGCGCAGAAAGAGATTGGCAAAGGAGCGTGCGAGGGCGAACTTGCGCACCGTGTTGACGCCGATCATGGCGACGGCGTGCCGGACCGAGTGGATGGTTCGGAGGCGCCCAAACAGGGCGGAGTTGGCCAGCTCCAGGACCTGGACGGACAGAAGCGCGTCCTTTTCAATAAAAGCAGCGAGATCGATCAAATCGCAGTTCCGCCGGGCGAGACGGCCCAACAGCTGGGTGCCCATCATGGCCGGCAGGGGAAGCCGGTCGAGACACCGCAACGACTCTTCCCGGGTGGTCCACGCACGTGTGGAAGAAGCAGTCATCCGATCTCTTATCGCAAAGCGGCCGGGCAGGATAAAACAAAAAAGCAGAAAGTCGTGGGCCGCAAGCGAAGCGTCGTAGAACTCAATAAATCCGGGTACTGGGAAAAGAAGCGGGTCAGTTCCGCGGCTTGGCGGGCGCGGGTTTACCAGCGTTCGCCTTCAGCTTGGAAAGGATGCCGGCGACGTAATCGAGTGTCTCTGGGATTGCGGGAACGCCACCCTCCTGATCGACGCGGGTGGGCCCGGCGTTGTAGGCGCCTAGCGCCAGAGAAGGATCGTCGCCATAGCGGTTCAGAAGGGACTTGAGCAGCCTGGTTCCGGCCTCCACGTTCTCGCGCGGGTCGAAAGGATCGCGCACATCCAACTGCTCGGCGGTGTCGGGCATCAATTGCATGAGGCCGGTGGCTCCGGCGGCCGACACGGCGCACGGGCGGCCCGCCGACTCTTGCTCGATCACCGCGCGAACCAGACCCGGATCCACTTCCTGTTTTCCGGCAGCGGACTGAATCAGGGGATCCAGTTCGCCATCCGGAAGCGGATCACATGGGGCACTGCCGCTGAGGGTGACGGGGGGAGGCGGCAGTGTAAAGAAACCCGGCGCTGAGGCGGCTGCCGGTTGTCGCGTGACCAAGCCGGATTGCTGACGGACCGAAGCGCGCTGTTGGGCCAAGCCCGGCGCCATGGACGCGCGGACCGATTTTTCAAAATCGCCCGGCGATTGCGCCAATGCCGACACACTTCCGGCGAGTAGGATCAGCTGCCACTTCATAGCGCCGCGACTCAGACCAGGATGGAGCCCGCAGGAGGCTGGTTCGGGTTATAGGCCGTCAGCCCCGAGAGAGGTGCGACTCCGGGCATGCTCTCGATCGGGTTCTGCAGACCGGACGGCACCCAGGTGTATCCAGCCGCTTGGCGGATTTGTGTCGCGATCTGCGGATCCCAGCCCCACACCATGATGGGCACATCAATGGTGTAACCTTCGGCGGCAAGATTGCGGGCCGCCGCGGCCCGTTCGTCCGGCTGCATGTTGCGCAGCGCCTGAACAGCCGGCGGCTGCTGAGCCCAGTAGGCATTGTCGAATGCCTCCTGGTCATCGGTCGCATCGGTCGCGTCGGTCGCCGCGGCGTCGCTCGCCGTGCCGCTGGTTGTCGTTGTGTTGATGGTGGCCGTGGTGTTCGATGTGGTCGCGGGGCCGCTTGCGGCCGGCGTGGTCGAGGAGCTGCCGGCCGAAGCCGCACCAGGAGTGACGCTGGTGTCCGGCATGGTTGTGCTGGAAGCAGCCTGCAGGAATGGATCGTAAGGAGTGGTTTCCGTGACCGGCGTTGAATTGGTGGCCGAGGACGTGCCGGCCGACGAAGCGGAAGAGCTCGACTGCGGCGTGATGGAAATGTTCACGCTCTTCGGGTCAATTCCGAATTGCTCGAAGGTGGTGGCGATCGCGTCCTGCAGCGCCGTTTCAAAGCTGGCGAGGTTGGACGGATTATTGGAACTGTTGCTCGAACTGCTGGTGGAAGGGGTGGTTTCCGTGAGCGACAGGTTTTGGAATTGAATCATGGTAGTTACCTCCTTAAGGTCAAGAGACTTTGGCTCCCATCAAGCGATAGATATAGGCCAGGATTTCAGCCACGGCCCGGTACAGATGCGGCGGAATCGTTTGCCCGACTTCGACGGACTTATACAAAGCCTGGGCTAACGGGGGATTCTCGATCAGCGGCACCTGGTGCTCCAGCGCCCGCGCGCGAATGCGCAGGGCCAGATAGTTCTTTCCTTTGGCCACCACCAGAGGCGCCGCCATGCTTTCGTGGTGATAGCGGATGGCCACGGCGTAGTGGGTGGGGTTGACGATCACAGTGGTGGCGGTCTTCACTTCGTCCATCATTCGCTTGCGGCGGAGATCGCGCTGCAAACGGCGGATGCGGGTCTTGGTGTGCGGGTTGCCTTCCGTTTCCTTGAGTTCGTCGCGAATGTCCTGCTTGCTCATGCGCATCTGCTTGGTGAAGCGGCGCTTTTGACGGAAGAAATCCACCACTCCGAAAAGCACGAACAGGGCGGCCGCCTTCCAGAGCAGATTCATGGTCAGGGACCGCATGACTTCCAGGCCCGTGGGAAGACTGCTGAGGGGAACCAGGAACAGCCGCTGCGCGTTGTCGACCACCAGCCAATACAAGGTGAAGCCGAAGACAACCAGCAAGGCTATGGCCTGGATCGCCGACGCGAATCCCTTCTGCGGAACGGATTTCAACTTGGCCAGCGGGTCGAAGTTGGACGGCTTGGGAATGATTTTGCTCAGGCTGAAGGAGAAGCCGGTGGAGGTGAGCTGAAAGGCGACCGCGCTGACGGCCAGGATGCCGCCGGAAGCGGCCAGCGGCCCGAGCGTGCGGGAAAAACTCTCGTGTAGAAGCTGCAGCAGCGTGCCGGCGCTGAGGTCGGCGCGAAACGCCTGGGTAAACGCCACCCGGCTGACTTCGCGGAGATTGCCCAGCAGGCTGCGGCCGCTCTCGGCGATGAGAATGACGAAGACGGTGAACTGCAAGCCGCTGACGAAATCCTTGGAGGACGCGAATTGGCCTTCCCGGCGGGCTTTTTGTAACCGCCGCGGTGTAGGTTTTTCGCTCTTTTCGCCCGAGTTTGCCATCCGAGGATCCTAGCGGCTATAAGCCCAGCAACCTTCCCATCGCCGTGAACGCCTGATCGGCGGATTGTTCGAAGAGCTTGGGAATCAACAAGCACAGAAAGCTCAGCGCCGCCAACGAGACCAGCATCTTGGCGGGAAAGACCAGGGCGATGAGCTGGAGCTGGGCATTCAGGTGGCCGAGCAATCCCACCGAAAGGTCGATCAGGAATAGCAAGGTCATGAGAGGCAGGGCGAGGCGGAACCCGGTGGAGAACACGCTGGCTCCCAGGTGCACCAGTCCTTCCGCGCTGGCGCGCGTCACGCTGAAAGCGCCGGGAGGATGCGTTTCCAGGCTGCGCGCGAGAATCAGCAGGAGCTGGCGGTGCAAACCAAGCACGAAGAAGACCAGGGCGGCGGTGGTCTGCGCCAGCACGATGAGAACGGTGGAATCGGCGTTGGTGGTAGGGTCCACGGTGGAGGCGTATGAGAATCCAGCCTGCGTGCTGATGGCCTGCGCGGCAAAAATGACACCTTCCAAAACCAGCGCGACTGCCAGCCCGATGGCCACGCCGATGGCGGCCTCCGATAGCACCCATCCCGTGAATTGCAGCATGTTCACGGGCGCGTTGTTGATGGCCGGCCAACGCGGGAACAAGGCGAACGTCAAGGCCAGGGACAGGGTGATTTTGGCGGCGTTCGGTCCGGCATTGATTCCCGGGAGCGGGATAAACGAAAAAATTCCCGCGATGCGGGCCAGCACCAGCAGGAAGCCATATAACAAGGACGCGGGTATGGCGAGGCTACCGTGCATAACGGGACAAATCCGCGAAGATGCTGATGGAGTAAGCCGAGATCTGTTTCAACATCCAAGGCATCAGCAACAAGAATCCGAACAGAAAGGCGGCCAGCCGGGGAATGGTGCTGAAGGCCGCGTCCTGCAGGGAAGTAGCGATCTGAATGATGTTGACGACGATTCCCACCGCGAAGCCGATTAAAAGCAAGGGCGCAATCACCAGGACCGTGGTCCAAAACGCCTGGCCAATGATGTGAACAGCAGCTTCAGGGGTCATAGAAATCCTCAATTAAAGGTCTTCAGCAGCGATCCCACCACCAGGTTCCATCCATCCACCAGGACAAAGAGAAGGATCTTGAATGGGGCGGAGATCATCACGGGCGGCAACTGCACCATGCCGATGGACAGCGTCACGGACGCGACGGCCAGGTCGATGATCATGAACGGCAGGAACAGAACAGCTCCGATCTGGAAGCCGGCTTTCAGTTCAGAAAGGATGTAGGCCGGAATTAATACGCTGAGGCTGAGGTCGGAGGCATTCTTGGGACGTGGCGATTTGGTCATTTCCACGCACGTCTCGAGATCTTTCTCGCGCGCGAACTTCAGGAGAAATGCTTTGAACGGCTTGGAACCCTGATCGAAACCCTCCTGCCAGGTCATTTGGCCGTTCTCGACCGGTTCCCAGCCCTGATGATAAACGTCGAGGACCACGGGTTGCATGACCAGGAACGAAAGGAACATCGCCAAGCCCACCAGCACCTGGTTGGAAGGCGCGGATTGAGTTCCCAAGGCCTGCCGCAGGAAGTGGAGCACGATGATGATGCGCAGGAAGGGGCTCACCGACATGATCACCGCCGGGAGCAAAGTGAGTAGCGTCAAAAGGAGGACGATCTCAGTGGGAGTACTGAGCGTCAGGCCGGCCTTGCTGTTTCCGGATCCAAAGAGGGGAATGGCAGGATTGGCGGAAGGCGCGCCGAAGGCGGCTCCGGCCATGAGTAACAGGAGCAGGATGGCGATGAATCGGATCATGAATTAACTCGGGCCAGGTCTTGGGACAAAGCAGTGAGTGAGTCTTTGGAGATTGGGGTGTCCAACAAGGAGCAGGCCGAAGGCGCGGTGGCGATGAGAACCACGCGGCCGGAAACTCGCACCAGGTGAAGCGAATGTTGCGGCGTCAGCGGAACGCGGTCCAAAACTTCGAGCAAGCGCGCATCCCCGGCGCGGCGCCGGCCGAGAGGCAGGGACGCCATGCCGCGCCGCTTCGCGAACCAAAGCAGCCCGCCGAGCAGCGCGAAAACAACCAAGACCATCGCGATCTGCTCAAACAGTTCCATGCTCACCACCGGAGGCCGGGCTGTCTTCAAAAAGTTTTTGTACGCGCACGGAAACGCGCTGGTTGACCACAACCAACTCGGCTTCGGCCAGCGGGACCCCTCCGGCGAAAAGGGGGAATGGCGCGCCGGCGGCATGGTCCGTCTGGAGCACCGTTCCCTCCCGCAGTTCGAAGATTTCGCCGATCGTCAGGGCCAGCGTTCCCAGTTCGAGCTCCACACCGAAGGGGAGCCCGCCGAAACGTTGTAGGACGTCGGAAGGACTCATCGCTATTGCTTAATCTCCAGCAACGCCTGCGTGAGCTCGTCCAGAGTCTGGATCACTTTGGAGTTGGCCTGGTAAGCGTTTTGGTAGACGATGAGATTGGTGAATTCGGTGGCGATGTCCACCGTGGAGGCTTCCAGCGCGCCGGCTTCGATGGTTCCGCGGCTTCCGGTGCCCGCAGTGCCCACGGCCGGCGTAGCGGTGTCCGCGCCAATCTCGTAATTGTTCTGCCCAACCGCGACCAGCGAGGAAGGATTGGAAATGGCCGCCAGGGCGATTTGTCCCACGGTTTGCTGAGCGCCGTCGGAATAGTTGGCAATCAGCGTGCCGCCGTTAGCTAAAGACAGCTGCGTGATCTCCGCGGGTTGAATCCCGTTTTGGTTGCTCGCGGAAACAGCGGAGGGGGCGGCATACTGCGTGATGGTCGGATCGTTGTTGGAGTTAAAGAGATTCCAGTTAATGTTCATGTCCGAGGCTCCATCCGCCAGGCCGGTGATCGCGACAGGCACTTGACCGGGGGCAGTCGGGTTAATCAGGTTCCCGTTGCTGTCGAAACTCACTGAGCCGGTGGCCACAGCAGTTGGCGTACCGGCGGTGCCGCCGGCGAGGTCGCCGCCGTCGATATCCACCTCGTAGTTCCAGGCGCCCGGGCCGGTCATGGTGAAGTTTGCAGTCAAGGTATGGGTCTGGCCCAAGGAGTCGACCACCTGGATGGGAGCCGAGAAACTTCCGCTGGGCTCGCCCACCACGCCGGCGGAGTCCAGGTTCAGATTCATGGTCATAGTGGTGGTAGGAACGGGCGTCTGCAGCGCGTTCTGTGGGATTGTGATGTTGCCGATGGCGCCGCTCGTATTCAGCACGCCGTCTTCCGCGTTCCAGCCCTGCACGAATTGGCCGGTGGCTGTCACCAGGTTTCCGTTGGCGTCGATCTGGAAATTTCCGGCGCGGGTGTAGAGCGTGGCGTTGTTGGAATCGCCCACGATGAAAAATCCGTTACCCTGGATCGCCGCGTCATACGCGCCGCCGGTCAACTGAATCGATCCCTGGGTGAACTGGCGCTCGCTCTGTGGAGCGGACACGCCGCCGCCGATCTGAACGGCGCCGCCGCCGACCGACTCCTGCAACAGGTCGTAGAACGACACGGTGCTGTCTTTGAAACCGGTGGTGTTCAAGTTCGCCAGATTGTTGCCGACGATGTCCAGCGCGGCCGAATCGGCGGTTAGTCCGCTAAGTGCGATTGAAAAAGATCCCATATGAGTGCTCCTTTTTTTACTGAGTTGGTTGGGTTCCGCTGCCGGAGACCGGCGTCGTATTGGAATTCGTGTTTCCGGAATTGGTGTTTCCGGAGTTGCTGTTCGCAGCGGCCGAGCCCGCGGCCGTTGCGATTTGCTGCGTGTTATTGCTGATGTTCATCAATTGCTCCAGCTGGCTGTACGACACCAGTTGCCCCACAAACTGAATGCTGTCGGTAGGATTGAGAGGATCCTGATTTTGGATCTGCGCGATCAACAGCTGCAAAAAGGTGCTCTCCTGCGTCAACGGATCCGTGGCGCTGGTGAGAGAACTGCCAGTGCTGCTGCTGGAACCATTGGTGCCGTTCGTACCGTTCGTTCCGGTCGCGGGCGCTGAGTTAGGCGTGACGGCGGCTGGGCCGAAGATTGTCATTAGCTTTTACCTCCTGTACTCGCTGGCTGGCTGGAAACTTCTTCAAACTCTTGGAGCCAGCGTCCGGCGTTGGCGCGGCGTTGCTGATTCTGCTGGCGCCCGCCGCCGGCGGGTTGCTGTTGCTGGCTGGAACGCTCGCCTTCGGAGCGGGAATCCCGCGCGTTGTCCGCGTGTGCGGCTACCGTCACGGGCTTGCTGACTTCCGTCCTCCAACCTTGCGCGCTCAACTGGGAAGACAGGTCTCCGAGATTGGAGCGCAAGGAGTCGCGCAGGTCGGGATCGGCGGTGTGCACGGAAATGTTGACCGTCCCGGCGCGATCGGCAACCCGGATGGACGCGGTGGTCTCGTTGTTTCCGCTGATTTGGAGCAGAATTTCTTGGTTCGCAGGCGCTTTGGGCGGCGCTTCGAGCAACGGCTGAAGCTCCGCTGCCGGCGAGGCAGGTTTGGCGGGAGCGGCTTCCGCGGAGTCGTCCAAAACGGAGACGCCACGCGGGTCAGCGTGCTGCAGCGGCGTCGAGTCGGCCCAGTGCAGCCCGGGTTCCGCGGGGGAATTTCTGCGCAGCGCTTCGGCAACAGTGGCCACCGGTGTGTCGGGGGACGCCTCGGACGCTGTACTGGGCTGCGGCTCGCCCGAAGAACGATTCGAGTCCGGTTGACGAGCCGGCGCCGGCGCTGGCTCCGTAGCGGGGGACTTGGTTTGCGGAACCGGCGCGCGCGGCGGGAGCGGGTCCGTATGTGTCATTTGAATCGAGAAGGACAGATTCTCAGGCTTTGACGCCGCGGCAACCGCGGGAGCTGAACCAACCGGCAGCGGGTTCGTGACGGCTGTCGCGAGCTGAGGATCGGGTTGGGCCGTATCGCGAGCCTCATTGCGCTCCTGAGTAGGTGTGGCGCCAGCAAGGGCAACCGCGGGCCCGGGATCTGGAGCGACGACGGGAGTTTGTGCCGGTGACGCTTGCTTGGATTGGATCGTGGGCTTCCCGGTGTTGGGAGCGACGGGCCCAGGGGCTGGCGCTGGGGACGATGCTGGAACAGCGTTCGAGGCATCCTGAACCGGCGGCGCCGCCACGCTTTCGTTGGAAGCGGCGGGGACAATAGCCGGCGTTTGTGCCGCGGGTGCGGCGGTGCTTCGAGAAACCGTGGGAGGGCCGGATGGCGTCGGCGATTTTGAATTCGTGACGGGCCCAGCCTGGGCTTTTCCGGAGGTGTCGCGCACTCCCGACTCGGCCGGTGTGGCGGGCGCCACGGGAGCCGGTTCCGGGGCAACGGCGTTTTCCGGCTGAGGCGCCGGCGCGGATGTCACGGCCGGTTGAGAATCCACTGCGGTAGAGTGCCGTGAAAGCGTCGAGAGCGGCGCTCCCTGCGGCGGCGCGGCGGGTGAAACGTTGTTCAATCGCGATTCGCGAGGTTGAGCTTGCGCTGTGGGCTGCGCCGGGCCGGGGATTCGCGGGGGCACCGGCGACGTCGCGTCATTTTCCTTGCGCGTGCTGAGGGAGCCGGCCAGGCGCGGGGCGGCAGCGGGGTTTGTGTCGTCCTTCGGCAAAGTTTGCATCGGCGGTAGCGTTTCTACCGGCGCTGGCGTTCCTTTGGTCACAGCGGCTTTACCGGACGCAACCGGTACTGGGCCGGGCTGCGAGGTTTTCACCGGCAAGTTCACGGATACCGGCTGGCTGGCCGCCTTGCCGAGCGAAGTGTTTTCAGACAGAGCCCTCGTCCCCTTTTGGGCCGCTGGCGCCGAGATTTTCGAAGGTGCCGGAGAAGAAGGTGGCGCAGCGGCAGGTGGCGGTGTGGCCCGTGGCAAAGACGAAAGGGCCGGCACGCGCACAGCCGCGGGTCGCTGCGTAACTGGCGGTGGCGTAACGCGCGCCGTAGTCGCCGGTGGCAGCGCCGCAGACGAAACAGCCGCGGATAACTTGGCCGGCGGCGCAGTCAACGGTGGTGTGGTCGCACGCGGCGCGGGGGAATTACTCGCTGGAGCGGAGGCTTTCCCGCCGGCCGTAGTTACCGCTGGTTGGCTCGCTCGCGGCGCCTCAACACTCGAGTCCGCGGATCCGGTTGCTACACCGGGCTGCTTCTGTTCATCCGTAGATTCCTTCGCCGCAAGGTCCGCTGGAGGAGCTTCCGCCGGAACTGCTTGCGGGAGAGCCGGCGTCACCAACACCGGCGCGGACGTTCGAACACTGGCAAGCGCAGCCGATGTCAACAGTAAGTTGGGCGCCGCGTCACTCGCCGGGTTTTTCTTCACTGGCGCGTCCTGGAAAGTCCCCTGCTGCCCGGAGTTTCCTTGCTCGGCGCCGTTTTCAAAGCCGGCGAGGCTGCCGTACAACGACTGGAAGGGAGTTTCGACAGACGAGTTGGCGCCGTTCGAAGGAGCAAGTAAGTGAGGGACTACCGGCACCGTCGGATTCGCGAGCACCGGCACGGACAGATTCACGGCGCAGGCTAATGCAGGTTCGCGACCAAAAGGCGGGGCGCTGCTTTTCAGCGGGTTAGGTAACGCGTGCGTCGGAAACTCGGCGATCGCCGACTTAGTCTCGACGATCGCCGGGAGCACCCGCGTTCTTCTTATCGCAAATATCGCGGTAAATTGAAACTTTTTTCAGCTTCCGGCTTTTGGCCTCGGATTTGCAATGAAGCTCGTCGCTCTATGGATCAGATGAGTATTGTGGCCGCCAGCGGCATGCAGGCCCGCATGCAATCGCTGGACCTGGTCGGCAACAACATGGCCAACGCGTCGACCAGCGGATATAAGGGTGACAGCGAGTTCTATACCGTTTTCGTCTCCGAGGCCGCCGCCGAAGATCCGGCGAATGACCCGGCCTCGCTACCGATGATCCAGCGTCAATGGACGGATTTTTCGCAGGGACTGCTGGAACCGACCAACGATCCCTCGAACCTGGCTCTTTCCGGCAAGGGTTTCTTCGTCGTGCAAGGTCCATCCGGGCCCTTATATACGCGCGACGGAAGTTTCCATTTCAACGCCGATGGCACGCTGGTGAACCGGGACGGATTTGCGTTGCTGGCACAAGACGGGCAAACCTTTCAGGCCGACCCGAAGCAACACATCCAGGTTGCCACGGATGGCACGGTCCAACAGAGCGGCCAGAATTTGGGCAAGCTGCAGTTGGTGAACTTCACGAATCCGGCCGCGCTGGTCAAACAAGGCAGCAGCTATTTCCGGAACACGACGGCGCAGGGGCCGGCGGAAGTCACCGACACACAGGTTTATCAAGGCAAGGTGGAAGCATCCAATTCCAATGCCGCTCACGGAGCCGTACGGCTGGTGAGCGTCATGCGCCAATTCGAAATGATGCGCAAGTCGGTCTCGCTGGCCGACAACATGGACCGCGAGGCCATCGAACAGGTGGCTAAAGTTTAAGCGCCAAGGAGACAGGGAATGATCAGAGCATTATTTAGCGCCGCGAGCGGGATGAACGCGCAGCAGCTGAACGTGGAGAACATCGCCAACAACATCGCCAACGCCAACACCACCGGCTTCAAAGCACGGCGCGCACAGTTTCAGGATCTGCTGTATCAGAACATGATTCAACCGGGGTCGGCGGCCACGCAGCAAACCCTGGTGCCGACCGGTTTGCAGCTAGGCCTGGGAACGCGCGCGATCTCCAACGAAATCATCTTCAACCAGGGCGATTTCACCGAAACGGATAACCCGCTGGATGTCGTCATTCAGGGCAACGGGTTTTTCCAGATTCAGCTTCCGACCGGGGATCTGGCGTATACGCGCGCGGGCGATTTTCATTTGAACGCTACCGGCCAGCTCGTTACGGCTTCCGGCGATTTGCTCGATCCGCCGATTACCATTCCGACCAATGCCCTGACGGTAACCATCGCTTCCGATGGCACTGTCAGCTATTCCCTGCCCCAACAGAGCGCCACCCAGCAGGCCGGCCAGATCCAGCTGGCGACGTTCCCCAATCCGTCGGGATTAAACAGCATCGGCGGCAACCTGTACCAGCAGACCGATGCCTCCGGCGCGCCGATTATCGGCACCCCCGGCGGCCCGGACGGCCTGGGCTCGCTGTTGCAAGGCTACACCGAGCAATCCAACGTCAGCATCGTGCAGGAGTTCGTGAATCTCATCGTCAGCCAGCGGGCATACGAAGCGAATTCCAAAGTGGTCAAGGCGGCCGATGACATGTATCAACAGGTCAACAATCTTCAGCAATGAGCATATGGTTTTTGGTTCTCGGTATGATGGCGCATTCAACTTCCTGTGAAACAGTTCGCACCGATCAGATTCTGGGCGAGGATCTGGCGCGCGTGGTTCCGGCCTTCTCGAAGATGCCCGGCGACGCCGTGATCGGATTGTCCCCGGGGCCGGGCGTCCGGCGCATTTTTTCGTTTCCCGAACTGGAGCACATCGGCCTCCAATACGGCATTGCGGTGGCCGACGGAACGCAGGCCTGCTTTGAGTGGAGGATGCAGCCCATCACCGAAGACGCGGTACGGGCGGCCATTCGGGAAGCTCTGCAAATGCCGCAGGCCCGTGTGGATGTCCTGGCCTTGAGCCGGAGCATGGGCCCGGCTGGAACACTGGTCTTCCCTCTGGCTGGGTTGTCGGCGTCCAGTCTGGTCGATCCTCGAACGCCCGTCACCTGGAGGGGCAAAGTGGTCTACCACAGCTCCCGCAAGTTCGAGGTGTGGGCCCGAGTACGGATTTCGACCACGACCACCCGGGTGGTCGCCAGAGAGCTTTTGCTGCCGGGCCAGACTGTCACCGCGCAACAAGTACGCATGGAGACCTACGATGATTTCCCCCTGCGGAACGACATCTCGCGGAATCTGGAAGAGGTGGTCGGCCGCGTTCCACGCCGCGCCATCCGCGCCGGACAGCCCATCTTCCGGGCGGACCTGATGGAGCCATTCCTGGTCAAGCGCGGTGAAGCCGTAACGGTGACCGCGATCTCCGGGGCCGCTCAACTGGAAATGGACGACGCCGTTGCCGAGAATCAGGGGCGGCAGGGCGACATGGTGTATCTCCGGAATCCCCGGAGCGGCCAGGTGTTCCGGGCGCGCGTGGAAGGAAAAGATCGAGCGCTGGTGCTGGTGGCCGGAAGCACGCTGGCGAGGGTCCAATAATGACCCGCACCGCGCTGCTGTTCTTTTTGGCCCTGGCGGTGTGCGCCGGAGGGTCAAAGAAAGATAAGCAGAAGAAGCCTCCGGAACCTTCGCCGCTCGACAAATACATCATGGACTCCTATAAGGATTACAAGGCGTCCATTGCGACCCGCTCCCCCGGTTCCCTCTGGTCGCCCAACGCCGCGTTTGCGAATTTGGGCATGGACTTGAAGGCCAGCCGCGTCGACGATCTGGTCACCATCGTTGTGAATGAGACGTTCTCCGCCGTTGCCACCGGAGACGTGAAGACGCAGCGTCAATCCACGGCGCAAAGCGCCATCACGGCAGCCGGCGGGGTCACGCGCGCCGCCGGCCCGTTGGCCAATCTGCTCAATAGCAATACGCAGACGCAGTTGCAGGGCACCGGCTCCACCAGCCGGGGCGCGGTCCTGACGGCCAATATGAGCGCTCGCGTAACGCAGGTGCTGCCGAACGGATACCTGGTTATCGAAGGCACCAAGCGTGTTCAGGTGAGTTCGGAGAATCAGGTGGTCACCGTGCGCGGCGTGATCCGTCCGGTGGACCTGGACCCCACCAACAGCATCGCTTCGAACCGGATTGCGCAGATGGAGATCCAAGTGAATGGGAAGGGAGTCATCGGCGACTCGATTCACCGGCCCAATTTTCTATACCGGCTTTTGTTAGGAATTCTACCGTTCTAATGAAGATTCAGATCATGCGCTTTGCGATTGCAGTTTGCCTGTCACAGATTCTGCTGGCGGCTCCAGCACCCTCCGAGAATTCAGCGGCGCGGCTGAAAGAACTGGTTTCGCTGGAGGGTGTGCGCGACAACCAGCTGATCGGCTACGGCATGGTGGTCGGCCTGAAAGGAACCGGCGACCGCCAGCTGACCCTGTTCAGCGCGCAGAGCCTCGCGGACATGCTGCTGCAGATGGGCGTCACCGTGAATCCGAGCCTGATCCTGGTGCACAATATCGCTTCTGTGATGGTCACGGCAACGCTTCCCGCATTCGCCCAGCCCGGCGCCAAGATCGACGTGACGGTGGGGGCCATCGGTGATGCGCCCAGCTTGCAGGGTGGATTGCTGCTGATGACCAGTCTGCGCGGTATCGATGGCCAGGTCTATTCCGTCGCCCAAGGGCCGGTGGTCACGGGCAGTTTTATTGCCGGCGCGGCGGGCACTACGGCGACGTTGAATCATCCGACCGTGGGCCGGATTCCCGATGGGGCAATTGTCGAACGCCCGTCGCCTTCGGTTACGCCCTCGCGCGAGATTCACCTGCAGCTTCACGATGCCGACTTCACCACCGCCGCCCGGATTTCCGACGTGGTGAACCAACATTTTGCCGCCAAGGCCGCGGCGATCGCGCATGCCGACAACTCGGCCCTGGTGAGCGTTGCGATTCCAGCCAAGTACTCGGGCAACGCCACCGAATTCATCGCGGAACTTGAGGCGCTTACCGTTCAAACGGACCGGCCCGCCCGTGTCGTGGTGAACGAGCGCAGCGGCACCATTGTGATGGGTAAGGAAGTGCGCGTGTCTCCGGTGGCCATCATGCACGGCAATCTCAACGTCGAGATTCAGACTGACTACAACGTATCGCAGCCAAACGCTCTGGCCACGGGCAATACCGTGGTGACTCCGCAAGTGACGGTCGGGGTGAAGGAAGAGAAGGCCCGCAACGTGGTGCTCAAGGAAGGCGCCACAGTGGAGGAACTGGTGCGCGCGCTGGCTTCCATCGGATCCACGCCGCGCGACATCATCGCGATTCTGCAAAGTTTGCACGCGGCGGGGGCTTTGGAAGCCGAGATCGAGGTCATTTAAGAGATTCCCTGCATGAACGTCCAGCTTCCAGCTTCGGCGCTGTTAGGAGCCGTGCAGCGGAAGGGCGAGATCGCGCCGCTGCCCAAGCCGGCGCCCGTTCTAAAAACCGAAAGCTTCCAACATACGCTGGCGCAGCTCAACGCGAAACCGGACCCCGATTCTCCGGCCAAGGTGAAGGACGTGGCCAAACAGTTCGAAGCCCTCATGATCGGCCAGGTGCTGAAGTCGGCCCGGGCGTCGTCCGACGGCGGCTGGCTGGACGACGGGGACGATCAAACCGAGGAGATGAGCCTGGAGATCGGCGAACAGGCGCTCTCCCAGGCCATGGCCGCCCAAGGCACGTTCGGCATCGCCAAGCTTCTGACCAAATCGGTCGAAAAGCACCAGGGCGCTACAGCTGCCAGCTCCGTACCCTCGACGACTGACCCGCAGCTGCGTATGGGTTCATCCCACTAACGGCGACAGCCATCTCTTCCGGCGCCTCGGACGGCTCCGGCTCCTTGGGAGCGCTGAGATTGCGCATCGCACCGGTCCACCCATCCAGCAGCGTCTGCAGCAGACGCGAAACCTCCCGCAGCAGCCCCCCGGACTTGTCGGAGTGGGCCCTCATCAGCTGCCTCTGCATGTAGTCGTACAGGCCTGAGAGCGTATCGCAATATTGCGGATTCACGTCCCGCCGCAGCGCGAGCCGGAGTTCCGCAATCGCCTGGATGCACTTGGTGATGGCCTGGCCGCGGGCCGCGATGTTGCCGGATTGGAGCGCCGCCAACGCTTCATCCACGGCTTGCAGCGCGGTTTCGTACAGGATCCCCACCAATTCCACGGGCGACGCATTCAGCACCCGCTGTACAAGATACTCCTTTTGGCTTCCGAAGGGCGTCATGTTTCGGTTCTTTCGTACTACGTATCGCAGTTCGGAGCGCGGTTTTCCAAACAATTTTTGATTACCCCCGTTTGCGGGGAATCGGCTCCCCCCTAAGAATCAGAGAGCTCAGTCTCAAGTCTTCTGTTTATTCCTCCGATCTTTGTGTACATAGGAAACAGGTTAGGCAACCTAGATGGATCACCTGATTTTTGTGCCGGAGCGTGAAGTGTGAAGACGGTACTTCTGATTGAGGAAAACCCAGGCGGCGCACCTGCCGCCATGGGGCTGACCGCCGCGGACCCGCTCCAATTTCTCCTAGCCGATACCATATCCGGTACCGTGGAGACCCTGGAGGGGCATTCCGTGGACGCGGTACTGGTCCATCTGCCCGTTGCCGGCGTTCGGGCCGAAGAACTCCTGGCGGCAATCCTCGAAACCGGCTGCAAAGCGCCGGTTATCCTGTACGAACCGGACGGCGCGGTGAGCAAAAGCATCGAACTTACCCGTCAAGGTGCGTTTCAGTACATCGCACACGCTGTAAAGCCCTCCGAGCTGCGCGAGTTGCTGCTCGAAGCGATCAAGCCCCGGAGCGGAAACCCGGCGTCGGCCGCCACGGCCCCGGGCGGTTGGCGCGCCACTCTGGTGGGCTCCAGCAACTCGATGCAGGAAGTCATCGAAATCATCGAGCTGGTCGGCAACCGGCGCTCCACCGTGCTCATCACCGGCGAAACCGGGACGGGCAAGGAGGTGGCGGCGCGGGCGCTGCATCTGGCCAGCAACCGGTCCGGATCGCGCATGGTCGCCGTGAACTGCGCCGCGCTGCCGGATCATCTGCTCGAAGCAGAGCTGTTCGGGCACACGCGGGGCGCCTTCACCGGCGCTGTGAACGCGCGCGTGGGTTTGTTTGAGCAAGCTCAGCGCAGCACGATTTTCCTGGATGAAATCGGAGAAATGCCGATGCCGCTCCAAGCCAAGCTGCTGCGCGTGCTGCAGGAACGCGAAATTCAGCGCATCGGCAGTTCGGAGCCCATTCCCATCGACGTGCGCGTGATCGCGGCCTCCAACACCAACCTGCTGGAAGCCGTCGCCAACCGCCGCTTCCGCGAGGATCTGTATTACCGGCTGAACGTGGTGGCGCTGCGGATGCCCTCTCTGCGGGAAAGAACCTCGGACATCCCCCAGCTGGCCGAACATTTTCTGGAGAAAATCGCCGAGCACGAACCAGCCTGGAGAAAGAAGCTGTCTCCACAAGCGTTGGAGACGCTGATGCGATATTCCTGGCCCGGGAACGTACGCCAGCTGGAACACGCGCTCGAATCGGCTGTGGCGTTGAGCGGCTCGCGCTCGATTCTCTATCCGGGCGACTTGGACCTGCCGGCGGAGGTTCAAACCGTCGCCATCGGTCCGTTGTCCAACCTGGACGTGCCCGAGACGGGTCTCAACTTCGAAGAGCTCATCGCCGGCATCGAACGCCGACTGCTGGAACGGGCGCTGGCCAAATCGGGAGGCAACAAAGCCCGCGCGGCCAGCATGCTGCAAATGAAACGCACCACCCTGATCTCCAAGTTCAAGTCCCTGGAAGTGTGCGCCTAGAGAATTTATGGCCCAAGCGCGCGCCCTTACCGCACCACCGGCCGCCGCCAGTCCCCTGAAGGCGGATCGCTTCGCCAATCTCGGCGAACTCGTGGTGCCCATCTCGGTATTGGCGATCGTGGTCGCCCTGATCGCGCCGTTGCCGAGTTTCCTGCTCGACATCCTCATCGTCACGGACCTGATGATGTCCGTCATCGTCATGATGGTGGCCATGTATATCGGCCGTCCCGTGGAATTCAGCGTATTTCCTACCGTCCTGCTTCTGCTCACCCTGTTCCGGCTGGCTTTGAACGTCTCTTCGGCGCGCCTCATTCTGCTCAACGGCAATACCGGCACTGCCGCGGCCGGCCACGTCATCGAAGCCTTTGGCAGTTTCGTCGTGGGCGGCAACTACATCATCGGCGCGGTGATTTTTTTGGTGCTGATCGCGATTCAGTACGTGGTCATCAACCATGGCTCGGTGCGC
>Ga0335072_10004913_pt1 | contig 19751 bp, 19 predicted proteins | sample Lox_Sample_21_FD_206725 | JGI IMG/M metagenome (GOLD analysis project Ga0335072, IMG submission 206725) | Soil microbial communities from Loxahatchee National Wildlife Refuge, Florida, United States - Lox_Sample_2.1 | ecosystem: Environmental > Terrestrial > Soil > Wetlands | place: USA...
CCGGCGAAACGGGCCGGGCAGCTCCTGGGGCAGCGCCGGCCGCCAGCGGCGATGCTGGGGTGCGGCCTGCGGGCCGGCCTCAGCAGGCTCGTTCGCCGGTCCGGCCGGCGGGCCTGCGGTGTCGCCCATCACGAGCCTCCCTGTGTGCCCAGTGTGCCCAGTGTGCCCTGTGTGCTCTCTGTGCCCTGTGTGCCCTGTGTGCCCGGCTGCGGCGGCGAGGCGCCGAGCGTGCGCGCGACCGTGGCGCAGGACCCGCGGCCGACGGGGAGCCAGAAGGAAACCGGCTGGAGCGCGGCGCTGGGGCGGAACGGGGCGGGCTGGATGCCGGCCAGCGGCATCTGCGGGCAGCGATGGTAGTAGCGCGGCAGGTCGGAGGGAAAGCCTCGCAGGTCACCATCGATCTCGGTGATGATCACGGTGAATCCCTTGGCCGCTACCTCCCGCGCCACGCTGCGCGTGAAGTCTGCCTTGGCCACCGGGTCCGAGGCCCGCAGCACGTCAACCGCCGCGAGCTGGTCCTCGGTCGCGGGAAGCCCGGCCATAAGCGCCAGGGCCGGGTCGGCGGGAACCGCGATCGTCCCGCCGAGCGCTCGCAGCCCCGCCGTCAGCCGCGAGCCCGCGACCCGGTCCGCCGGCCTGGGGATGGCCGCGCCGGGATGGAAGCCCGTCGCCAGCACCCCCAGCTGCGCGACGACCAGCCCGCCGGCCAGGAGGGTCGCGTACCTGCTGGCGCTGGCCGTCGCAGGCTCGGGGCGGCCGCCGAGGGCCAGCCCGGCGAGCAGGGCCACGACGAGGTAGGCGGGCAGCATGTCGTTGACGCCGCCGCCGGTGTGCACGAGCGCGGCCAGGCTCTCCGCCGCCAGGGCCAGGCAGCCGGCCAGCAGCACCAGCGGCATGCGCCGCGCGCCGACTACCGCCGCCGCTACCGCGATGCCCAGGGTGGGCAGCAGGTACCTGGTCAGGAACTGTCCGGCGGCAGCGGAGCTGAGGGCATGCTCACCCATCTGCTCGAAGACGTAGTAGACATACCAGCCATGGCTGGCCAGCCCGAGGCCCAGCGTGCTCATCCCCACGACGGCGGCATAGACGCCGGCGGCCAGCAGGGCGAGTCGCCGGCGTGGCCCGCACCCGAGTGCCCCAAGCACCGCGACGCCCTCGGCCAGCCCGGTCTGCTTGGTGAGGAACGCGGCCGCGAGCAGCAGGCCAGTGATGATCGCTCCGCTGGGGCGGCGCGCCCAGCGGGCCGCGTAGAGCCCGGCGATGCTCAGCGCGAGGAACAGCGAGTCAACCCGGCCGACGTCGAACCAGGAGCTGGTGGCCGAGTAGGTCGCGGCCAGCAGCCCCGCCGCCGCCGTTCCCGCGGCGAGGCTCCCGGTCTCCCGCTGGACCAGCCTGGCCGTGATCGCGAAGCAGGCCAGCGAGGACAGCAGCGACACGAGCCGCAACGCCAGGTATGACTGGCCGAGCACGCTGGCCACGGCCGCCGCGACGCCGAAGTAGAGCGGCGGGTAGCCGTCGGCCACGTAGCTGACACTCGGCGCCGCGTACAGCGGCTGGCCCGCCAGTATCCGGTGGACCTCGACAAGCGAGTTGCTCTCAAGCAGCTCAAGGGCGAAGGGATAGCCGATCCGCAGCAGGGCCAGGACGAGGTAGCCGGCGATTCCCGCCAGGCCGAGCGCCGCGGCGCTCCAGCGCAGAGCGCCCGGCAGGCTCGCCAGCCGGGGGCGCCGGCCGCGCGCCGGCGGCCCGGCGGTAGCCGGATGACTGCGCGCGGCTGCCGTGGTGGGCACGCTGGCACGGTCGTCCGAGATGGTCCAGGGGATCACGGTGTGTATTACACGCGCCCGAGGCGGTCGTCGGCAACTCAGCAATCGCGGGCGATTTATACGTATTTGTCCAAGTTTTGACGGTTTTTCTCGCTAACCGGCAAGCCCCGGTGATCACCGCAAGAAACGGCCGCTGACCTTGGATTTCTCCATGTTATGGGGGAACCTTGCGGTCCGCGGGGCAGACCCGGCGGCACCGGCCAGGCCGCCCTGGCCAGCGAATATTACAAACCAGGGATGGACAGCTCCGCCGGGTGGCCAGCGGCGGCGCTGCCCCCCGCGCTCCGGTCGTCGTCGGCGGGCACCCCGGGCAGCCGGATCTCGAATCGGCAGCCGGCGCCGGCGTTGCGAACGTGCACCTGGCCCTGGTGGGCCTCGACGATGCCGCGGACGATGGCGAGCCCGAGGCCCGCGCCGCCGTCGGCGCCGGGGGTACGGGCCTCGGTACCCCGCCAGGCCAGGTCGAACACGGAAACCAGGTCGGCCTCGGGAATGCCGCCGCAGCCGTCGGCCACGGTCATCAGCACGTCGTCCCCCTCGGCGGTGGCCGCGACTAGCACGCTGCCGTCGCGCGGGGTGTGCCTGATGGCGTTGGTCACGAGGTTGGCCAGCGCACGAGACAGCTCGCGCGCGTCCGCCCGCAGCAGCAGCGAGCGCCCGGCCTGGCCGGTGAGCCGGACACCGCAGGCACGGGCGAGCGGCTCCATGCTGGCCACCATGTCGCTAACCAGGTCGCTGGCCTCGACGGGATCCAGGGCCAGGCTCAGGGTCCCCGAGTGGATGCGAGACAGCTCGAACAAGTCCTCGACCATAGCCGACAGCCGGTTAGCCTCGGCGTGGATCTGCCGGTGATACCGGGCGGGGTCGGCCGCGATGCCGTCCTGCAGCGCCTCGGCCATCGCCTGCAGGCCGGCCAGTGGCGCGCGCAGGTCGTGGGAGACCCAGGCGACGAGCTGGCGGCGTGAGGCCTCTATCCGGCGCTCTCGCTCCCGCGACTCCCTCAGGTTGTCCGCTGTCGCGGCAAGCTCCCGCGACAGCGCCGTGAGCTCAGCCGTCATCGGCCCTGCTGGCGGGCTGTACCCGGCTCCTTCCTGGCCAAGGGAGCGGGCCGCCTGGCGCAGGGCGAGACTGCCCGCCTCGACCTGGCGTCCGAGCAGCCAGGCGAACCCGAAGGCCACCAGGCCGGCTACCACGCACACCATGCCGACGACGCGCAGGTCATGCTGCGAGAGGAACATCGCGTTGGCGGTGCCGAGCGTCCCGGCCACCACCGCGAGGACGGTGATGGCCCCCGCGGCCATCAGCGATAGCCGCAACGGCGCCCGCCGCAGCAGCCAGATGGCTCCGAGCCCGATCGTGCCCACCGAGCCGGAACAGCCCGCGGCGATGAGGATGATCTGGGCCTGCGGGCTCACTGTCCCTCCCTGCGCTCCCTCATCGGGGGTCCGCCTCCCACCGGTAGCCGACGCCCCAGACGGTCTGCAGGTGGACAGGGGAGGCGGGCTCATCCTCCGTCTTCTCCCTGATCCGGCGCACGCACACGGTGACGGTCGACAGGTCGCCGTAGGACCAGCCCCACACCTGCTCGAGTAGCTCGGCCCGGGTGAACGCGCGGCCCGGATGGCGCAGGAAGAAGACGAGCAGGTCGAACTCGCGCACGGTCAGGGTCAGGTCGCGGCCATCGCGACGGATCCGCCGCGCCGCGATGTCCACCTCGAAGTCGCCGGAGCGAAACGACTCGGGCGGCGCCGCCTCGGCCGCCGCGCGCCGCAAGACGGCTTGCACCCGCAGGGCGAGCTCCCGGGGGCTGAACGGCTTGGTCACGTAGTCGTCGGCGCCGGTCTCAAGGCCAAGCACCCGGTCGGCCTCCTCGCCCAGCGCGGTCAGCATGATCACCGGCACCGGCGGCTGGCTGCCGGGGGAGGCCCGCAGCCGCCTGCACACCTCGAGGCCGTCAATGCCGGGCAGCATCAGGTCAAGGACGACGAGGTCGGGTGGCCACTCGCGGGCAAGCGACAGCGCGGAAAGCCCGTCGGCCACATGCCGTGTCTCCAGGCCGGCGTCCCGCAGGTAGTCGCCGACGACCTCGGCGATGGTGAGGTCGTCATCGACCACGAGAACCCGAGCGTTCATCATCCTCCCAGCGCGTGCCCGGCCGCGGGGCCGGCTGATCCGGTTGCCTCCGCGGGCTAGGGGGCACCCGGTTAGCGTACGGCCACCTGACGGGCCTTACTGAGCGAGGTTACAGCCCGGCTGGCCGGCCATGCGTGGGCGAATATCGCGGCGCGAGGTAAGACCACGCTCCCGGGGCGCCGCTAGCCTTCGGTGACCGCCCGGAGCAGCCCGGTGAAATCCTCGCCGCACGGGCCGCAGGCGACGAGGTGGGCGGCCACCCCGGGGTAGCGGCCGGCCGCGTCCTGGCCAGCGGCCACGAGGTCAACGTAGATGTGCAGCACGGCCATCGCCTCGTCGCAGCCAACATCCCGAGGGTCGGTTCGCAGGAACCGTTCCAGCTTGCCTTGCTCCGTCATGACTGCTCCACCCCCGACTCTTCCAGGTAACCATTGGCGACCAGTGCCCGGCGGATCTTACGCCGGGCGTCGAAGATCACCTTGTAGATGGCATTGCGCCGCAGGTCCAGCTGGGCGGCTAGCGCCTCCAGCGGTATCCCGTCGACCACGATCGCCACGAAGACCCGCCGCTGGTGCGCGGTCAGCTCATCTTCGACGACCCGGCGCACCTCGGCCAGGATGCCTGCCGATTCGGCGTGCCGCTCCGGGTCGATCCCGAGCCGGTCGGGAAGCCGCTCCCACTGGCCGGCGTCAAGCGCGACCGGTGGGTTGCGCCAGTAGTGCCTGCCGAGCTTAGCCGACACCTCCAGGACGACGAACCGGTAGGCCCACGTGATGAACCGGCTCTCGCCCCTGAAGTCACCAAGCTTGCCCAGGATAGCGAGCATGGCGTCCGCCGCGGCCTGGTGGGCGACGTCGTCGAGCTCAGGGCCAGCCACCGGGGTGCTGGCCGACCGGCGCCGGACCTCGGCCAGGGCGATGCGGACCAGCCTCGCGTGCAGATCCCGCTCGGCCGCCTCCCGCTCACCGCCCTGGGCGCCGAGGCGGCGCAGCCAGGCTGAGGAGTCCTCGTCCAGGTTCCCGGCCCGCACCCTGGCACATTCCACGCCCGTCAGGCTACCTCCGCTTCCCGCGGGTCCCGTTCACCCGCAGCCTGGCCGCACCTCATCCGCCACCGCGGTCGCGACGCGCGGGCTACGGCGCCACCGCCCGCTGGACGCAGTCGCGCAGCAAGGCGCGGCGCCGGTCATGCTCGGCGGCCGGCTCGTCGACGGTCGCGACATAGACGCCGGTGGCCGGCGACCAGGCGGACGCCATGCCGACGACCAGGGTCAGCAGGCTGAGGGGGTCACCCGGGCGCAGTCGGCCGGCCGCCTGGACCCGGGCGAGGGCCGCGATCTTGGGCTGGGGGTCGAAGTTGCTGAGGATGAAGCCTGCCGGGCGCCGCTCGAGCCGGGCCCAGGCGAGCAGCCGGACCAGGTCGGGGCTGCGCAGGTTCTCGTCGTAGAGCGACACCGCCCAGCCAGCCAGGTCCTCGGCGTCGAACGGCACGTCGCGGGTGCTGCGGCCTATGCAGTCGGCGATGACCGCGTCGAACAGGCTGTCCTTGCTGCCGAAGTAACCGTAGAGCTGAGCCTTGTTGGTGCGCGCCGCCGCGATGATGCGGTCGATCCTGGCGCCGGCGATGCCCCGGTCCGCGAACTCCTCGGTGGCCGCGTCGAGGATGCGCCGGCTGGTGGCCGTACCGCGTGGCGTCGTCGGCAGTTCGGGCATGCGTTCAGTTTAACAAACAGACCAGTTAGTTTGTTTTTCCGCTCCGGGATGGGCTAGCCTGAAACAGACCGAATAGTCTGTCTTGGAGGCTACATGCGCGTTACCACCGACTGGCAGAGCGGCAACGACGGCTCCACCACAATGAAGCGGGTACCGATCGAGCGTCGCGACCTGCGCGGCGACGACATTGCGGTGCGGGTCGACTACTGCGGCGTCTGCCACAGCGACCTGCACAGGATCCGCGGCCTGCTGCGCGAGGGGGCAATCGTTCCAGGCCACGAGTTCACGGGCACGGTCACCGGCCTTGGCACCGACGTGGCCGGCTTCGCCCAGGGAGACCGGGTCGCGGTCGGGACCCTCGTGGACTCCTGCGGGACCTGCCCCATGTGCCAGGCGGGCCAGGAGAACTACTGCTACGAGGGACCGGTAAGCACCTACAGTGCGACGGCGCAAGGCGGCTACAGCCGGGAATACGTACTGCGCGAGAGGTTCGCCTACCCGCTGCCTGATGGCCTGGAGGCGGCCGCCGCCGCGCCGCTGATGTGCGCGGGGATCACCATGTGGGAGCCGATGCGCGCCGCGGGGGTTGGGCCCGGCACCCGGGTGGCCGTGGCCGGCCTTGGCGGCCTCGGACACCTCGGGGTGAAGCTCGCCGTCGCTCTCGGCGCCGAGGTCACGGTGCTGAGCCGCTCGCCGGGCAAGGCCGCAGACGCGATCAAGCTCGGCGCTGGCGGCCTGCTTCTCACGACCGACGAAACGCAGATGCGCCAGTCACGCGGCCGGTTCGACCTCATCCTCGACACCATCGCCGCCCAGCACGACTTCTCGCCGCTGCTGCACCTGCTCGGCCTGGATGGCACGCTCAGCGTGCTTGGCAACCCCCTACCGGCCCAGGTGCCGATCACCGCCCTCACCATGGGCCGCAAGAAGCTCACCTCATCGGGGACGGGCGGCAGGAAGCACACCGCCGAGATGCTCGCCTTCTGCGCCGAGCGGGGCATCGCCGCGGACATCGAGCTGATGGCCTCGGCCCGGGTGCAGGAGGCCCTCACCCGCCTCGACCAGGGCGACGTCCGCTACCGCTTCGTGCTTGACCTGTCCGACCTGGACTAGGAGCCGCGGGCACGGACCAGGCGATCGTCGTCGGCTGCCCTGGCGGCTGCCCTGACGGGCCAGGTGACCGGGATGTCGCCACGCTCAGCAACCTGCTGGGCCGCTAGGGTGAGCACTCATGGCTGACTGGATCTTTCAGGGCAACCGCCGGTACTCCGACCTGGATGCCGCGGTGGCCGCCTCGCGGGAGCACTGGTGGGGCACGCCTCGCTACCGGAACCGCATGGCGGCAGGCGACCGGGTCTGGCTGCAGGTCGTGGGGCGGAAGGACCCGGGCATCTACTATGCCGCGACGATCATGTCGCAGACCTACGAGCATCCCGTTCAGCCATCGGACCCGGCGCACCTGCGCTGGCGGACCGACATCCGGTTCGACTACCGCATCTGCCCGCCACTGCTCAGGACCGAGCTGCTCGAAGACGTCCAGCTCGGGTCGTTCCGCCCCTTCCACGGCTTCCAGGGCTCGAACGTGCCAGTGCCGCCAGAGGTCGCCGCGGCCCTGGCCGCGCGAGCCGGACCGCGCCTGGAGCCCCTGCCGGGCGAGAACGGGTGACCCGGTCATCACCGGGCGGCCCGCGCCGGCCGGCGTGACCCTGCCATGCACGTCCTCAGCAGCCTGCGGGTCGACTCGCCCGTCTCCTACCTGGTCGCGTTCCTGGTCCCTGCGCTCGACGCCATCGTGCCGGTGCTGCCGGCCGAGACCCTGATCATCGCCCTTGGCGTGGCGACCGCGGGCAGCACCAATCCCAGGATCGCGGTGCTCGTTGGCTGCGCCGCCCTCGGCGCCTTCACCGGCGATAACCTCACCTACCTGCTCGGCCGCCGGTTCGGGCCGTTCGCTGAGCGGCGCTTCTTCTCCTCGAAGAAGGGAGCGGAACGACGCGCCTGGGCCGCGCGCTCGCTCGAGCGGTTCGGCGTCCTGATCATCATCGCCTGCCGCTTCATCCCCGCGGGCCGCACCGCCATCACGCTTACCTGCGGTCTGCTGCGGTACTCCCGCCGCAGGTTCATGGTCGCGACCGGGATCGGCGCGGTGATCTGGGCGCTCCAGGCGTTCTTCGCCGGGCGGCTAGGCGGCCGCGCGTTCCAGGACAAGCCATGGGCGGCGTTCCTCGTCGGGCTCAGCGCCGCCGTGGTCATCAGCGGTCTCGTCGAGGTCATCCGGCGGATCGCGGGCTGGCGCGCCCGGCGCGCGCAGGGGTGATCACCGGGTGCGCTTAACAGATCGCCGGCCCGTCGTTCTGGCTTTTCCATGCCTTAGGCGCGGCGGGGTCATTGCAGACGTCGTCGCTGAACTGCTGCAGGTCAGGCTCGGGGATCGGGTGCAGGCCACCGGACCGGGAGAAGACGAAGGAGCCGTCGCCGTCCCCGAGCCCGTTGGCGACGACCCAGTCCTGCCAGCACTGGATATCGGTGAAGCTGGTCAGCGCCGCCCCCGGTGCCGCCCAGCCCTGCCGGACGCTCGCCGGTGCCGCCCGCCAGGCGGCAAGCAGCGCCGTGGCCGATGGCCTGATGCAGGCCGCCGTCTCGGCCGGAAGGGCACCGGTCGGCCAGTCGTCGTCCGGGTACGCCTGCAGGACGGCCTCGCCATCGCTCGTCTCGCCGATGTGCGTGAACCGGCCGTCCACCGGATCAGACAGGCTGACCTGCGTTGCGGCCGCGCCCAGGCGGCCCTGCCCGGCCGCGCCTGTGGCCGTCCATGAGGTCCAGCGGATGCCCTGGATGGTCCCGCCCCCGATGGCGCCATTCAGGATGATCGCGGCGGGCCTGCGTCCCGTGTAGGCGCCGAAGGTGACCGACGGCAGCCCGGTGCTGGCGTCACCCGGATGCCGCTCCAGCCTGATCGCGTAGGCCGCCCCGGCGCCGATCACGCCCGCCAGCGCGGCCGCGCCCGCCAGCATCGCCACCGGGCGGCGTCGCCGTGGCCGGGCGCCCGGCGGCGCCACCACGGGCGCCGGTGGCGGCTGCCAGGTGCGCGACAGGACGAGCCGCGTGGGGGCGAGGTCCTGGCCTGCTGGCTGGGCCTGTGCCTGCGGCCTGGTCACCCCGGCGGTCAGCCAGGCAAGCAGGTCCTGGGCGGCGGGCCGGGGAAGCGGATCCGGTAAGGAGCACGTTGCTTGGCTTGAGGTCACGGTGGACCACGCCAGCGGCGTGGATCGCCGTCAGCGCCTCGGCCAGGCCGGTCGCGAGGCCGTAGAGCATGCCCGGGCCGAGCGGCCCGCTGCCGCCCACATGCTCGGACAGCGACGGGCCCCGGACGTACTCCGTCACCAGGTACGGGCTGGCCGACTCGGTGTCCGCCTCGATGACGCGGACCGTGCACAGCCCCTCGACGCGGGTGAGCAGTGCGACCTCGCGCCGGAACCGGGCGCGGAACTCCTCGTCATCGCCTACTTCCGGCCGCAGCACCTTGACCGCGACCTGGCCGTGGTCCCTGGCTTGCGCGAGGTAGACCACCCCCATGCCGCCAGCGCCAAGTCGCGCCGTCAGGCGGAACCGCCCGATCCGGGACGGGTCACCTTCCCGGAGGGACGTCAGAGCCACCCTGAGCCTCCCTTAGCCAGCCGCCAGTCGCGACAAATGGTGGCATCCGCGGGGAGGCCGCCACTGCTAATGATTCCTAATAGTTATCCGCCGCCCGGCGGCCGCCGGATTGCCTTGCTGGCACGACCGCCAATTTCTCTCACTCGGGGCCATTGACGTCCCAACCGCCGCATGCTTCCATTATGGGCAATGGGCTGGCCATAAACCATTAAAAACGGTTCCGGGCGGGCGTGTGCCACCGACGCGCGGCGGGCTCGGCCGGAAGGGAAGGCCATGACGCAAGCCGACGGACTGCTCACCCTTGACGAGCTGCGATCACTCGTGGCGGCGGGCAAGATCGACACGGTCGTCATCGCGATCACCGACATGCAAGGCAGGCTCCAGGGCAAGCGCTGCGCCGCGAAGTACTTCCTCGACGTCGTGATCCCGCACGCCGCCGAGGCCTGCAACTACCTGCTCGCGGTCGACGTGGACATGAACACCGTCGGCGGGTACGCGATGTCGTCCTGGGAGAGCGGCTACGGGGACTTCGTCCTGAAGCCGGACCTGGGCACCCTCCGGCTGATGCCCTGGCACGAGGGCACCGCGCTGGTGCTCTGCGACCTGGAGTGGGAGGACGGGCGCCCAGTCGTCGCCTCGCCGCGGCAGGTCCTGCGAGGTCAGATTGAGCGGCTCTCCGAACGCGGGCTGGTCGCCTACGTGGGCACCGAGCTGGAGTTCATGCTGTTCAAGGACCCTTATGAGGGGGCATGGGACAAGGGCTACCGCAACCTTGAGCCCGCCAACCAGTACAACGTCGACTACTCGCTGATGGGCACCGGGCGGCTCGAGCACGTGCTGCGGCGCATCCGCAACGGCATGGCCGGCGCGGGGATGTACGTGGAGTCGGCCAAGGGCGAGTGCAACCTGGGCCAGCACGAGATCGCCTTCCGCTACGCCGACGCGCTGACCACCTGCGACAACCACAGCATCTACAAGATGGGCGCGAAGGAGATCGCCCACGCCGAGGGCATGAGCCTGACGTTCATGGCCAAGTACGACGAGCGTGAGGGCAACTCCTGCCATATTCACATCAGCCTGCGCTCGAAGGACGGCGAGCCGGTGCTGGCCGGCGACGGGCCCGGCGGCTTCTCCCCGATGATGGAGCACTTCCTCGCCGGGATCCTGGCCGCCCAGGCCGAGCTGACCTACTTCCTCGCGCCCAACATCAACTCCTACAAGCGGTACGTGCCCGGCAGCTTCGCCCCGACCGCCATCGCCTGGGGCGAGGACAACCGCACCTGCGCGCTGCGCGTGGTCGGCCATGGCGAGTCACTGCGGGTGGAGAACCGGGTCCCTGGCGGCGACGTGAACCCCTACCTGGCCGTCGCCGCGCTGATCGCGGCCGGCCTGCATGGCATCGATGCCGGGCTGCCCCTCGAGCCCGCGTTCACGGGCAACGCCTACAACTCGGACAAGCCGCGGGTGCCGGCCAGCCTGCGCGACAGTGCCGACCAGCTCGCGCAGAGCAAGATCGCGCTGGCGGCGTTCGGTCCTGACGTCATCGAGCACTACCGCAATGCCGCGCGGGTCGAGCTCACCGCCTACGCCGCCGCCGTCACCGACTGGGAGCGCTTCCGTGGCTTCGAGCGCCTCTGAGCACGCGGTCAAGGGCCGGCCGCTGATCGGCCTGACGACCTACCGGGAACGCGCCCAGATGCTGGTCTGGGACACCGAGTTCGCCCTGCTGCACAACGCCTACGTCGACTCGGTGGCCCGCGCGGGCGGCATCCCCGTGCTGCTGCCCCCGCAGGAGCACGGAGCGGAAGAGGTGATCGGGCGCCTGGACGCCCTGGTGCTGACCGGAGGCTCCGACGTCACGCCCGAGCACTACCGCCAGCCGGCTCATCCGCGCACCGCGATCGTTCGCCCCTGGCGTGACCAGTGGGAGCTGCGCCTGCTGGAGCGCGCCCTAGCCGCCGACCTGCCGGTGCTTGGCGTCTGCCGCGGCGCCCAGCTGCTCAACGTGGCGCTGGGCGGCACGCTCGACCAGCACGTCCCGGACAGGCTCGGCCACCAGGGGCACTGCCCGGCCCCTGGGGTCTTCGGCCAGACCCAGGTAACCCTGCGCCCCGGCAGCACCCTGGCCGAAGTGCTCGGCCCGCAGGCCAGGGTCGCCTGCTACCACCACCAGGCCCTGCGCGAGGTCGCCCGCGGGCTTGAGGTCACCGGCACGTCCGACGACGGCACGGTGGAGGCGGTCGAGCTGGCAGGCCGGCGCTTCGTGATTGGCGTGCAGTGGCATCCGGAGCAGAACGGCGAGGACGTCCGCCTCTTCAAGGCCCTCGCCGCGGCGGCCGTCAGGAAGTCACAATCCAGCCTGGGAGCAAGCCGTGTCGGCTCATGACGTGATCAACCCCGCGACCGAGCAGGTCACGGCGACGATCGAGCTCGCTGGCGTCGAGGAGACGGACGCGGCGATCACGAGGGCGGTCGGGGCGCAGCGATCGTGGCGTTCCCTCGCCCCCGCGGACCGCGCCCGGCTGCTGCGGCGCTTCGCCGCGGCGGTGGACGCTGACCTGGAGAACCTCGCGCGACTCGAGGTGGCCAACGCGGGCCACACGATCGGCAACGCCCGCTGGGAGGCCGGCAACGTTCGCGACGTGCTCAACTACTACTCGGCGGCTCCCGAGCGGCTGTTCGGCCGGCAGATCCCCGTCGCGGGCGGCGTCAACACGACGTTCAAGGAGCCGCTCGGCGTCGTGGGCGTGATCGTGCCGTGGAACTTCCCGATGCCCATCGCCGGCTGGGGATTCGCCCCGGCGCTCGCGGCCGGGAACGCGGTCGTGCTCAAGCCCGCCGAGCTCACGCCCCTCACGGCGATCCGGCTGGGCGAGCTGGCCCTCGAGGCCGGGCTTCCCGAGCATGTCTTCCAGGTCATCCCGGGCCAGGGATCGGTGGTCGGCGAGCGCTTCGTCGCCCACCCCGACGTGCGCAAGATCGTGTTCACCGGGTCGACCCGCGTCGGTAAGCACCTCATGGCCGGCTGCGCCGAGCAGGTGAAGCGGGTGACGCTTGAGCTTGGCGGCAAGAGCGCGAACATCGTCTTCGCCGACTGCGACCTTGAGCAGGCCGCGGCGACCGCGCCGTACGGCGTGTTCGACAACGCCGGCCAGGACTGCTGCGCCCGCTCCCGCATCCTGGTCGAGCGCACCGCCCTGACGCGCTTCATGGAGCTGCTCGAGCCCGCGGTCAAGGGCGTCCGCGTCGGCGACCCCAGTGACGACAAGACCGAGATGGGGCCGCTCATCTCGGCCGGGCAGCGGGCCACGGTCGCGTCCTATGTCCCCGACGACGCCCCGGTCGCCTTCCGCGGCCAGTGCCCGCAGGGCCCGGGGTACTGGTACCCGCCCACCGTTCTCGCGCCGGTGGAAGTCGGCTCGCGGCAGTGGCGCGAGGAGATCTTCGGCCCGGTGGTCGCCGTGGTGCCGTTCGAGGACGAGGCCGACGCGATCCGGCTGGCCAACGACTCTGAGTACGGCCTGTCCGGCTCCATCTGGACCCGTGACGTCGGCCGGGCGTTCCGTGTCGCCCGGGCCGTGGAAAGCGGCAACCTCTCGGTCAACTCCCACTCCTCCGTGCGGTACGCCGCCCCGTTCGGCGGCTTCAAGCAGTCCGGCCTCGGCCGGGAGCTCGGCCCGGACGCGGTCGACGCGTTCACCGAGACCAAGAACGTGTTCATCGCGACTGAGATCTGAAAGAGGCAGGACATCATCATGGGCAACATCGGCAGCCGCCTCACCGGCCGGGTGGCGGTGGTCACCGGGGGCGGGAGCGGCATCGGGCTTGCCTCGGCACGACGGCTGGCCGCCGAGGGCGCGAAGGTCGTCGTCGCCGACATCGACCCGGGAGCAGGCAAGGCCGTGGCCGACGAGGTCGGCGGGCTGTTCGTGCCGACCGACGTCACCAGCGAGCCTGACATCGAGAACCTGTTCAAGGCGGCCTGCGACACGTTCGGCTCGGTGGACATCGCGTTCAACAACGCGGGCATCTCCCCGCCGGACGACGACTCCATCCTGGTCACCGGCATCGAGGCCTGGCGGAAGGTGCAGGAGGTTAACCTCACCTCCGTCTACCTCTGCTGCAAGCACGTCATCCCGTACATGCAGCGCCAGGGCAAGGGCTCGATCATCAACACCGCGTCGTTCGTCGCGCTGATGGGCGCGGCCACGTCGCAGATCTCCTACACCGCCAGCAAGGGCGCCGTCCTGTCGATGTCGCGGGAGCTCGGGGTGCAGTTCGCCCGCGAGGGCATCCGCGTCAACGCGCTGTGTCCCGGGCCGGTGAACACGCCACTCCTGCGGGAACTATTCGCCAAGGATCCAGAGCGAGCGCAGCGCCGCCTCGTCCACATTCCCATGGGCCGGTTCGCGGAACCGGAGGAGATCGCCGCCGCAGTGGCGTTCCTGGCCAGTGACGACTCGTCGTTCATGACGGCGTCCACGTTCCTGGTCGACGGGGGCATCTCCGGAGCTTATGTCACACCCCTGTAAATGATTGCGACCAAGGAGGACCGTCATGATAGAGGATGACGGAGCTGGGGCGCCGACCCTGGCGCACGAGCTCACCGCGGACGAGAAACGACTCCATGAACTGGGCTATGCCCAGGAACTCCGCCGGCACATGTCCGGCTTCACCAACTTCGCCGTCTCCTTCACGATCATCTCGATCCTGTCCGGGTGCCTCACCCTGTACGGGTACGGGATGAACACCGGCGGCCCCGTCCTCATCACCTGGGGCTGGCCGGTCGTGGGCCTGATGACCCTGTTCGTCGGCCTGGCCATGGCCGAGGTCTGCTCCTCGTTCCCGACGGCCGGCGGCCTGTACTACTGGTCGGCCAAGCTGGCGCCGCGTAACCCGGCGGCGTGGTCGTGGTTCACCGGCTGGTTTAACTTCCTGGGGCAGGTCGCGGTCACCGCCGGCATCGACTTCGGCGCGGCGTTCTTCCTCAACGCACTGCTCGACGTGCAATGGGGATTCGATACCAGGCCCTGGCACACGATCGTGCTATTCGCCGCGATCCTCACGCTGCACGGCGTGCTGAACTCCTTCGGGGTGCGGCTGATCGCGGTGCTGAACAATGTCTCCGTGTGGTGGCACATCGTCGGGGTGCTGGTCATCGTGGGCGTGCTCGCCCTCGCGCCCGCCAAGCACCAGTCGGCCTCGTTCGTGTTTACCCACTTCGTCAACAACACCGGCTGGCACTCCACCTTCTACGTGCTCCTGCTCGGGCTGCTGCTCGCTCAGTACACGTTCACCGGGTACGATGCCTCGGCCCACATGACCGAGGAGACGCGAGACGCGGCGGTGGCGGGCCCGCGCGGCATCGTCACCTCGATCCTCGTCTCGCTGATCGCCGGCTGGATCCTGCTCATCGGCGTGACGTTCGCCATCCAGAACTACGGCTCTGAGGTCGGCGCGACCGTGCCGCCGGCCCAGATCTTCATCGACGCGATCGGCGCGACCGGCGGGAAGCTGCTGCTGCTCGTGGCGATCGGCGCCCAGCTCTTTTGCGGGATGTCGTCGGTCACCGCGAATTCCCGGATGATCTACGCCTTCTCCCGGGACGGGGCGCTGCCGGGCTCGGCGATCTGGCACCGGATCAACCCCAAGACCAGGACGCCAACCAATGCGATCTGGCTGGCCGCGGGCGGCGCCCTTATCCTGGGCCTGCCCTACCTGTGGAACACCACCGCCTATGCGGCCGTCACGTCGATCGCGACCATCGGGCTGTACGTCGCCTACGTGATCCCCACGTTCCTGCGGCTGCGGCTCGGGTCCGGGTTCGTCCGCGGCCCCTGGCACCTGGGACGGTGGTCCAAGCCGATCGGGATCATCGCGATCACCTGGGTGGTGATCATCACGATCCTCTTCATGCTGCCGACCGCCTCGCCGATCACCAGGGACAACTTCAACTACACGGTCATCGCCGTGGTCGTGGTCCTCGGGTTCGCGGGCATCTGGTGGCTGGTATCGGCGCGCAAGTGGTTCACCGGGCCGAAGGTGCAGGGCACGGCGGAGGAACTGGCTGCCATCGAGGCCGAGTTGTCCTAGCCCGACGGCCCCGGGGCAGCCCAGGTCGGCTGGGCTGCCCCGGGGGCCCGGCGCCCGCCCTATCCTTGTCAACAGGTCCGCGGCATGAGCAGTGGCGCTCTGGCCGCGGGGATGGAGGCTAAGGTGGCTGTCAGTGTTTTCGACTTGTTCTCGATAGGCATCGGCCCGTCGAGCTCGCACACTGTCGGTCCGATGCGTGCCGCGCGGATGTTCGCCAAGCGCCTGGACGGAGAGGGCCTGCTGCCCCAGGTGACGCGGGTCCGGGCTGAGCTGTTCGGCTCGCTGGGCGCCACCGGGCACGGCCACGGCACCCCCAAGGCCGTCCTGCTCGGCCTTGAAGGCCATCAGCCGACCACGGTCGACGTGCACGCGGTGGAGCCGGAGCTGGCGCGCGTCCGCGACAGTGGCCAGCTGCGCCTGCTGGCCACGGAAAACGGCGAGGCTCACGCGATCAGCTTCGACGTCGACCGGGACCTGGTCCTGCACCGGCGCAAGACGCTGCCCTACCACTCCAACGGCATGCAGCTGTTCGCCTTCGACGCGAGCGGCGAGCTCGTGCTGACCAAGACCTACTACTCCGTCGGCGGCGGGTTCGTGGTCGACGATGACGCGGTGGGCGCCGACCGGGTGGTGCTCGACGACACGGTCCTGAAGTACCCGTTCCGCACCGGCGCCGAGTTGCTGCGGCTGGCTGGGGCCACCGGGCTGTCCGTGTCCGGGCTGATGCTGGAGAACGAGCTGGCCTGGCGCAGCGAGGCCGAGGTGCGGGCCGGGCTGCTTGAGATCTGGCAGGTGATGCGCGAGTGCGTGGCGGCCGGGATCGCCACCGAGGGCATCCTGCCCGGCGGGCTGAAGGTCCGCCGCCGTGCCCCCGCGCTGGCCCGCACCCTGCGCGCCGAGGGCCGCAGGGAACTGCACGCCAGTGAGTGGGCCACGCTGTGGGCGATGGCGGTCAACGAGGAGAACGCGGCCGGCGGGCGGGTGGTGACCGCCCCGACCAACGGCGCGGCTGGCATCATCCCGGCGGTGCTGCACTACTTCATGGAGTTCGTGCCCGGCGCCGACGAGGACGGGGTGGTGCGGTTCCTGCTGGCCGCGGGCGCGGTCGGGATGCTGTTCAAGGAGAACGCGTCGATCTCGGGCGCCGAGGTCGGCTGCCAGGGCGAGGTCGGCTCGGCCTGCTCGATGGCCGCCGCCGGGCTGGCCGAGGTGCTGGGGGGCAGCCCGGAGCAGGTGGAGAACGCGGCCGAGATCGGCATGGAGCACAACCTGGGCCTAACGTGCGACCCGGTCGGCGGGCTTGTGCAGATCCCCTGCATCGAGCGCAACGGCATGGCCGCGGTCAAGGCGGTCACCGCCGCGCGAATGGCGTTGCGCGGCGACGGCAAGCACCACGTCTCCCTGGACAAGGTCATCAAGACCATGAAGGAGACCGGCCGCGACATGTCGGTGAAGTACAAGGAGACCGCCCGCGGCGGGCTGTCGGTAAACGTCATCGAGTGCTTACGGACTGCGGTCGGCTGGGCGATGCTCGTCCCCGGAGGAAGTAATCTCTTATGGTCAGTCATTAGGCAATGGAGAGCTGTCCACGAGGACGCGCGCTCGCTGACGGAGGGCCCGAGGAGGGCAGCGTGGCAGCCAGTCGCGGGGTACCGGAGCCGTCCGCGCCGGCCGGAGCCGTCGATGACGCCTTGTTCCGCCCAGTCCGGGCGGGCAATGCCTTCGAGGAGACAGTGGAGCGGCTGCTCCAGACGATCCGCCTTGGGGTCGTGGGCCCGGGCGAGCGGCTGCCCGCGGAACGTGAGATGGCTGCCCGCCTGAGCGTCAGCCGCGTGACGGTCCGCGAGGCGATCCGGGCACTGCAGCAGGCCGGCTACGTCGAGTCCCACCGCGGTCGCTACGGCGGAACCTTCGTCACCCGCACCATCCCGCGCCCGAGCCGGCGCAACCTCAAGCAGATGGCGCAGGAGATGGGCGGTGCGCTCGAGGACGCCCTCACGATGCGCTACGTCCTGGAGGTCGGCGCGGCCGAGGCGGCCGCCCTGCGCAAGCTGAGCGACTCCGACCGCGGCAACCTCGAGCAGCGCCTGAAGGAGGCCACCGACGTTGGCCTTGAGGACTTCCGCCGCCTCGACTCGCGCCTGCACCTGGCCATCGCCGAAGTTGTCGGCTCCCCTTCCCTTACCTCGGCCGTAGCTGAGGTAAGGGCCCGGCTCAACGAGCTGCTCAATGCGATCCCGCTGCTTGAGCGCAATATCGAGCACTCGAGGGAGCAGCACACGGAGATCGTCGTGGCCATCCTGGCCGGCGACGCCGAAGGCGCCCGCCGGGCCATGGCCGGGCACCTGTCGGCTACCGGGTCGCTGCTGCGCGGGTTCCTGGAGTAGCCCGCCAGCGCAGTTGCGTGCCCTCCAGTTCTGAGGGGGCTTGAGCCTCCAGTAGGTGGAGACGCGAGGGTGGGGTTATGGACGGCGACAAGCTCTACTCAATCGGCGACCTTGCCCGGCGAACCGGGCTGGCCGTCAGGACCATCCGGTTCTACTCCGATTGCGGGATCGTGGCGCCGGCTGGCCGCAGCCCGGCTGGCTACCGCCTCTACGACGCCGATGCGGTCGCGCGCCTGGGCCTCGTGCGGACGCTGCGCGACCTGGAGGTGGATCTTCCCACCATCCGCAAGGTCGTGAACCGGGAGCTTTCGCTTCCCGAGGTCGCCGCGGCGCACGCCGAGGCGCTGGACGCGCAGATCCGCATCCTGCGCCTGCGGCGCGCGGTGCTGACCGCGGTAGCCAGGCGCGGTTCTACCCCCGAGGAGATGGATCTCATGCACAAGCTGTCCCGGCTATCGCAAGACGAGCGCGAGCACCTGATCGGCGACTTCCTGGACGCCGTCTTCGGTGACCTTGGCGCCGAGCCCGCATTCGCGGGCGTCAGGCGCTCGATGACCCCCGAACTGCCCGACGATCCCGAGCCGGAGCAAGTCCAGGCCTGGGTGGAACTCGCCGAGCTATTGCAAGAGCCGGACTTCCGCGCCAGCATGCGGCGGATGGTCGAGGACGAGGCGGCCGAGCGTGGCCAGCACGACACCCCGGTCCCGCGCCGTGAGATCGTCGCGGTTGCCCGCGACCAGGCAGCCCTGGCCCTCACCGCCCGCGTCGAGCCGGCCTCGCCGCAGGCCGCCCCGATCGTCGCGGCAGTCACGGCTCACTATGCGCAGATCCTCGGCCGACCCGACGACGCCGGGCTCCAGCGTCAGCTGCTCGCCCGACTAGAAGCCGTGAACGACCCCCGCAGGCAGCGGTACCTGACGCTGCTCGCGGTGATTAACGGCTGGCCGGCCCCAGACAGCCTGACGCCGGTACTCGACTGGTTTATCCAGGCCCTGGCCAGCTGAGGAAGCGCGAGGCGACAATGCTGCCGTGAGCCGGAGCGGTGCCAGGCGACCGGGCGGGTGCTGACCTGGCCGGCGGTCGCCCGGACCGCGGCGGCTACCGCCGTCGCCCCACGCCGCCCCACTGGATGGTCGGCGTGGCGGGGGCCACGCCGGTGACCGGGCGCCACTCGTGCTTGGGCACGAGGCCTGGCTCGAGCAGGTCGAAGCCGTCGAACAAGCCGAGGATCTCATCGCGGCCGCGCGGCCACACGCGCTCGCTGGCCTTCTCGTAGACCGCGACCGCCCTGGCCATGGCCTGCTTGTCGGGAAAGAAGTCGCTGCCGATATGGCTGAGCGCCAGGTAGCTGCCGGGGGCGATGGCGTCACGCAGCTGGGCGACGATGCCCGCCGGGTCCATGTCGTCGGCGATGAAGTGCAAGACCGCGAACAGCGTGATGGCCACCGGCTTGCTGACGTCGAGGTGCGCTGTAACCTCGGGCATCGCCAGGATGTCGGCCGCATCACGGAGGTCGGCCCGCACCATGACGCTCCTGTCCCTGACTTCGAGCAGGGCCCGGCCATGGGCGATGACCACGGGGTCGTAGTCGGCGTAGACGATGCGGGCGTCCGGGTTGACCTCGTGAGCCACCTCATGCACGGCCCCCTGGGTGGGCAGCCCCACCCCGATGTCAAGGAACTGGTCGATCCCGGCCTCGATGGCCAGGTACCTGATCACCCGGCGCAGGAAGCGACGGTTCTCCGCCGCCGCCCGGCGCAGCCCGGGTACTAGCGCGAGAACCTTCTCGGCGGCGACCCGGTCCGCCTCGAAGTTATCCTTGCCGTCCAGGTAGTAGTCGTACATGCGGGCCACGTTGGGCACGGTTACGTCCAGGCCTGGCGGGGGCTGCCTGCCGGTCACATCCCTCACCCTAGTGCACCTTTTGTCCCGCGACTGGCGCT
>Ga0335072_10004915_pt1 | contig 19747 bp, 22 predicted proteins | sample Lox_Sample_21_FD_206725 | JGI IMG/M metagenome (GOLD analysis project Ga0335072, IMG submission 206725) | Soil microbial communities from Loxahatchee National Wildlife Refuge, Florida, United States - Lox_Sample_2.1 | ecosystem: Environmental > Terrestrial > Soil > Wetlands | place: USA...
CGGATATGGAGCTGAGCTATGGTGCGAGTCGCGCAAGTCACATCAGCGGAAGAGCCGGATGGTGGAAATCTCCATGTCCGGATCTGGCGAGGGCCCGGGCTGCGCAAGCGGCTCGGGCTACTCTACAGCCCGAGCGCAAACGTCGCGGGAATTGACGGAAGTCCGCCGGCGCCGGCAAGCGTCATCGCCTGGCGCACGGGGAGGCCCCGCCGGGGCGTGGCCGGACGGGTGCGCAAGGGGGTCGGGCTCACCCTCGCGAGCTTGCTCTTGGCGCAGTATTTGGGCGGGTTCCTCTTTCTGTGGTCGGTGAAGGCGGACCCGAGGTCCGCAACGCCGCTCACGCTGATGCGCTATGCGTACTACTACCGCGAGCGCGCCGAACTCGCACGCCGGCTTGCGCTCTGCGAGGGGGTGGGGTTGGCGGCGGTGGTGCTGGCCGCGAGCGCGGTGCTCTGGCCCAAGCGCCGCTCGCTCCACGGCGATGCGACCTTTGCCGAGAAGGCCGAGATCCGCGGGGAGGGCCTCTTGAGCGATGAGGGGATCCTCCTGGGCCAGCTGGGCGCGCGCTACTTGACAGTCCCCGGCCAGCAGGGCGTGGCACTCGCGGCACCCCCGCGATCGGGCAAGGGCACCGGGCTCGTCGTGCCCAATCTCCTCAACTGGCCGGGCTCGGTGCTGTGCATCGACATCAAGCGCGAGAACTGGACGATCACCGCCGGGTATCGGGCGTCCTGCGGCCAGGCCTGCTATCTCTTCGACCCCTTTGCCGAGGATCGCCGCACCGCCCGCTGGAATCCCTTCACCTACGTCTCGGAGGATCCGCGGCGTCGGCTCAATGACCTGCAGCGGATCGCGGAGATGCTCTACCCGGATCCTCCCAACGTCGATCCCTTCTGGACGGCCTCCGCGCGGTCGCTGTTCCTGGGGATTGCGCTCTATCTCTTCGAGACCCCGTCGCTTCAGAAGACGATCGGGGAGGTGCTCCGCCAGGGGATGGCGAGCGATGATGAGGGGTTCCAGGCGCACTGGAAGCGCATCATCGAGGGCCGCAAGTCCGGTCCCTATCCGCTCTCGGGCCAGTGCGTGCGCGCGCTCTACGATGTGATCGACCTGGCACCGGTCACCGCGAGCAGCATCCGCAAGACCTTCACGAGCCGGCTCGATCTCTGGTTGAACCCCATCCTCGATGAGGCCACCTCGGAGAGCGACTTCGATCTGCGGGAGCTCCGATCGAAGCCGATCTCGATCTACGTGGGCGTCAATCCCGATGATCTGCATCGCTTACGGCCGGTGTTGAGCCTCTTGTGTCAACAGGCGATCGGGCTTCAGACCCGGGAGCTCCCGGAGCGCAACCCGAAACTCGCCTACCAGGTCATGATGATGCTCGATGAGTTCACCGCACTCGGGCGGATCCCCATCATTGCGGAAGCGATCTCCTACCTCCCCGGCTACAACGTGCGCGTGGTGCTCGTCGTTCAGGCACTCGCGCAGCTGCGCGAGGTCTACGGCGTTCACGCCGCGGAAACCATGTTGAAGAGCCTCGGGGCCCGGGTGCTGTTCGCGCCCAAGGATATCGCCGATGCGCGCGAGATCTCAGAGGAGCTCGGGTTCACCACCGTCAAGGTTCGCACCGTCTCGAAGCCGCTCTTCGGCTTCGATTCGCGCGCGCGCGCGCGGAGCGTAAACGTGAGCGAGCAGCGTCGCGCGCTCCTCTTGCCCCAGGAGGTCAAGGAGCTCGGGAGCGAGGAGGCGATCATCATGTACGAGGGCTTGCGCGCGATCCGCTGCCGCAAGATCCGCTACTTCTCCGATCGGCGCTTCAAGCGGCGGCTGCGGCCGCCGCCTCGATGGCCGGCGCCGCAGAGAAGGGAGGAGACGCCAGACACCGCCGTGCCGCCCTCCGGCCCCCACACCACGGCCGCACGGGATGGCGATGCGGGCCCTGCGGGGGTTGAGCCCGCGAGGGGTGTCGAGGGCGATCCACCCGACACGCGGGTGGCGGGCCCGGAGGATCTCGAGGGGATGGAGAGCCTGACGCTCGCGGACTTCGCCGCGGACTTCTCGAGCGTGGTGATCCCCGACCACGCGGGGCCGATGACGGACCAAGAGCTCGCGGTGAGTGTGGCGAGCGTGCTCGATGCCTGCGGCATGGGAGGGCGCGATGGCGGACGATGACCCGAAGGGGGATGCACGCGAGCGCGCGCGCCCCCGAGCGAGCGAAGAGGCGGAGAACACGATTGCCCCGTATCGCCGGCGCGCGCCGGCCCGGGACGGCGCGGCCCCGCCCGAGAGCCCACCCGAGCGCGCACGCGCGCAGCGCGGCGCTCCGTCGGCCCCGAAGGCGGGATCCGGCCAGCCCGAGTCCGATCCCTGGACCGTGCCGGCGTCCGTCCGCGATCGCTTCCGACAGGACGGCAACCGCTTCTACTTTCCCGATGGTGAACCCGCCTTCCGGGATCACGGTCGGCGGCTCACGACGAGAAGTGAGAGCACCGCGCTCATCGCAAGCTTGATCGAGATCGCCCACGTGCGCGGGTGGGAAGAGATCCGGGTGTCGGGGACCGAGCGGTTCCGGCAGGAAGCCTGGAGCCAAGCGCGCCTCGCGGGGCTCGCGGTGCGCGGCTATCGCCCGAGCGCGGCCGAGCGCGCGAATCTTGCGCGCACCCGCGATCGCGAGGAGCAGGCAGCGCAGGAGGGCCCAAGACCGGCCGCCGCGGCCGGCGTCGCGGGCGTCGCGGAGCCCGCCCCCTCGAGGAGCCGCGACGAGCTCATCGTGGGCACGCTCCTCGATCACGGCCGGGCGCCGTACCAGTTCGATCGGCACCGGGAGATGTCGTACTTCGTGCGGGTGAAAACCCAGGAAGGCAATCGCACGATCTGGGGCAAGGACCTCGGGCGCGCGCTCGAGGAGACACTCACCCGCCCGAAGATGGGCGATGAGGTGGGATTGCGCGCGGTGGGGGCCGATGCCGTGACGGTCAAGCATCGCGAGCGCGACGGGGACGGGCAGCTCCTCAAAGAGACGGACCTCGCGACCCATCGCAATCGCTGGGTGATCGAGAAGCCGGCGTTCTTCGAATCCCGCGCGCAGGCCGCGCAAGTCTTGCGGGACACGGCGATCGCGCCGCAGGTCGCGGTCCGCTCTCACCCCGAGCTCGCCGGCAGCTACTTGAACCTGCATGCGGCGGAGATTGCCTCGCGACGGATCCGCGATCCGGCGGATCAAAAGAAGTTCGTCTCCCTGGTTCGCGGCGCACTCGCCGATGCGATCGCCCGCGGGGAGCCGTTGACCCCGGTGCGCCTGCGCGAGCGGCGCGCCGAGCGCGCTCACGGCGAGCGCGAGCCGCCCGCGCGGGCCTGACGGGCTCGGACGGGGTGCGATCGACGGGCACGCGGCGCGCGCGGGGCTTAATCCATGGCCAACCGGCCCGAACGCGCGGATGCCGCCTCCGACCGGCTCCTCATGGGGACGCTCTTGGGCCACGGTCGCGCGCCGCACGAGTTCAAGGAGGGCGGGGCGCCCTCCTACTACCTGCGCATCGGGACCCCCCGCGGCGAGCGCACGATCTGGGGAGCGGGACTCGAGCGCGCGCTCGCGCGCTCCGAAAGTCGGCCGCGGATCGGGGAGTCCGTCGGGGTGCGCGAGAACGGCACGGATCGAGCCCCCGCGGCGGGGACGGATGCGGGTGCGCCGCGACGTCATTTCATCGTGGAGCGGCGCGAGTTCTTCGATGAGCGCTTGGCGGCGGCGCGGCTTCTGCGCGATGCGCGCATCCACCCGCGCGCGGCGGTCGAGGCGTTCCCGGACCTGGTGGGGGCGTATTTCGTGCTCGCGAGCGCGAGCGCGCTCATCCGCGAGCGCACGCCCTCGACGGAAGTCCACGCGCGCTTCGTCGCGCTCGTGCGCGAATCCCTCGCCCGCACGGTCGAGATCGGCGAGCCGCTCCCGCAGGTGCGACTGCGCGATCGGGAGCTCTTGGATCGCGGCCCCAAGAACGAGCCGCTGGTGCGCTCGCGCTGAAGCGACGCGCTCGCGTATTTGATCGGCGGTCAAGATTTGCAGAGGCGAAGTGGACCGGCAGGAAGGATCATGGGTCTTGCGATGAATGCGCCCGCCTGTAGAGGACCCTTGCGCGGATCCCTGAATCGAGCCTCGGGCAGACATCGTCACTCGCCGAGGCGGCGACGGTGAGTGCGACGCGCGCGCGCGCGGCGGGGCGCAGAAAGCGCACCCACGGCCGCCGCCCCCGCCGTGCGCGCGATGCGTTCGAGGTCGAGGTGCAACACTGCGCGCGGGCGCTTGCGCTCATGCGCCCGCGGCTGCTCGCGCAGTACTCTGCGGCCGCGCTCGCTGCGGCGCTCGTGATCCAGGCCGTGCGGGCGCTTGCTCAGTGCGTCTGCGACGGAACCCTCCCCCTCGAGGAGGCCCGAGGGTTGATTGCGCGCATGGCGGAGCTGAAGCTCCCCCGGTAACGAACGCCACTTTCGCCCGGGTTGGCGGGTGCCGGGGTCAGTCCGCCGGCAGCGCGCTCTTCTTGCGCGCGGCCGTGATAAGTAGAACTGCTCACTCGGCGCGCCGCCTCCTCCGCTATAAGCAGGGATGGAGCTTGAGGACCTGACGAGCGAGGCACGGCTGCTCGCGCACGAGATCGCGCATTCGCTGCGTCGACTCGATGCGGCGGCGCACGCGGCACCGCAGAAGCGCGTCGCGGCCGTCCTCGAGGCCATCGACACGCGGGCGCGCGTGCGGCGCATCCTCTCCTGGGCCCAGCTCGACCCTTTTCACGAAGCCGATATCCTCGCGCGGTTGCGACACCTCTCGGAGCGCATCCGGGTCGTGAGCGCGAGCTCCCCCCGGGAGCCCTAACCCAGCGCAGCCCGCGCGCGAACGCGCCCAGACCGAAGCGGTCGCGGCTTCGGGGAGGCCCGGCGCACGGGAGTGAGGCGCTTGAAGCCGCAATTCGGCGCTAGGGCGGGTTGCGGGGCGGGATGCGCTCGATTCCGGCGAGCACGCGCTCGCCCGCGCGGCTCGCGAAGAAGAACGCGCAGCGGCCGCCCATCTCCTCGGCAGCCCAGCCCCCAGAGATGAGCGAGCCCCTCAAGGTCGAGAGCTCCGCGCGCAGGTCCGCGAGCGGTGGGAGCTCGCGACATGCCCGGACGTAGCCAACGCGATCGCGCACCACGAGCCAGGTCGGCGCATGGATCGGTGCCAGCGGATCGGGTGATTGCCGTCGGCGGCTCGTGTGGCGCATGCCGGAAGCATCGCACGGGCCCGGACGCACTCCAGGCGGATGAGATGAAGTGACCACACTCCATCCAGCCCGGTGCGCGAGACTATACTGGCTGTGAGGCGCCCCCACGGAGAAGACTGCCATGCTGTTGGAAGTGGATGAACTCTGGGACCTGTACGTGCGCAAGGAGCTGCGAGCGGATGCGACCCCGGAGGAGTTCGAGCTCGCGCGCCACGCCTTCCACATGGGCATCTACGTCTACGTCAAGGTGCGTAACGACCAGATCGAAAGAGGGGACCCGGAGGGCGCGCTCGAGGAGATCCAGAAGCTCGCCCGCGCGGTCGCCCTCGCGCAGGAGGAGGAGAGCGCTCCGGTGCAGTGAGGTCGTAGATTCGGCGAGGGACTGCCCTCCCGCGCGCACGAGCCTACCACGCCGGTCTTGCCGTCCAGGCCTGCGCGCGCACGCTTGAGGCGTGCGTGCTCGCGAGCGCGCTGCGCGCGGCCTGGACGGCTGCGCTGCGGCGTGGGGGAGAGTCCGCGCAGGCAGTCCGCCTGCGTGATGCAGGACAGCCCCCATGAAGAGCACGATCGGCCGGCCGCGGCGGCTCACCGATGCGCAGGTCGCTCTCATTCTCGCTTGGCACGAGCAGATTCTGGCACTCAAGGCACTTCGCGCGACGATCAAGACCCAGCGGCAACTCGCACACGAGCTCGGCGTCGCGCCCTCCACCCTCGCGCACGTGATTGCCTGCCGCGGTGAGTTCAAGCAGGGCTCGCCGGAGGATCGGACTCCAGAGCGTGCACGTTGAAGCGTTGCGCTCGAGCGCGCAGCGCACTCCACGCGCGACCCGCACGCGGGCTCATCGCAGCGTGCAGGACGTGAGGGAATTCACGTAGCGCTCGAGCTCCGAGCGGGTGATGTAGGTGCGCGTGCCGTCCTTTTGCGGCCGGATCGATCCGTCGCTGATGCGGTTGTAGAGCTGCGCGCGGCTCATGCGCAGCAGCTGGGCTGCTTCTGCGACCGCAAAGCGCAGCGGCGTCAGGCTCATCGCGATGTCGTGCTCTGGGGTGGCCATGAGATGACTCCAGATGTTTGAATGCGTGGTTCCGGCTCATCTCCCATGATCCGCGCCCGAGCGCCATTTGTATGCTCGAGTTCGCGCTGAGTTCGCGCAAAAACTCGCGTATCTATTTGTGATGGTTCGGCGATGAGCGCACGAGAACGTGCGGCGGAGAATTTGAGTCAGAGCAAAGGACTGTTCCCGCGATCGAGTCTACTCACCCGTCCGCTCTCGAGGTCCCGCACCGCTTTCAATCTGCGCGGCGCCGCTGTTCGGGAGCACCTCGTAGTGATGGACGTGAGTGTCGAATGACGCGAGGGCGGCCTGGGCCGCGGGGTCCACGACCGCACGCTCGATGTCGGCGCCGGCGAACGCGCGAATGGCCTCGAGCGACGCCCAGCGGGTGAGTACGAGGAACTCCACGAGCTCCCCCACTCGCCGCTCGCGCAAAGAGGCGCCGAGGAAGCCCGGGATCCGCGCGAGCTCCGGGCGCACGCGGGACTCGAAGTGCTGGGGATAGGCCTGCGCACGCGAGAGGTGCGCGCGAGCGCGCCATTCCCGGATGATCATGAGCCCACCTCGGATGCGTGCTCCGAATTCGTCATGGAATCCTCCCTGCTCCCGATGCGGGAACTCGAAGGCGGATTTGGCCGGGCGGCCGTCGCCCGATCCAGATCGCGCGGCGGGAAAGTGAGGGAGCCCGGCTGCGCGCAGCGCGCCGCGACGCGGCCAGGCCGTCCCCGGCGTCAACGGCCTCGCGGCATCGGGGCGCGTTCCGAAGGCGGCCCTGCTCGGGTGCTCCAGAACCTCGAAGTGAGGACGCGCTCCGGATGTCGAGCGCGCGCCTATTCCCGCGGGCCCTTCAGGCGACGGCGAGCTTGATTCGCTTCTGCCATGCCTTGAAGCGCACGGCCGCCTCGCTCCGCTTGAGCTCCCGCGCGATGCGCTTCACCGGCTTCTTGCCGGCGAGCTGCTTGAGCAGCTTCACGTGAGCGGGACTCCACAGGATACGTTTGCGGTGCATTCGAGGCATGGGACGACTCCGATCTCAATCAACAAACAAGGGGCGTTGATTGTACTGTGTTTTGGATGCGATGGGGATCTAACCATGATTGAGGGTGTGGCGCTCGCTCGCGGGCGAGCCAATTCGTACTCACGGACATCAACCACCTGTTGGATGAGAAGGGCGGGATTGCAGAGTGGATGAGTTGATCACGCCCGATGCGTGCGCTCGGGTCCGCTCACAGAAACCACGATACGCACAGTGCCGTGACGAGGAGCCGGGCGAGCCCGCCCAGCGCATGACTGGCCACGAGCAAGCGATCCATGGGAATGGCGAGCGCATGGGTCGCAAGCAGAGGAACGGAAATCATCACCCAGACGGTCCCGGCCGCGAGCAGAGCTCGCTTCGTTGAAACCAATCCGAGATGGGAGCAGGCGAGAATGAAGACCCGTGAGCTCCCGGCAAGGATGGCTTCAGATAGTGCGGTCGAGCGGTATTCCTCGCGCTGGTTTCGGTACGTTCTCGACACGCCCCGGTATCTTCCCGTAGCGGTCATGGAAGAGGACACCCAAAGAAATCCCCGTCCGTGAGCGACGTGACGACAGCGGAACCGATGAATGCCAGCCGGATGTGGGGCGAGTTGATGAGAATTCTCCTGCGAGCGGCTTGCGTGATCAGGCTGCAGCCCAATCGTGCCGTGAGGGACCGAGGAGCCTCGCCGATCGCGCCCTCATGATCGGAGGGAATCCAGAGCAAGCGGGGCGGGCTCGCTGTGTCCGATCCATCCTACCACGCCGTTCTCGCCGTCAATGGCGTCGCGCGCCGCGCGCTTGCGGCCCGGACGGGCCGGCTCACGCCCATTGACCGCTCCGCTGCGGCGTGAGGGGAGATCTCGGGCAATCCCGCCCCAGATCTCGGAGCGCCACCATGTCGCGCAAGAATCCTCTCTATTGCCTCGATGCCGCCGGAACGCCCGTTCTCGCGAGCCCCGCACAGGTGATCGCCGCGGCACGCGAGCACTTGAGTCACCGCGTGCGTCGCGGAAGTCCCCTGTCATCGCCCAAGGCCACGACCGATTATCTGACATTGAAGCTCGGCGACCGGGACTTTGAATCGTTTTGCTGCCTCTTTTTGGACTGTCGCCACCGCGTCATCGAGTTCGTGGAGCTCTTCCGCGGCACGGTCGATGGCGCGACCATCCATCCGCGGGAGGTCGTGCGCGAGGCGATTAAGCGTAACGCGGCCTCGGTGATCCTGGTGCATCCACACCCCTCGGGGGTCGCGGAGCCCTCGCACGCCGATGAGTTGATCACGCGGCGCCTGGTCGAAGCGCTCCAGCTCGTCGACATCCGCGTGCTCGATCACGTACTCGTGGCGGGTGGGGAGTGTGTGAGCTTCGCGGCCCGCGGATTGTTGTAGATCTCTGAGGACTCCGGGGGACATCGGTCGGCCCACACGCGGCCGGTGTCCCTCCTGGGTTCGCTCGAGACACGGTTCGCACGCGCTGCCGGTGTGTTGGGATCAAGGATCACCGGGGGCTCGCGATCACGACACGAATATCACGGGTGGTGCACTTCTGATCATCGGCCCAAGCGGGCTCGATCGCGACCAACCGTGGCCAACGCTGCGCTTTCTCCCCGGTACGCGCCTGCCGGGCGGTGGCGGAGAACCGTGGACTTCGCACCGGGAGCTCGACCTGCGGATTCGCCTGGAGATTGAAGAACCCGACCGGGTGTGGGGCAGGGCCCGCGTCGGACGCGACGATCGTGAGACGTCCGCCGTCTTCGAGGTCGAGAAGGGGCACCGTGCGCGGCGGTCCGGATTTCCGACCGGTCGTCGTGAGCCCAAGAATCGGGGCGGCGCCCATCCTCCCCATCCACCGGCCACCGCTCAAGCGGTCAAGCGAGATGTTGAGTGCGATGAAGACCCCGTCAGAGTTCTCAGGGCGAGCTCCTGCTGCCGGTCAACCTCAAGGCTTCCGCGCTCGGGAAGGGTTGGAGGCGGAGCGGGCTTGCCTGGGACGGCGAGGGTGCCACGCCGTTCTCGCCGTCAATGGCTTCGCGCGCAGCGCGCTCGCGGCCCGGAAGGGCCGGCTATCGCCCATTGACGGCTCCGCTGCGGCGTGACGGCCGAGCCGAGGGCAATCCCGCCCCGATCAGAACGGACGAAACCCATGAATGCATCCGAGACCACGGCCCAGGCCATTGAGGTACACGAGGTGCCCGAGCGCGAGCGAGCCCAGATTCTGCCCCGCCATTTTGGGCGCGACATGTTGACCGTCGAGCAGGCGATCTTCACGTTCATGCGCGAGCTCTCACCTGAGTACAGCGGGGGCTACTGGCGCTTCCTCGAGCTCGGCAACGGCGGCTTCTACATGGCACCCCAGGGTCGCGCGCGCCTCGTGATCCGCGTCGAGGGGAATGGGTTCGACGGCGAGATGAGCGCGGATGCGGCCGGCATCACGGCGTGTCTCTTCGCCTTCTCGCATCTGTCGTTCCAAGTTCCAAACGAGTCGATCATCGAGCACTACCACCGGTTGCGCGAATTCGCGCTGGATCACCGGGAAGCGGGACGGATCTTCGCCGCGATCGACTGACGTCTCCTGCGCCGCAGGCGGGTTCGGATGGCACGGCGCCACTCGGGCCCGCCTTCTCGAGCTGCACTCCGGCGCGGCGACGAACACGTGGGCGCTCAGAGCGGCGGGGTGAGGGGACCGAGAGAAGAGGCGGGCTTGCCTGGGACGGCGAGGGTGCCACGCCGTTCTCGCCGTCAATGGCTTCGCGCGCAGCGCGCTCGCGGCCCGAAGGGCCGGCTACCGCCCGTTGACGGCTCCGCTGCGGCGTGACGCCCAAGCCTCGGGCAATCCCGCCCCCATCACGTTGAGGCCCACGACCATGAACACCCATCTCACCTCCATTTCCGGATCGCAGTACCGCTACAGCAGCGCCTTCGAGCAGGCGATGACCCCCGAGGTCCTGCGGACTCGGGTGCCGGCGGTGTACGCGCCAGCGGCGCACGAGCGCACGAGCCACGCCTACACGTTCCTTTCGACCGCGCGCGTCCTGGATGCCCTTGGACAGGTCGGGTTCCTCCCCGTGGAAGCCCGACAGACGGCATCGCGGGCCGCAAGCGTCCTGCATGCCCGACATCTGATCCGGCTCCGCCGGCGCCTGGAGACGGTGGCCTTGCGCGAGGCCGTCCCGGAACTCTGGCTCCTCAACAGCCACGATGGCACCACGGCGTACCAGCTGCGCGCCGGTCTCTACCGGGCGGTGTGCACCAACGGCCTGGTCGTCTCGGTCGGGACGTTCCCGGTGTGGCGGATCGCGCATCGCGGCGATGTGCTCGATGATGTGGTGCGCGCGGCACAAGAGATCGCAGAGCGGTTCGGAACGCTGGCCACCGCGGTCGGGCGCATGGAGCGCACGCTGCTCACAGACTCGGAGCGTCTTAAGTTCGCCGAGCAGGCGTACACCTTGCGCTTCCCGGATGACCGCCACGGCGCGATGGAGCCCTCCCAGCTCCTGATACCCCGGCGGCCGGAAGACGTGGGCAATGACCTCTGGCACACCCTGAACGTCGTGCAAGAAGGGATCCTCCGCGGCGGTCTGGTTCGGCGCTCGGTGAGCGGCCGACTGACGCGTACCCGTCGGATCACGGCGATCCGGGAGGACGTGCGCCTGAACGCAGCGCTCTGGGATCTCGCCATCGCGCGAGCGGCCTAGACGGCCGAGGAGCTCGGGAGAGGGTGCTTCGGCACCTTCTCCCTTTTTTTTGCTTTGCCATGGCGGAGGCGTCTCGAGGGAGCGTGATGCGCGTCGCGGGGCGCGTTTGGCATTCCGCTTGCACAGTTTGCGGCGTTGCGATTGTTGAGTATTTGCGCGAACTGGTGTCAATTGCAGGATAGGCCTGCGGCGGCTCTTGTTAAACAATCGTCGGCATGGCCGCCGATTGCATCATCGCGCTGCGCGTCACCCCGGAAGTGAAGACGCTGCTCCGCGCGCTCGCGCAGCGTGAGCAGATCTCGGAGTCCGCCCTCGTCCGGCAGCTCCTCGAGACGATGCTGCGCATGCAGGTCAAGGCCGGCATGCCGGCGTTGGCCGAGGTCGAGAAGGAAAGCCGCGATGCGCGCGTCTATGTGCGGCTCGAGGAGGCCGTTCGCGTTCAGCTCATGAAGCGAGCCCTCGAGCGGGGGATGCCCTCGGCGACGTACCTCGCGGGGCTTGCCAAGGCTCATCTCTGTGGCGCCGCTCCCCTCCCGAAGGAGGAGCTCCTCGCGCTCAAGCGCTCGATCGCGGAGCTCAAGGCCATCGGTCGGCACTTGAACCAAATGGCCCGGGCGCTGAACCAGGACGGGCGAGCCGCAGGCCCGGGCCGCCAGGAGGTGCAGGCAATGTTCAAAGTCGCCGCGGGCCTGCGCGATCACTTCAAGGCGTTGCTCGAGGCCAACGAGCGAAGCTGGAGGGCCGATGCCGAAAACACTCATTGAGCTGCCGGGCAAGCCCATTCTCGATCTGACCAGCTACGGGCGACCGGGTCCGGGCCGGCGCGATCGACTGTCTCAAGCGGATTTCGAGACCGTCAGGCGCACCGTGCATCGGGTCCCCGAGGTGATGGTGAAAGTCCTGACGCAGGGCGGGAAGGACCTCAAGGCCGTGGAGCGCCATCTGGCCTACCTCGACCGCAAGGGCGAGCTCCCGATCGAGACGGACGAGGGAGAGCAGATCAAGGGGAGGGGAGTCGAGAAGGATCTCCTCGATGACTGGGACCTCGAGTTGGAGGAGATTCGGCCCTGGACGGATCGGCACCGTCGAAGCGATCGCTCACCCCCCAAGCTCCTTCACAAGGTGCTGTTCTCGATGCCGCCGGGGACGCCGCCTGCGAAAGTTCTGAAAGCCGTCCAGAGCTTTGCCCGGGAGGAATTCGCCCTGAAGCACCGCTACGCGATGGTGCTCCATACGGACGAGCCGCACCCGCACGTGCACATGGTGATCAAGGCGGTGAGCGAGCAGGGGGTGCGGCTGAACATCCGGAAGGTCACCCTTCGGGATTGGCGACAAAAGTTCGCGGAGCAGTTACGGCGCGAGGGGGTCGCAGCGAACGCCACCGCGCGGGCGGTACGGGGCGGCAGCCGGAGTCAGAAGACCGATGGAATTTACCGTGCGAACCTGCGCGGTGAGTCCACCCACATGCGGGATCGGGCGTATGCGGTGGAAACAGCGCTTGAGAGAGGTGAATTCCGAGTCGAAGACGGGAAGTCGAAGCTGCGCGCTACGCGAACGGAGGTGGAGCGGGGATGGACAGCCGTGAGCGAGATTCTCGTCGCTCAGGGACACTCCGAGCTTGCCGCGGAGGTGAGCCGGTTCGTACGCGGGATGCCACGCCCTCGGACCGAACGGGAAGAACTCGCGGCGGATATCGCCCGGTGCGCGTACCAGGTTTCACGCTCAGCGCCGACGCGATAAATACTGACAGCCGCGCTCCGCCTTACACCAAGTGCATCTAGTCTCGATTGTCCGACCAAAAAAATGTGAGTCACGCACGTCGTAGCGCTCCGACGCCGGCTTGGCGAGGTGCGATACGGGCCGGTGAAGAGCTTGAACGGCCTCATGGCAAGCGCGCTCACTGTGAAAGCCGCGTGGGTCTCGATCGGCGGCTGTCCGGTCCGGATAACCGGGCAGACAGTTCAGGAGCCCTTGCTATCTGGATAAGGGGGCAGCGCGGGGCATACGGTGCGGAGTGAACCTGTACAGTGAGGCCGATCTGAAACGCGCGGACGACGGTAAGGCGCTGAGGCGTTTGGATCAAGCGTGAATTTCTAGAGCTTTTAGGCCATTTCAGGCGAAATCAGCGCTAGAATCTATGCGGAGCAACCAGTGTCTCGAGTCGAAATCTCGGCGCTCCGATCAAGCACTTAGGATGGATAGGTCGAGCGGTATTAATCTAGTCGATCGCCCCGATCTAGACCCGAGTGAGCGCCTTGCATGTATAACAGGCGTGGATTGGACGCCAATGCCGTTGCTGCTGCGGAACTTGGCAACCGGCGCTACGGTCCGCAAGATTGGCCGCCGTGAGCCTGATCGCCATGGCGTTCGCCGCTCGATTACCATAGGTTCGTTGGCGCCCCGACGACTCTCAGGAAGAAACACCGAGTGCAGAATCCCATCCAAAAATCCGTGGAGTCTTGGCTTCTCCGCACTACAGCGAATTACAACGTTCGCAACGTGCCGCGCGTCGCCTCTGTTATCGGGACCGCACGCGGTCGCATCAGGCCAGAAAACCAGGACAAGGCTGTGGCGGCGCTGTTCGAGGCCGACACTCCTCGATTGGATTTCTACGCGTTCATCGCCTGCGATGGTGTGGGCGGGATGGAGGACGGGAGCCGTTGTGCGGCACTAGCAGCCTCGTGTTTCCTCACTCACCTAGTCGCGTCGTTTAGGGTTGCGGATCGTGCGTTTCGATTGCGCGAAGCGGTTCAATACGCTAACGATAGCGTGGCTCACGAATTTCAGGAGCGGGGTGGCACCACACTCTCGGCGGTGTTGTTGACACATACTGGTGTGACAGCGATCTCTGTAGGGGATACCCGCATTTACAAACACGCTGAGAAGTCTGAGTTCAGGCAACTTACGGTCGACGATACGATCGATGGCCGAGTCGCCGCACTCACAAAGCAAACCACGGCTGCGGCACCGAGCCCCTTCGGACATCATCTAGCGCAATTCGTTGGTCAACGCTCGCCCCTTGAACCACAAGTGCTAAGCTTTGAGGTTCTCTCCGGAGGCGCGTTTGCCAACGGTCGGAACGGGCTGCTGATCACGACGGACGGAGTTCACCGGTTGGGGCGTGATGTCGTCAATGCCCTTGTACGTGCGTCAACCTCAGCCCGGGAGGTGGTTGAGCACCTAATCAGCGTTGCCGACTGGACAGGGGGGGTGGATAACGCGACGGCGATGTGGATCTCCCTCCAAGCCCCATCGCTTAGGGGACCCGATGAACTCGCAGGTCGACCCGCCCTGCAGCTCTTCGATGCGCACGGCGACTTTTTCTTCTCTGAGACGCACCTGCGCTCGACGCTGACCCAGCCTCTGACTCTCTCGCCAGAGCGCTTGTCGCCTGCGCCGAGATCTATGTACCCCCAGGGGACGAAGCCGTTGCGTCGGAAGGGCGCAATGAAGAACCCTTCGCCGAAGGCCAATAAGAAGAAAAAGAAAGGTCAGGCTCGCCGTGGCCGATCCCAAACCAGAGATGAAGAAGCTAAACAGCCCGAACTGGACATTAAGGTTACCCAGCACTCTGAATGACCGCGCTCGATCCGCCGACGTTTCCGCTACCGGCGCGATACGAATATGCCGGTAAGACTCTCGCTGGGGGTCAAGGGAAGGTTTACGTTTGTCGCGATAAGAATCTCGAACGCCAAGTCGCCATAAAGGCGTTACATGCAATCGGGAACGTCGCCGTGATCCTCAAAGAGATCGCGGCGCACGGTAAGGTAAAGTCGAAGCACGTCGTCGAGTTGTATGAGGTATTGGCAGACGCCAGCGGGACACCGTACGCATTGGTCCTCGAGTACGTGCCGGGCGATTCACTGCAGGACATCGCTAACCTGCCACCGAGTTTCGAGAAGAGGTTACGGCTTCTCTACCAAATTGCTTGCGGACTGTGTGACATCCACGACGCGCAGGTTATCCACCGGGACGTCAAGCCTGACAACATGAAAGTCGATGAGGACGGCGTTCTAAAGCTGTTCGACATGGGAATCTCGAACCTCGATTCCACCACCGCCGTGACGACGTTCGCTGCCGGAACACCCGTATATCGCGCACCAGAATTGCACGGCCCACCGCCGCTGCCAGTCTCGTGCGCAGCTGACATATACGCATTTGGCGTGGTCGCCTGGCACGTCCTCAATTCCGGAAAGTTCCCGGGCCCGCTGTTCGAAGTGCCACCACAGAGTTCTGGCGTGCCTCTTCCCAGCTTGCAGATCGTTGTCGCGGAGTTGGGAGCACACGCTGCAATTCTCGATCGGACCCTCGAGGTAAAGCCTACGGACCGGCCGACGGCAGAGGACGTTAGGCGAGCTCTCGCTGAGCTTTTGACCAGGGGCAAACGGCGAGGGGTATTCGCATACGGGTCACGGACATGGGAATTGGTTGTGGTCAACCGGGTCACACAGATTTCACTTGGGGCTCTTGGCACGTTGTCCGTTGCTTACAACGGACTCAGATTCGTTGTGCGTGCCGTTGCGGGAGACATCTACATCAACAATCGAGTGGCGGCCGTTGGAGATGAGTTGCCTGAAAGCTGTGTTTTGACGTTCGGGGCTCCAGCTTTCGCTGGAAATCGTGCGTTCGTGGCATTTAACGCGTCTCAGCCTGAGATCGTGATATGAGCAGTTCGATTCTTAGGACGGCGGACGTGATTGGGGGGCGCTACAGGATAGAAGCCTACGTCGATGCAGGCGGTATGCAGGAGGTATATCGGGCAACTGACGTCTCACTGCAACGAGTCGTCGCTCTCAAAGTTCCAAAGAACGAATCGGCAAAGAAACGTTTTCAGAGAAGTGCGGCAATGAGCGCAAAGGTCACGCACCCGAACGTGGCCAAGACCTTCGACTATCTGGAAGAGAGTGGCCGGCAATACTTGGTGGAGGAGTTTGTTGACGGTCAGGACCTCAAGTTACGTCTGGCGTCTCACTTTGCGTACCTGGACCCACACTTGGCTGCGCACGTGTTCCACCACTTCGCCAAGGGATTGGCGGCTGTACACCGCGTTGGCGTAATTCACAGGGATTTAAAGCCAAGCAACGTCATGGTATCGACGGATCCGAGTATCGAAACGGTGAAGATCACAGACTTTGGCGTTGCTAAGATGGCTGAAGCGGAGGTTGAGGAGGCTCTAGAGCCGGGCAAGGATCCGACGCTGGGCTCCCCTACGGTCGTAGGGGCGCTTCCGTATATGGCCCCGGAGGTCATCAAAAACGTCAAGGGTGAAATCAACTTGTGCGCAGACGTTTGGTCCGCGGGTGCGATTCTGTACCAGCTTCTTACGGGACAGCGGCCTTTTGGGGAGGGGCTGATGGCTGTGGAAAGGATATTAAAGGGAGACATAACCCCAAAGCCGGAGCTACTGAGTCAGAACCCACAATTCACACACCTGGTCGACGGGCTTTGGTCCATCGTTATCAAGTGCTTGGTCCTGAAGCCGGAGGCAAGGCCAACAGCGGCAGAGCTGGTCGAGCTGTGTGGTCAACTCTCGTACTCGAGCGCGGAGCGTCACCTCGGCGTCATCGCCAACTATAAGGGAGGGACTGGGCGCTGGGGCTTCATCAGCTACGGCGAGGGCGACACCGCAGGACAGGCGTTCTTCCACGAAAGTAGTTACTGGGGTAAGAGCCCTGAAGTCGGGACGCGAGTCTCGTTTGCGAAATTTCCTGGCTCTCCGGCATCGCGAGCGTTTCCTGTCCTACCGCTTAAGCCGGAATAGGCGCTGAGCTGAGCCGGCGTCAATAGCGTTAGTTGGTGGCCAGCGTCAACTATAAATTTGGGCGTGTTGCCTCACCAGGGTATGTTACTCGCTTGCCTCACGCGCGATGTTACCGGACCTCGTCCATTCCTCGCTCTTTGTATATCGAGTCTTCGGCCATTCAGCGGCGAAGCCGTCGCGCAGTCTGACCGGCCGAAGGCCGGGCAGAAGGCCGTGATGAGCGTGGCCGCGTGACCGGTTGCTATCCAGCGATTCCTTCTGCCTGGATCGCGGCTTTGGTCTGGCTCACCTCCGCGGCGGACCGTTCATTGATCAACGCGTGCGATAGGGCCTCGAGTCCAGCGGCGACGGCACCGCTGTGGATACCGAACACCAATGTCCGCGCTCGTTGAAGCCGCCACTGACGCGTTCTCCGTTGTAGCGTGCGCAGCTGGGCTCGATCGAACTGTCCCGGGTGCTCGCTCTGAAGTCGAGCAAACAGCATGGTCGTGGTTTGGTCCGGCCTCTCCTCGAGCCAGCTCAGCATCGTCGGCCACACCGTCTCGAACGGATCCGGGCGCGTGCGCCAGTCGTGCGGCTTCCGTTTGCGGACCCGATGAGTCGGCCGTACTTCGCCGGCCTGCCACGCGGTCGCGAGACCCATCAGGAAGCGCTGCAGATCCTCCCGCTGCGTGGCCGGGAGCGAGGCAACCCCCTCGTCGGCTAGGCAGACGAGCTGATGCTGTGTAACGCGGATCTCGTCGAGGAGCCGGAGCGGGTCGAGAGTTCGAAGCGATTCCTCCAGCATCGCGCGCATCGACGCCGGCACGGTCGACAACGCGAGCAGCCGTGCACAAGGGGTTTTCGGGGCGTCGTAGCGCTTGATCGTTCGTCCGCCGACGCGGAGCTTCTCCTTGAGCTTGAAGGAAGGCTGGAAGAAGTTCACGAACAGCCGCGAGGCCGCATAGAGGCGGGCGAGGGTCGCCGCCGCCGTGCTGCCGTCCAAACGCCGATAACCGACGAGCCGCCGCACCACCGAGCCGTTCTTCTGCTCTACCCACGCCTGATCGTTCTTGCGATACGGCCGGGATCGGGTGAGTTCGATCGCGCGGTCGCGGCAGTACTCGACCAGCGCCTCATTGAGGAACTCAGCGCCATTGTCGATATCCAGCCCGCGCAGTGGAAAGGGCAGCGCCGGCTGCAGGTGCTCGATCGCTTCAATGACGAGCGCGCTGTCACGCACGACGAGCGGTACGCACTCCGTCCAACCGCTCGCGATATCAGTCAGCGTCAGCGTGTGCACAAAGGCACCGGAGAGCACCTCACCGCAATGCGCGACGAGATCGGCCTCCATGAACCCTGGCGGTGGTGCATTCCAGTCGGCGTACGTGCGGATCGGTACGCTGCGGCGAAGCGCCGTCGGCGTCCGCCGTGGAGAGCGGCGATGGCTAAGCCCGCGCGCCTCTCGGAGCAGCCGATCGATGGAAGCTGGGCTGATCGCCATGAGCTTCCCTCGGGTTGCCGAGTCGATCGTCAGATGCCCGTGGTGTTCGAGCGCGGGAACCAACGTCGGCAGAAGTGCACCAAGGCGCTTTCCGCAGACCCGGTCTGATGCTTCCCACAATACGACGAGCGTGCGCCGGAAGGTCTCATCGTAGACCCGCGGCCGTGCGGGACGAGACGCCGCGGCTTCCGCGGCCTGCACGCGGTTCAGCACGCGGATCGCGGACTTCGGATGATAGCCCGCAATCGCGGAAAACTCGTGCAGGATCAGGCGCTTTTCTGCTCTGCTCGCAATCCGATATCGCGCCTGGACTGCCTCGATCAGTTCACGGCGGGCTACCCCGCTCAAGGTCTTCGCCATGTTGCCCCCCTCCGCGAGTTACCGGCACTCCCGGTAACAATCAGTGTGAGGCAACGGCCTCTCATCGGTAACCGATGAGCCGCGGCAATGCGCCCGAAAATTTTAATTGTCGCTGACCAAGTTGGAATCCGGCCGGCTCGATCAAAGCACCGCAGGTAGTGGAGTTCCTCAAAGGCGCTCTCGGCGCTGCGCCGTCACCAGGACGAGCTTTAGCGCCAGGCGAAGGACGGGCCTGATCCTCGGTGTGCGAAGGCGTTGAGTCGGTTCAAGCTCACGTTCAAATTACGACCCATTTCCTTCCGCCCTCCCATAAAGCGTTCGGCAATGTCTGCAGCAGCGAATTGACCTTCTGGAACTGCGCATCCTTCGGTCGATATACACGATATGAGTATGTGTTATCCCCAACGCGGCGCATCTCTAGGATCGCTGGTCTAGGAAGTTCTGTTCCCGGCAATTCAATTGTGTAATTGTGATGGTGCTTCACGACCCGGCGCCTGACGAGGGCGCGGGTTCTTACAGCTTCATTAATCAAAGACAACACAGGAAATCTTTCGCGTTCCTGGTTCAATCCAAAATAACTCTCCCAAACACTAAGGGGCGGTTGGACCTGCGTCTCCCGCCCTCCGCCCTGTTCATGGGTGAGCTGCATAAGGAGCGTCGAATACTTCACTTGCTCACGCGGCCGACGACGGACTCGTCTTGGGGGTTCGTAATAACTCTCTAGCTCGGCTAAGTCCTTCGTGCTAAGCCTAGTGACGCACAACGACAGAACGAAGTTCCGCGCTTGTGCGACAACGCGCTGCACGTCAACCCGAACGACCGCCTCGATGAGAGTGGCTTCCGACCTGCTCGAGGAGTTCGCTGAACCTATAAAAGCAACTCTGTCGAAAGCATATACTTTTGCATGTAGCGCTTCCGCGCTGTAGACGTCCACTCCTCGTTTTCTAAGCCGCTCCAGTGCAGCGGGAGATGTCGCTCCGGCCGACACAGTCGATATCGCTGCATCAACGACGAGGGCGCTTCCGGGACGCAATTTGAGAAGCGTATCTCTGGGGTGGCTCGGGTCGTTCGGACAGATTTCCGGGTGGGATAGGTGGACGACCCTGCTGAGTTGATTAAACAC
>Ga0335072_10004916_pt1 | contig 19746 bp, 22 predicted proteins | sample Lox_Sample_21_FD_206725 | JGI IMG/M metagenome (GOLD analysis project Ga0335072, IMG submission 206725) | Soil microbial communities from Loxahatchee National Wildlife Refuge, Florida, United States - Lox_Sample_2.1 | ecosystem: Environmental > Terrestrial > Soil > Wetlands | place: USA...
ACCGAACTCATATGGCCTTCTAGGGTCTGGTGGGCGCCTGTAGCCGTGTCCCAAAGCCGTACCGTTCGATCGTCCGAAGCCGACGCCACCGTCTTGCCGTCAGGAGAGAAGGCCACCGAGTTGACCGAACTCCTATGGCCTTCGAGGGTCTGCCGGTGGGCGCCCCAATAGGCTCCAATCCCTTTTACGTTCGTGATGAAAGGTAATCTTTTTTCGTCCCACTGTGTTTTCACAACTAAGCTCATCCTCGGACTAAAAACGAGTGCAGAGCCATAGGCCTGCAACGGTGCCCGATCTATAATCGATCCGTGACTGAGGACGAATTTTTCAGCGTCTTTTAAGAATTCAGCAAGCTGAGGATTCTTATACAGTTGCGGCTAGAAGCGTTTAGTATTTATATGCGACTATAGCTAATATAATATACCTGAATGATGAATAGGAGCTTTCTTATTGACTCTACTGCGACTGAGAGTTTTCCTAAGAGAGACAAACTCTCAAGCCAATAGAGGAAGTGCTTCTCCAGAAATTCCAAAACCGTTCCATCTTTTATCACCTCTTTCAAACACTTAGGATTCTCATCGTTCAGAGAGTAGAGATGATCTGCCCAATACTCGCAGCAGTATGCAATTGATGCCAATGGATCTGGATTTGGAGGCTCCAGATCCTCTGGTTTGAATCCATATCGCTGGAGTCCCCAAATATTTCTCCCTGTCAGCTCTGAGGATAGAATGGCAATTGAACGTCTGAAGATATCCGCGTGACCATGGATGGTTGGACCTTGGAATCCGGATTTGGGATCCGTCAAGTAGTCTTTTGCGGACTTGTGAACCAGTGTTATAGTCTCTTGGTGTACTTCCAGAAATGAATTACATTTCGCGACAACTTGGTTAGGATCGGGAGGTAACCCGGGAACCATTACTTTAAGCTCATTCAGATTAAGTGGCCGAAATGTGTGAGAGACAACTACCAAAACATCTTTACAACACTTGAAAAGTTTTGGATAGTCTTTCTCCAGCTTGCGAATCTTGTGCCCGTAAAGTTGTGGCAAGCCTGAAGGGTAGCTTTGCACCGTTTCGAGAGCGTATGATCCCCTCACATCAACAAGATCTTTAAACACAAGGGAAACCCACAGTAGGTTGTCCTGTGCTCGCTGAGTGATTTCCTGGGAAATATTCTTGAGAATGGGTTCGGTATAAGTATCGTCATTATCCAACCCCTTTAGGTCTGATAGCTTTTGTTTGATGTACTTGTTGACACGGTCTGACTGATTTTGAATTTTCAGCTTCATCATAGTCTGTGAGCTAAGGGGATTACCACCGTGTAAAACCTTCAATTCTTTATCCAGGCGAAGGTCTGGACGGCTGGAAACCAGCCATTTCACTCTAGCAGGACCAGAAATGGACGTCGATATCACTGAGATAATAGTCTCCCATCCTTGTTCACATTCGTCAAGCGCATCGACAACGAAGTACACGGGTCGGGCATGTGTTATCATCTCCGTGAATATGCGACGCATGGTCTCCTCCGAAGAGCTACGTGTGAACAAATCCTTGGAATTTTTGTCGTACTCCGTCCGCCAAAGTGGGATGAGATCCGGCTGCTGAATGAGCAGCATCCACATTAAAGATCTCAGAACGGCTGTTGCACTATAGATTGGCTCTTCCGCTTTTCCCTCGGCTTGACAAAAGATGTACGATAAGCTGGGTGAGAGCATTTCAGGTTGCTTGGAGAGCTCGCGTATGATACCGATCAGGAGCATTGTCTTTCCTGTACCTGCAATGGCCTCGATCCATAGAAGTTTACAAGATTGGTTATTGAATTTGCTCCAGTTCTGGAACGCAGCGTAGGCTCTCTCATTGAGGATCCACTTCCAAACGTCGGCGACCAGGCTTTCCTTCTTTCTTTCGATGCCGCTCATGGCATCTTGCGGGTTAACGATGCAAAGATGTTGAAGACACTTGTTGTTCTCACTCTCCGTCTGATGCACTATCCACTTTCCCAGACTTTGGTCAATGTGAAGAAGACGGTTGTTCATCATCTCAACCAGCTGATTAAGCTCAATGCGGAGATCTTTGGCTCTGTTCTTGTCATACAACTCCCAGCGTTCAAGAAGCTTCGTTTCGGCTTTTTTGACGCTATTCAAAGCACCATCCCAGTCATCCCAGACTGCGAGTTGAAGCAGAAAGTTCCAGCCTTGATTTCTACCATAGGAGCATGCGCTCCTCATTTGATAGATCAAAATGGCTTTATAAAGAGAAACAACATTTTGTCCGAGTTGTTCCATCACTTCGTCATAAGATATTTTCGCAGAGGTGTTGTTGGCCGTATCCAGGAGATGTTGAGTTAGCGCCGAGTACCATTTCATATCGCTGGAAACATGGGCAATACCGGTCCGATTGGCTTCGACTGCATTCGCCGGATTACTGAGGATCTAATGAAGAGTCAGCTGGCACTACAGTAAAAACTTCAGCTCTTTTGGTTGCTTTACTTGCAGGCCAATGCAAACGCCAGCCCATGGAAGCGCAACAACCGCAGCTTGAGGAACACTCGTCACAATATCCATTACTGGTTGTAGCTTGAGGATGCCTCCGGCTACGTCGCCTAGGATTTTTGAGAACTGCGACGTTTTTTTGACTTTTTCTTGGCCTTTTGTAAGCAGTTCGTTTAGGCACTCCTTTCGCGTAGTGCGATCATTGAGTTTTGCGGAGATTTCGACGGCCTCGGCCACCGAGATCTCCTTTGCTTTCCCCCCTTCTTCTTCAAAAGACGCCCTCAGTGTTGCAACGTAAAACTCGGCAAGTTCCTTTTCATCCTTCTGAATGAGTTCATATGCTTCATTCCAAAGTTTCTCTGAGATGTTCAAGGTCTTCTGTGCATTGGGCTTTGGGGCATCTTTGGCTTCAGTGTTAGATGCCATCAGATGATCATTGGTTTGAGTAGCCGGCGGTACTTTCGGAACTTGCCCTGATGGCTCAGCATTCGTGGGTGAAGCATGCTGCATCTGCTGCGCTGTTGCTTCTGCTCGTTCATTCTCGGTAGAAATCGACCGCAGATTGCTGCCAGCGAGGCGAGTTGGCGGAGAATGGAGCATAGGAGCATCTTGGGCGTCTTTCCGTTCGGGGGGTTGGATTTTGGCAGCTGAACCTTGTTATTTACGAGCCGGTCTGGGATTTTATGGTCAAGAACGTATACGCTTACATGAAGCTGGGGTTGCGGATAAGGCCGTCTCGTCTTGCTCCACTTTGCGGTCATCTGTGTCGTGCCGGCGAAAACCTTTGAAGGGACGCTTTAAAAAGTCCCTAGCCGAAACCATGGCATAAACAGTTGGTGAAACAGTTCTGTATATATAACAAGACGGGCAGGTTATGGTGAAGGTCGGGCACTCCACACCCGGACAGAATTGGGGGGGCGAGGGGGCTCAGTGTCGTTTCTGCAGGCAGGGAATTCTCAATTCTGCGTCGCCCAAGAGAAGTTAGACTACGGGCAGCCACAGGCCTTACAGCCACGATCTTGGCATTAAAAATATACTCCGTACGTAGTACTCTGTATTCCTTAGTTACCTTATTTAAATTACACTCTAACTCTTACATAGTACGAGTCATGTCGTTCCCGCTAACCAAGATCGATCATCGTTTGATTTAATGTACCATCCTGCGTAGCGAACTTACACATTATGACAACGTACATGCCTGCGTGCCTGGAAGCCTTGAGGGCCCTGCACCAGGGGTTGCAGAATTCAATTGCGCGGGGCCCGAAAACCATCCCAACATGCACAAATCACTGGAAATCACCACAAATCAGACTTAATTCAAGTTTCATCATTCTGGTAGAGTATTCTACATCGCTGAGGTATCTCAGAAAGGGGTTACATAATTCATTGCCCGGGTACAAAAACCGCGTTCCTCACCAAAAGTCATCAACTTTGGCCTTTCCTAGTACAACCCACAATCAATTTATTTTTATAATTTAAGTTGCACTAGGTGAGGAAACGAAGGTCCATAAAGAGAGACGCAAGGATGCACGCAAGGACGAAGAGAAGCTACGAGAGGATTTGTCGAAGATCAGTGACAAAGGCGAAAAGAAAGTGGCTAAGCTGGAGTATATCTTAATTGAGAGTTTGTAGGCGCGGCGAATCGTGGTATTTGAACAGCTTGATGACAGATTGATCGTTTGAGTTAATTTATAAATGGAGAAAGAGTGCTATGAATTGAAATAAACCGTAAGGTTGGAACGAAGATGTATATTCCAGGTCAAGGTCAAACTCTGTGGAACGACTAAAAGTGCATTGCGCCTTCCGCGGCCCGAACCCGTTTCGTGCAGCATTTCTTCCCGTTGCCCGCAGCCGATATTTTGACCCTTTAGCGGGGTTGGAACGCCGGGTAACGGGGATTGTTGCCGACTTCGTCATACCTTGGACATCATCTTGTCTAGCTCGAATTGACGATCTTTTGTAGCTCTCGTACGAGTGACATCAATACCCATTTTGTTTCTCAATCGCACCTTTATTTTATTTTCGCTGTTGGGTCGGGCACATTTCAATTAACTTCTCAATTCCTCATCTTCCTTCCCCACTCTGTGTCCCATTTGCCACGAAACCCCATCCGTGATGAGCTCGCAGAGCAAGAAGCTGTCGGGAGTGGAGGTCGCTAAGCACAACTCCAAGGAATCATGTTGGGTTATCGTTCATGGTCGCGCTTACGATGTGACGGAATTCTTGCCCGAACACCCGGGAGGTCAAAACATAATCCTCAAATACGCCGGTAAAGATGCCACTGAAGAATTCGAGCCGATCCACCCACCGGATACACTGGACAAGTACTTGGATGGCAGCAAGCACCTGGGTGAGGTTGACATGGACACGGTGGAGAAAGAGCAAGTCGAGGTAGATCCAGAGGAGGCGGAGCGGCAGGAGCGTATCGCCCGAATGCCAGTCCTCGAGCAGTGCTACAATCTGATGGACTTTGAAGCGGTGGCGCGCAAAGTAATGAAGAAGACAGCATGGGCATACTACTCGTCAGGCGCCGACGACGAAATCACACTGAGAGAAAACCACTCAGCCTTTCACAAAATCTGGTTCCGGCCACGGGTGCTGGTGGACGTGGAGCACATTGACATGAGCACGACGATGCTGGGGACTCAGTGCTCAATCCCGTTCTACGTGACGGCGACGGCGCTGGGCAAGCTGGGCAACCCGGAGGGCGAAGTGGTGCTGACGCGGGGGGCGCGCAAGCACAACGTGATCCAGATGATTCCGACGCTGGCGAGCTGCTCGTTCGACGAGATCTGCGACGCGCGCGAGGGCGACCAGTGCCAGTGGCTGCAGCTGTACGTCAACAAGAATCGCGACATCACCAAGCGCATCGTGCAGCACGCCGAGGCGCGCGGCTGCAAGGGTCTGTTCATCACTGTCGATGCCCCGCAGCTCGGCCGCCGCGAGAAGGACATGCGTAGCAAGTTCAGCGATACTGGCAGCAACGTTCAAGCTGGCGATGAGGTCGATCGCAGCCAGGGTGCTGCTCGAGCCATCTCCAGCTTTATCGATCCGTCTCTCAGCTGGAACGACATTCCATGGTTCAAGTCAATTACCAAGATGCCCATCATTCTCAAGGGAGTTCAGCGTGTCGAGGATGTCATTCGTGCAATTGCCGCTGGCGTTCAGGGTGTTGTTCTGTCGAATCATGGCGGACGTCAGTTGGATACTACAAGATCAGGTATTGAGATACTAGCAGAGGTGATGCCTGTATTGAGAGAGCAGGGATTGGAAAATGAGATTGAGATTTTCATCGATGGCGGTATTAGACGAGCTACTGATATCATCAAAGCTCTCTGCCTCGGCGCGAAAGGATGTGGTATTGGCCGGCCGTTCCTGTTCGCAATGTCGGCGTACGGGCTGCCGGGTGTGGATAGGGCAATGCAGGTTGGTAGTATCTCGAATGATTGAGAATAAGCATCAGCTAACGCAAATTCAGCTTCTAAAGGATGAGTTCGAGATGAACATGAGACTGATCGGAGCCGCCAGCATCAAAGACCTGAACACGAGCATGGTCGATGCCAGAGGGTTGATAGGCCATGGACATGTACAGACCGTCCCGAATGACACATTGGGTCTGAATGTTTACGACTCATTGAGCGGGCCAAGGGAGAGAGTTAAGGCGAAGTTGTAGGTTGAAGTGTTTTGTGGTGTGTATAGATTTCTCGACAGCCGTACCAAGATGGAAACATGCTGTTGTACATGTATGTAAATACGCCATTCGCCGAGTCTTGCATGTTGAAGATAGCCAGCAATACGCATTCGCCATGTCTTCTGGTCAGACACTTTCTTTCTGATGCACGATTGACCGTGGCTTGTACTCTGTTAAACGGCTTCCAGCTTAATGAGCTAGGATCTGATGGAATCCTAGACCTGCGTCTTAGACTTCCTCACGAATCAGAGCAAGCTTCGAAGTCAACTCTGACTTCGTTTGCATTCCTGGCTCGAAGTTCGATGACTGTGTAGAGAAGGATCTTAAACCTGCTCTTGTCGGTTTCCAAACTACTCATCTTCATCCTCTTCGTCGTCGCCGTCGTCTACAAGCGTTCTACTCGCCGATGTCGAAGCACTTGTCGACGTTCTACCAGCAGGCGTACAACCTCCTGCAGCCTTCTCACCCACAAAGTCCCGTCCGGTCCACTCAGCGCCACACGCACACTTCCTGACCCTCATACCGCGGAAGAACCCCTCGACACAAAAGCCATGCAGGCGCACATTGCAGTCTTGATTCGCGCAGCGCAGCCCCACGGTAACAAGATCTCGGCAAGCAGCACAGGTCTTCACGCGGCGCCACTCGCCGTCCTCAGCGTCCACGTCATTGTATGTGTCCTCGAGGTACCCGCGCAGCTCGAGCAGGCCGCGCGGCGCAACGCTGTAGAAGCCCGCGCGGCTCTTGGCCAGCCAGCCCTCGTCGACCAGCGTCGCGAGCACCTCCTCGGCCTGCCGCATCGTGAGACCTGCCGACGCGGCCGCGCCCTGCGTCTGGGACGGCGCGGAGGCGCCGCCGCTGCCGCGCTCCCGCGGCGCCTTGCACAGGCGCAGCGCGTCGGTGGCGCGCACGGCAAGCACCTCGCGCGCGGGCGTGTTGTGGGTGTCGAACATGGCGTCCAGCAGCCGCTTGACGTAGGCGAGCGCGTCGGGCGAGTGCGTCGTCGCCAGCTGCGTTGGCGCGTCCGACACCGCGTTCACCACCGCGTACACTGCCTGCTCCTGCGCGCGCGAGGGTGCGGTTTGTGGGAGGGTTGAGCGCACGTCGTAGCCGAAGCGTTCGAGTGCGTTGTGTGCGGTTTGGACGTAGCTGTTGAAGTCGGAGAAGGTGATGTCGTTCGGTAGTGTTGGGCGTCCTTCTAGGCGTGTGTCAGTACGTTCGCGGCTGCGTCATTGCTTTCAGAGGAGCTTACGGTGGGCTGTGAGAATTGCGGCGAGGATAGGCTTTGCTTCTTCGAAAGTCATGACGGACCGAGCGAAAAATGCCTGTATAAACGCACGGTGACTGTTGTCAAATGCGCCTGTATCTTCATCATGCTCAACCTCTTCCATCTTGAACTGTGGGGTGAGTAGATGCGGAAGTCTCACGTTGGTGGAGGTTGGAACCCGAATGCTAATAATACGATACGCGATCAGTCGCCAAACGCGAGGTCACGGGGCAACATATAGCGGTAAAAGCACCATGGAAATTACCTTTACACCACTTTGATGTAATATAAATTGTTAAAAGCAGCTTCATATTCCTATGATCAGATGCAATTGATATATGGCGATACAAAAAAACCCATAGCTCCCACGATGCTTGAATGCCATTCCCTGTAAAATGCTAACTTCCTCGCTACAAGAACTTCAATCAAGAACGTTGCAGATGACTATGACGAAGAACCCATTTTGAGATCCGTTTCGGTCGTGACGGTGGTATTCGTGGTATCCGAACTATTCTGCATGATAAGATCTCGGTCACCACTTTTCCTGGCCGACACTGTAGATATGCTCAAACGGCGATCTCTCAACGAAAATCCAGAGAAGCGTCTCGTACTGAACCCGACATTCAGCACCTTCCGAAGTTGCTTGCATGCCTTTAGATACCATGTATTGACTCCAGGTGTCTCTCTTAATGGATTTGGTGCTTTATCCCAGCCGTGCGGTACGCCTGGAACCATAAAGTAATGTACCGTCTTGCCCAGCTTCAACAGACGGTCGCGAAAGTCTTCTCCTTCTTTGAGCAACATATCCCACTCGCTAGTAAACATGATGATGTCCTGTGGTAGACTTGCAAGCATGTGTTCTGGAGCCACACCAGGACTAAGGTACGGATTGGACTTGTCCATTGTAGGTGGCTGTAGATAACTCTCGTCGAAGAGCTCTGTGAAGACGGCAGGTAGCTGCTGGTCCAGTCTTTCTGCTTGCGTTGCCCTGCGTTCATCTCTCGTTCGTGTGTAGTCAGTACTCGGATACCATGCTACCACCGTCTTAACACTGATGCATTGGTTCTGGCTGGAGAGGATTCTGCCCTCACTGAGGGCCTTGAGCAGCGGTGGCCGTACATTGAGCAGGACTGACTCCCGCCGTTCTTCACCTGCCGCCATTTCGTTCTGTAGTTCTTCCTGCAGCCTAAGTGGTACCGTAAACGCCATATTCCCGCCGCTGCTGAAACCTGAAACGACGATCTTGCTAATGTCGATGGTCAATTCGTCGGCATGCTCAGCAACCCAAAGAATGGCATCCACGCCGTCTTCCACCGCCGTTGGAAACGGATGCTCCGGAGCAAGCCTATAATCCACGGACACAACCACAGCATTCAACTCTTCAACCAGAACCCGGCACCATCGCGCATCATCCGTGGCATGGCCTAGTGTGAATCCACCGCCGTGGAAGTTGATAACTACCGGGTGAGTCTTACGATGGAGCTGCTGCTGCATCTTGTAGTCACGCGGGACGTAAAAATTCAACGTGATATGTCCTCTCTTATCGGCGGCTACGGTTGGCTTGATAGTGCGTGTGAAGGTCGGAGGAGGTGGTCTGGGAGGTGCCAGTCGATGCATGAACATGCCTATCTGCATTAGGAAGCGCCAGAATTGGGCTTGGATGTGTAGCATCCAGCGCGGACGAGGTCGGCGCGCCGTCTCCTCCATTATGGGTGTGTGTGAATTGTGTACGTTGACGTGAGGGACAAGGAGGCAAATTGATTGCCCAGTAGAGTGAATTTGAAGAAAGGGGAGGTCTTGTTGACTGCGTGAATTAAAGAGGAATTGGGTGGCAGGCCGAAAGATTAAAGAACTAAATAAGAAATGGCATGAAGACGAAAGCAGTAAAAGGTAGCAACGTAGTAAAAGGGAAGAAAAGAGGATGAAGCCCCCAATGGCTTCAAATAACGGACTGTGGGAGAGACGGCTTCCATGCCATTGCAGGGTGACAGAAGTCCAGCCACAGGCCAGATGACGTACAACACCCCACCTATCAGGAACAGCCATCATGGCCCATCTCAGCATCGCTCAGCATCAACAAAGTCACCAAGTTCGACGTGCTCAACGTTTCGGGATAGAAATAGTTCCTCTTATAATTAAAAGGCTGTACAATGTTTCAATGTCCATCGTGTCTCCAAACCAAAACGCATGAAAACCAAATATCCGCTCGACAATCCGTCAATGCGAAAGGATGTCACCCGCAGCAGTTCGCTACACCACGATCGGTAAACGCCAGTATCAGTAAGCCAGAGCTAAGCACAGCTGGGATTGATTCCATGCCCGCAGGTTTGCGCCAGACCTCAAAAGAAGACACCGTCATCTGCTATTCCCAAATCCCGAAAAAAGAGTAATATGTACCGGATTCGACGAGGTTGCCGCACTCAGACAAACTCATACTCATCCTCGTTGACCACGACGCCATCAGCAGCAGTCTTCTTGCCCGCCTTAGCCGCCTTGTGCGCAGCGACGGGCACGGGCTCGCCAGCGTCGTCCAGCACCTCGTACTCGTCCTTGAGCAGCTTGTCGGTGACGTTACTCTCGTAGCGCTCGACGGCGCGGGCGACGGCGAGGGACAGGATCTGCGAACCGTGCGACGGGCCCGCGCACGCGTCGAACGAGTACGTTAGCTGCGCGTCCGGCGCCGCCGACGGCTCCACCGGCTCCTCGTCCGCCGAGCTGTCGCCGCTATGCGCCGTCTCCTCCACGATCTCGTGCCGCTGCGCTGTCTTCAGGTCCTTCGTGCCCAGCTCCTTGTTGCTGCGCGGGTACCTGCGTTGCTTGGTCAGACGCGTCGTCGCGCTCACTCTGGCAGAATCACGTACTTTGGAACCATTCGAGCTGGACGGCTGTGAGCGTTGGTGGGTCGGCCTGGTCCCCAAGCTTCACCCTGCGCCCACTTGTGCTTGTTCTCGCTGTCACGCTTGTAGTCCACAGATGCGCTGCGAAGATCGTTGGTAGAGAAGGTCTGTTGAGCAGACATTGTTTGCAGTCGTGCTCGACGCGTTGTATGGGTTGTTGAAGGTGGTTTGGTCTTGAAGTTTGAAGAGTAGCGGAGCTGAAAACAGGAGATTGAGTTTGAACGGTAAGAGGAAATAGGGAAAGTAGAGAGTAGTGATGATGAGAGAGTTGTTGATTGCACTTTAAGTTAATAAGGTGCGCAGGCAGTTGAGTCACAGAGTGAGAGCGAATTGGCCGAGTGATGGGTGATGAATCAGACGGCAGGGGCGAAGCACACGCGAAAGCTTTAAGATTGCGGTCGAAGACTCAGGACAAAGGCCGGATGATAGACTAGGTATAAAGCTTGAGACAGTCACAACAAAGCAAAGGAGGAGAGAAGAGGGCTCAGGTCGCGCAATATACTATGGTACCAGCGGGAGCTCTAGGGTAGCTCGAAGGAGGGTGGTGGGTTGGAGCTACAAATGATAAGCTCACGAGGCCAATATCACGCCTCCGAATGGCTCGGAGACGCCTTGAAGCAAGTGGTGCCTGACTTGCCGACATTCTCCGCGCATACGTAGTTGGAACTGACTGTGCTACCTCATGGGACCGAGCGCATGGCGCAGTCGAAGGAAACAGGACGCACGTGGATGATGAGGGCGTGATGGATTGAATGGGAGCGGGCATTGTTGTTCCTGCTCATCGCTTCACCCCACCGGCATAGCGCCCTCCGCACCTGCTCTACTCTATGCGCTGATTGTCCTTCGTTATGCATCGGCTCAGGCGGGCGCACGTCATTGAGAGTCCAGCTGCAGCTGAAACGCCGCGCGCCACCAAGCAGAGAGCCGATACAGCCAAGCGAGACGCCGATGTGCTCCTTTCAGCGATAAAGACCGTCAGCGCGGCAGGCTCATTGACGGATTGCCACCCGTCTCCTTACCAGATACGGGCTGAACACTCAAAGAAGCCGCTATTCTAGGGCCAGGCCTCGGACGAACAAAGATGGGAACATCCAGTCATCACATCATTCGCTCAGTCCAAACTAGCCATATCCAAGGCCTCTAGCGTATCTCCGCTTGTACCCAATGTCAACAATCCTCGATTCTCGATTAGCACCCAAACAGGATGACCGGCGGTGACTTCACAAGAAGAATAAAGCTTGATTTGGTTGACTTTGAGCAAGAAACACAGCCTGCTGCCATTGCCTCCAATACGATACTTTGCTGAGGCTATGACTGTCTACCAGGGCAGTCAGCGGCCACTGCTCGCAAGCCACAGTCGTCTTTTTGCTGACGATCCAGGCGTGTTGCAAAGTCGTCACCAAGTTCTAACTTTAAACTAATCGTTACCAGCCCAGCCTCGCCAGCAATCAGGGTCAGGTTACTATTCCGATGGTGAGCAGCTTCTGGCGTCATGTCATCCCAAGCTTCTCCGTTACGTTCCGCGACTCCGCTTCCTCAGTACTCTACCATGGTTAAGCATCACGTTCGCCTTCACCGGCTTCATGTTCCTCCTCTTCGCTGGGTAACTGATCTGGAAACCAACCGTACGTGGAGAAATCTATGGAAAATTCGCCCAGTGCACTTCGCTCTACTTCCACACCCTCTCCCCTGAGAGCTTCGGCTTGCCGAGAAGCTCCTCCTTCCCCACTAATCATTACCTCGTCAATGTCAGAAGTCAATAGGTATTTGCTTATCTTACCGCGGGCTGATACCTCCTTTCGAGTTAATCACGCGCTGCCATGGTACGTTGCCATTGTGAAATGCATTATCGGCGTTGTCGGAGAGTACTTTGAGAGCGACCCCTACCTGTCTGACAACAGTCTGTAAGCTATAAGTTGTCAAGGAGCACCGTAATGTGCTATATGTATACCTAGAACGCTCCGCTGTATAATGTCAGTCCACTGATCAAACGAATATGCTATTCGTTCTAACTCACGGTATCCTACAAGTCTTGCAATGTGACCATAGCTTGTTACTCGACCGTAAGGTATCTCCTGGATTGCCCTATAGACGGTAGCAAACCACGCTGCAGCTTCATCGCTTCTAGGTGCCATCACATCAAAGCCGCATTTGGAGAACCAGTTTAGAATTGAGGACTTCTTCAAAACTTTGTAGCTGGAAGCATTTAAACATCGACTCGCACTGTTGATGAATCACGCCCTTCACCGCAGCTAAGGCACTAGTAGCTATAGGGTCGTTCCTATTGGTACCGGCTAATCATCGGATTTTGCGGAAAGCAGCGGTGGATCTTCGATTCGACATGTCCAACCTCAATTAACACAGCTCGCGACACCACACGCGCAAAACTCCACAGTGAAATTACCCGCTTACACGCGGCTCCCGCAGCGCAATGGTCGGCAAGAAGTCTGCGAGGTCCCTTTTACGGGAAGAAGGTATCTCTTCATCGCTCAACCTCAGAATGTTCAACTGCTCACCAGCCCCAGGCCTCTCCAAAACCGACAACAATCTCGATTTGACATTATGGCCGCAGGTCAATATGATCAATCAGAAAAATTACTATACGTCCGTTCCCCTTGGCCGAGGCTGGCGGCTTTAAACTTACGAAAAGCGCATAGTGAATACCTCAAGCGCGATGACCAGTACCTAGCATGGCGAACCTTGCAAGAAGAAAATACAAATCGCATGGTACGAGAGGCTCGAGATCATGATCGAGCCCTTGCACAAGGCAATGGAGTTGCCATGGCCGATCCAAACGCTGGCCTGGACGAAGATGTACCAATGGAAGAGGTGAATGGTGTCACCGGACTACCAGAACCTCATGGATCGAAGATTGTGGTGATTCATCCAGGCAGTCAGAATCTTCGAATCGGACTTGCAAACGATGCCTTGCCGAAAACCGTTCCAATGTGTATTGCTCGTAAAGCAAGACAGAACGAATCTGAAAAGGACGGCGCAGAACCCCGACCAAAGCGTATCAAGACCGAACCTGATCCCCCTGAAAAGTGGTTTGGAGATGAATTTGCGGCTCAATACAATCAGATGTCATCCGAACTGAAAATTCGCATGCGAAACAACAAGAGACGACTGTTGCCAAACTCTAAGGAACTGGTTGTCAATTACAATAGAAGGACAGAACCGGAGACCATCTCAGAGCACAACGACCCACACAGAATAGATTGGACCGAGATACCGCTAGATCCGAAAAGAGCACCTGAATACATTACAGGTCAAGACGCTTTACGCATTCCTGAGCTATCTCGTCCCCGCTATAAGGTGGTCTGGCCAATGCGACACGGTTGGCTCAATGAAAAGGAGTATACTCAGCGCAACCTCATGCTAAATGACGTGTACACCATCCTGGACGAAGCCATCAAGTCACAGTTGGGTCTGACGCAGAAAAAGGAACTACAGCAATACTCGTGTGTTTTCATCATCCCGGATTTATACGAGCGAAACTACGTTGTTACGATGCTGGACATGCTAATCCGAGAATTCGGCTTCAAACGTGTTTGCTTCATGCAAGAAAGCCTTGCGGCAAGTTTCGGTGCCGGCTATTCAATGGCTTGTATCGTTGACGTTGGCGCTCAAAAGACGTCGATATGCTGTGTTGAAGATGGCATGTGCATTGAAGAGTCCAGGATGAATCTCAAATATGGAGGATGGGACGTCACGGAGCTGTTTATTAAAATGATGCTATTTGATTACTTTCCTTACAAAGAAATCAACTTGCTGCGACGCTATGACTTCCTGGTCGCGGAAGAGTTGAAGCAAAAGTTCTGCTCCATGAATGAATCGGATGTCACGGTTCAGCTTTGGGATTTCCATTTGCGGGCTTCAGGTCAAGATACGCGGAAGTACACCTTCAAAACCTACGACGAGACGATGCTTTCACCTATGGTTTGTCAGCCAAGCTCATGCTGTGCTTCAGCACCTGACTCACGCAAAACAGGGCTATTTCCAACCGCAAATCTTCGACTACACAGACAAACTCGCGGGCCGCCGCAGCCTCCTCGACCGCTCGTACGACCTCTACGATGGCTCTCCCAACGACCCGTACTCCAGCGCCCAGTCCGACGCGCTGCAATACGCCGGCGAGCACATCGCCAGCGCAGTGGCGGAGGCGCCCGCCGCGCCGCCCGACGCCCCCGCCTCAGCCGCGCCCACCGCCCGCGACAAGCCGATGCACCTGCTGGCGCGGCTGGCGGAGCTGGACGCGACGCCGAAGTCGTCGGTGGTAGGATCGCCAGCGCCCGAAAGCGGGACGCCGGCGCCGGGCGACCGCAGCGGGTCGCCGGGGGCGGACGGCGACGACGCCGACAAGAAGGGCAGCGGCGCGGCGGACCCCGCGGCCGAGCGCGTGCGCGCCGCCGAGCAGCGCGACCGCGTCGTGCCCGCCATGCCGCTCGACGCGGCGATCCTGGCGGCGGTGCGCGCCGGCGCGCGCGCCGACGACCGCAAGATGCGCGACTTCTTCGGCGCCATTATGGTCGTGGGCGGCGGCGCGAAGATCGCCGGGTTCAATGCGTTCCTCGAGGGCAAGCTGCGCGAGCTATTGCCTGGGTACACCAAGGAGATCCTGATTGGGCTGCCGCCGCGCGACCTCGATCAGCAGCTGGTGGTGTGGAAGGGCGGGAGCGTCTTTGCGCGCCTGAGTAGCTCCGGCAATGATAGCTGGATCTACGGCCGCGAGTATGAGCTGCTGGGCGCGAAGCTTCTGGCGCAGAAGTGCATGTGGGCGTGGTAGAATGGACGCGCTGCACTGACCTGTCGCCGCTTTGAGCGAGGAGTGTGGGGCACGGATAGGCTGGTGCTGGACGTGAAGAGTTCGCCCTAAAGTGGTGTTACGTGGACACTTTGTACGCTCGCAGGGAAGACAGCTACTACAAAAAACGGTTTCGACAGTCGTATTACCTCTGCTCGTACTGAATTGGGTGCTTGAGACGTCGCACATCAGATCGTAAACGATCGCCAAGCTTTATGCACAAAAAGCTTGATCCAAGTTAAGTGGACGGAGATCACCGAAGAAGTTTCACAACTTTTGACGTGTGCAAAGGTTTTACAGACCTCACTTATTTCAAAAAGGATCAATTTAATCAGGTCCAGACACTCATGTCATTGCCATTCATCAAGTGAATGATGTTGTATCTGAAACGTGATGCAATGCTTACGCAGCATCAATTTGTGACCTCTAAATCGGCAAGTTGAAATGCATAAAGTATATCCAATGAGAAGAAGAATTTGTCTAGGTGCGCATCCCATGCTATGGAGATGAACCTCTTTGAGAAACTCCGCGAACGCGCAAGATCGGAAGACCTTTTGGAAAGGTCGCCGAAACGTGCTGGCGATAGGGAAGAAACTCGTTTGTCGATTCGATCTGCGAAGCTCCCCTGAAGAAAAACATGACCAAGTGGAGTACAACGAATGAAAACAGACCTTCCCGTGTCTTAGTTTTGTGTCGCAACCGTTTTGTCCAATGCATCCCGACGCCAGCGCTATGCCTCGATGGAGAGCCGCTCATGCGGCGACGCAGTACGCGTATCCGAGCCATAGATTGCTGCACGCTGAGTCCAGATCCGTATTCAGTTGCTGAAGAGTTGCGAAAGTGGTGCTGAACTTGGACGCAACAGAGTCACAAGTGTCGCCACTTTGGATCGTGTAGTATGTGCCGCAGGGTGAGGCCACACCAGGAGCGAGAGAGGCACCTGGAGTGCTGGATCCTCCAGAAGAGGAGTTAGAATTGCCGGATGCCGGTTGCGTGCTACCCGTCGATGGAGTTGACGTGCCGGACTGAGCTGGGGCCTTGTTGGTTTGCTTTGGCGCATGAGTGGTGGTAGTTGCTGGAGGCTGAGCAGTAGTAGCCGGAGTATTGGCAGGCGGCGCTTGTGCAGCAGGGGAGCTCGCAGCCGGAGAGCTGGAACTTGCTGAACTTCCACTTCCACCTTCATTTACCGGTGTGTACGAAGAGCCGCCTGCAACAGCTCCATCGAGCGTGCAAGTCTTAGGTGCGGAAACCCATCCTGCTCATCGTTAGCTCTCAATCAACTCAAGGCAAGCCAAATGCACTCAGTGCGTACCAGTCAAGCGATTGGCAACATCAGAAGAATAGCAGTGAGTCGCTACACCTTCACCAAGATTTCCGCCTGCAGCGACAGATCCAGAGTTGTAAATGCGGGCAGCTATGTAGTACTGTGTGGCGCCTGAAGAAGCCGCCTGAGAGATGCACTGTACGAGACCGGCGCCCGAAGAAGTTCCAGCAACACCCTGGGATATCATTGCCGTGATGGTATCAGCTGGGCAAGGATTTGTGACGACTCCGCCATTGTTGCAAGAAGCAGAACCGTCATGATCCTGGAACAAGCCAGGATTTACCACGCCACCGTTGGTTGTTGGCGCGCGAACGCAACCATTACTCTCTTGGAGCATGATTGCGAGGATGAAACGAGGGTCAACGCCAGTCTGGCTAGAGACCGTTTGAATACCACTCGAAATGTCGGCGATTTCCTGTTCGGAGTTGTTGGGCACATTGAATTGGGTACATGAGTTCTGGAGAATTCCTTGATTGTAGCTGAACATTTCCTCGAAAGTTCCAACCCATGAGGACTGAGCTGGCCATGGTGGAGTGTCTCCATTTCCTTGGTAGAACGTGTACGTATCCGACGATCTCTTTGTCAAATGAACAGGTGCAGGGCGATGCAGCGGAGCAGACAGAACGAGTGATACCAGGCTGCCGGCAGCCAGGAAGACTGAAAGGAGTGACATTGCTGAGCTTAGGCTCAAAGCAGGTAACAAAACTTGAGAAAGGAAGTGCAGAAAGATCTGATCGTGGATCTTTGCGTTTCAAACATCACTGCGGGTGGGAGAGCAAAGCTGATATACGAAAACGGCTCGGAGATGCCCCTTGACAAATTTGGAGAATAGTTTCGCACATGCGGCCAGGTGGACGTTAGTGCCAACATCGGGCGGCTCGTGCAGCTGTGAGCTGCCTGGAGAAGCCGCCTGGTCAGTCATGATCTGTATTAGGGAGGGAGGCCATATTCCAGTCAAAGGTTCTCCGTGGCGCGGGCTGGGGGCATGTGAGGAGTAGCATATGTTTGACGGTCATACCCCTTTCGGGAAAGTCAGGTCACCGCCGCCCACCATGTAGGCAGTCGTATGCAGGTACACGAACGCGAGAGGTCGTTCATGCCACTCCTTGTCACAGGGGCTCAGAGGGTGAAAGCGCGCCGGTGGTGGAGACGGAAGCAAATACCTACGGCTGAGGTGCACAGATGAAACCGCCATCATCGCGGCGAACGTTGACGTCCAATCAGTGGCGCAGCCTGATTGGCTCGCTGACATGAGCAAGGTCGACGCTCAGGGGAAAAGAAAGGAAATTTTTGAACGCTTGAGTCGGAGAACTCCTCACGGACAAAGTCAAAAATTAAACTTAAGGAACCCGAAATGTTCTCTGACCATCAGGCATTTGGCAAATCAGCTCTGTCATCGACCCTTTCACGGACTTTTCTGGGGTTCCAGGTGCGCCTAAGTGCGTCCTTATCGGCATATCATGCAACGGAGCCTTTTCCTTTCACGACATCACCGACGGACGAACATGCTTCGTGGCCTTGATTTTGTCATCTCCAGCAGGAATGATTTGTGTCAGTCTGTGCTGCGTGCTGCGCGGTTGTTGGGTTGCATCGGCCTGGAATGCGCCATTCCTTGCAGCACTTCTAACAAAGGCAACACCATAGCCTCCAACATGCCTCCAACATGCCTCCAACACGCCTCCAACACGCCATGGTGGCCTCAAGCGGAGGCACCACATCCGCAGTCCTGACGACGATCTGAACCGCAAGCCGCCAAAACCTCATGAAGATGAGCATTGAGAACTGTCATGAGCAAGGGTTTCCATGAACTCAGTGTGAACGGCTCGGTAGAAACGAAGTATTGGGATTACATTGGCTGCTGATCGCGAAACATGACCTGAACCTCAGGCTTTCATGCCGACGTTTGCATCTCATGAGCCGCGAACTCTATTGCGGCTGTGTACCCAAACACCCCAAGCCCGCATATGACCGCCCTAGCTTTATCGCTTAAATAGCTGTGGTGGCGGAACGATTCACGTGTATGCACGTTGGTGATGTGAATCTCGACGAATGGAATGCTCACTCCGCTCAATGCGTCCCGTATGGCCACGCTAGTGTGTGTGAATGCGCCTGCGTTGATGACAATGAACCCAACCTTCCCTTGTGCTTCATGAATTCGATCAACAATCGTTCCCTCGTGATTCGATTGGAATGCTTCCAACTTCACCGACAATTCAGCTGCCTGCTTTCGTGCCTTTTCCTCCACGTCTTGAAGTGTCGTTGAGCCGTAGATGTGCGGTTCGCGCGTGCCGAGGAGATTCAGGTTCGGCCCATTGAGGAGTAGGATTGCATCAGACATAACTTCACCGCTGTAATTTTCAAGAAATCAAGATTCGGACTGTGAAATGGGCTGACAACTATCACAATTGACGACGAGTTTTAAGAGCCCCGAAATATCGTGTGAAAATGGCGGCTAAAGCCTTATCCATCGCGAGTTCAACGGTTGAGCATCGCAGCTCGTGTGGGACTAGCATTTTTCGGAGTAAATCGTACATTGAAAGAGTGAAGGTGTACCTACTGGCACTATCATGATGGCATAACAATGATTAAATTCTTTCCAGCTTTTCACATCGCATCAAGCGTTCGTTAATGTCAATATGGGTGCAATTATGTCCGGTCGATACGCGGTTGGGAAGTTTTTGCCGATCTCGCTGACTTCATCCACAAACGTCAATTGCTAGTACTCGGTTCAACGCGGTTTGCATCGCTTTATCTGATAGAAACGTTTGATTGAAGATGTGGATTTGTTGTCCATTCGATCCATTCTCAATTTAAAGCAATGTCTTCTTTGAGTGCGGAAGAGTTGGGCGAGATTTACGCCTTTGCAATTGAGCTAGGCAAGGATGCAGGAAAAATACTGCTCGATGCCGCAAAACTGAGATATGGTCCTAATACTTCTCGTGAAGAGGAGCATGTTGAGAAACTAAATGCAGTTGACCTGGTCACCCAGACAGATGAAGGTAAGATGCGCTCAATCACTTAGGCGAAACTTTAGGACCAGCTCCCAAAATCACGACGACAACTTTACCATGCACTGGAATCGATAGCTGACCTATGTAGACGTGGAGGCATTCATCAAAAACGCCATTGCTGACAAATATCCAACACATACAGGGGTCAGTCATCGCCGACCGCTAGCGTGAAAAGTGGCAGTATCGTTTTAATGTGATTAGTCAGCACCAGTCCATAATGGGGTTAGCGGCATATATTCCTGCCTAATTAACCTCAGGCGTCTA
>Ga0335072_10004918_pt1 | contig 19744 bp, 9 predicted proteins | sample Lox_Sample_21_FD_206725 | JGI IMG/M metagenome (GOLD analysis project Ga0335072, IMG submission 206725) | Soil microbial communities from Loxahatchee National Wildlife Refuge, Florida, United States - Lox_Sample_2.1 | ecosystem: Environmental > Terrestrial > Soil > Wetlands | place: USA: Florida...
GCAAAGAGCGCGGCGGCCAAGGGCGCGGCCACAAAGAAAACCACGGCGGACGCGCCGATCATGCTGGCGCAAACGACTCCGCCGCCCCCCGCCAGCCCGTTGCCGCCGCCGCTGCTTCAAACCGTGGTGGTCACCGGCACCCTGATCGCCAGGCCGCAGGCCGAGACCGCGGAAGCGATCTCGGTGATCAGCGCGACCACCATCCAGAACGAGGGAATCGTGAACGTGGAGCAGGCGCTGGACACGCTCACCGCGAACAACCCGACGATCAACGTCTCCTCATCCGTGGGATCGTTTTCCGGAGGCGGCACCTACGCCAACCTGCGTGACCTGGGGAGTGTGCGTACGCTGGTACTGCTCGATGGCCAGCGGCTGGCGGGCAATGCTTTCAACAACAACCCCAGCGGCGACGCGGTCGATCTCAGCGGCATCCCTTTCTCGGCGATCCAGAGTGTGCAGGTCCTGCGGGAAGGCGCCTCGGCGCTCTACGGCTCGGATGCCATCGCGGGCGTGATCAACTTCATCACCAAGAAGGATTACCAGGGGGCGGAGTTCGACGGCAGCCTCGATCACCCGCAGCAGCCGGGTGGCGGCTCCGCCAACGCGAACTTCACCTTCGGTCACGGCGACCCGGTGAGCGACGGCTACAACATCATGGTCACCGCCAGCTACAGCCGGCAGAATGAGCTGACGGCGACCCAGCGGCCGTTCACCGCGTATGGGTTCAACCCCGCGGGAGGCATCGGCGTCACGAACAATCCCGGAACGTGGCCGGGAACCATAGAGAGCAATCCCGACCCCACGACGGGCTCGCCGACCGAATTCTGGCAGCCCGACTTTCCGGCTTGCCCGGGCAACCCCTTCCTGACCACGTATTACGGCGTCTGCTCGTACCGGTATACGGCGGCGACGGACCTGGTTCCGGAGTCGGACGACGCATCCGGGATGCTGTCGTTCACCAAGGAGCTGCCGGCGAACAATACGGTCGCCGTGCAGTACTTCTACACCCAGTCCAAGACGACCGGCTACTCCGGCCCCATGTACTATTTCTTCGAAATGACGCCGCAGGCGGACCCGAACTATTTCCCGAAGTCGGGGGCCGGGTTGACGTGCGAGACCTACGCCGGGCCCTGCACGGCGCCGATCGACCTCACCGATCCCATCGACGCGGTCTGGACCGACCCCAACAATTCCCGCTACAGCGACAACATCAATACCGAACAGCGCGCCCTGGTGACGTTCTCCGGGGTCAATGCCGATTGGGACTACACGGTCGATCTCAACTACAGCGTGAACAAGAACACCGACGGCTGGACCGGCGGAATTCCGAACGAGGCGGTGCTCGCGCCCACCACCGATCCGAATACCGGCGTCTCGATCCTCAGCAATCTGATCAACCCCTTCGGCCCGCAGAGCGCGGCCGGACAGGCCCTGATCAACAGCAGCTACATCAACGGCGATTACCAGGCCGGTCAGCTGAAGCGATGGAGCGTCGATGCCCACGCCAGCCACCCGCTGGGCGATGCGTTCGGCGCAGGTAACCCGGCGACCGTTGCGCTGGGCGCCAGCGTGGAGGGCGAGAGCTACGAAAGCGCCACCACGCCGTACAACAATCTGGTCTTCGCCGCCACCGGCCTGTCGGCCGCCGCCATCGAGGGCAGCCGCAACATCCAGGCGGTGTTCGTCGAGCTGGACGTGCCCATGGCCAGGAGCCTCGATGTCGACATCTCGGATCGCGAGGACCGTTACAGCGATTTCGGCACGACCAACAACGGCAAGGTGACGTTCCGCTGGCAGCCGGCCGGATTCGTCACCTTCCGCGGCGCCGCCTCCACCGGCTTTCGGGCGCCGTCGCTCTTCAACCTGTATTCGCCCGATTTCACCGCGGCCTCGACCAGCGGCAACATGGGAGCCAACAACCCGTACTGCACGCCTGGCAACTACAACACGGAGTGGAGCCAGTCGACCTGCAATACGCAGGGGCTGGGTCTCTTCGGCGGCAACAGGAGCCTGACGCCGGAGACCTCGCAGAATTTCGACCTGGGTGTCGTCGTCGCGCCGATCAGAAACATGGGCATCACGCTCGATTACTACCGGATCCTGCTGAAGAACACCATCGGACAGATTCCGGCGGCGGCGATCTACGCCAACCCGAACGGGTTCGCCAGCAGCATCGTGACCAATAGCAACGGCACGCTCACGCCGACGATCGAGGAGTCGCAGTTCTGCAATCCCTATTCGGCGCCGACCTGCGGCTACATCCTGCTGACCGACCAGAATACGGGGCAGATCACGACCGACGGGTTCGATCTGAGCGTCAACTACATGCAGCGCACGCCGATCGGCGTGTTCCGGGAGGACCTGGAAGGGACCGCGGTGACGCAGTTCCGGCTGCAGCAGTACAACGGCGGCCCTGTCTCCAACCTCGTGGGCTGGTACCAGGGGGGCGACCTCTATCAGCCGGCGCTGCGGTGGGAGCACGATTTGCGGATCGACTGGACGAGTCCCGGCGCCCAGTGGGGCGGCGGCGTGAGCGATCGGTTTTATTCGGGCTACATCGACGAGTTCGGCACCGGGGCCGCCAACGACGGCCCGCAGAGGATGGTGGGCAGCTATTCGGTCTGGCAGGGCTATGTCTCCTACAAGCCGCTCAGGGGCCTGACGGTGCTCTTCGGCATCCAGAACCTCTTCAACACGGACCCGCCGTACAGCAACGCCTCCCAGAACAACTTCGCGGCCGGCTACGACGCGCTCTTCGCCAACCCGATAGGGCGCGATTTCTACGTCAACCTGAAGTACCAGTTCCTCTGAGTCGCGCGCTTTCCCGATAACCGCGCAGGTCTCCTCTCGCGGATATCCTTCAGGTCGGCCCACCGGGGCCGACCTTTTTTATGGGGAAGTCTCTCGTCCCTGCGCGATGGCGGCTTTCAGCCGCTGTTCCCCGGCCTGGGCCTGGCTGTCCAGGTCTTTGAAGACGTCGCGCTCCGCCGCGTCCGGCATCTCGTAGGCGAGGTCGATGTTGGCGCCCAGGTAGGCGAGGTGGTCGCGCAGCTTCGTCTCGTGAATCACCGAGCCTTCGCTCGAGTGCAGGTCGAGCTGCACATAGCCGCCGATCGCCTGATCGAGTGCCGCGAGCGCATCGCGAGCTTTGTCGGCGGTGATACGGTGATGGGCGACCGCCGCCTGCAGTTGCTGGCGCATGGCGATCGCCTGGTTGAGCGTCCGGTCCAGGGTGTCGAGAGACGTGTGGATCTGCATCTCGAGAGCCAGGCGCTGTTGCAGCGCGTCAGGCGCCGGATGCAGGCGCGGGTCGAGTGCCACCTGGAAAGATCGCTGCGACTTACGGCCGTTGTAATCCAGGACCACGGTGTAGCGGCCGGGTACCACGGTCGGGCCCTGTACCGAGTCGTCGAGGCCGCCCGCGGCTATCGGCGGCTGGAAGCCGGTGACTTCCGCGGCCTCCGCGTAGCGCAGGTCCCACTGGAAGCTGTTGGAGCCGCCCGTGATGGCGGTGAGCTTTTCATCCGCCTGCTCCTTTACCTCGCTGGGCGTCAGATTGTCACGCTGTGCCGCCGTCAGCTTGGGCGGTTTGGCCTTCAAGTGCAGGGCGAACGTGCGGACCACGTGTCCGTCGCTGTCGAGGAAGGTGAGGTTCACCGGCACCTTGCCGTGATAGGTGTCGGGGATGTGGAAAAACACAGTCGCGCCAAATGGTGGGTTGGTTCCCACGTCGGTCTGATACTTGGCCATTTCGCTGGAGCCATACGCATGGCTCAGCCAGGCCGTCTCCGGCGCATACACCTGCACGTCGTCCGCACCGACGGACGGCTGCAGGGACATCTGCTCGAGCAGCGCGAGATTGTCCAGCACCCAGAACGAGCGGCCGTGCGTGGCGACGATGACGTCCCCCTGACGCACGTTGATGGCGATGTCCCGCACCTGCACATGCGGCAGATTGAGCGAGAGAGGCTGCCAGTGCGCGCCGCCGTCGAGCGTCACGAAGACCGTGCTCTTGGTGCCGAGGAAGATCAGCCGCGAGTCGGACGGATCCTGGCGGATTGCCAGGGCGTACTCATTGTCCGGTAGCCCCGTCGTCATCGCCGTCCAGTGCTGACCGTAGTCCGTGGTCTCGTAGACGTACGGATGGAAGTCATCCCACATGTATCGCGAGGCCGTGAGATACGCAGTCCCCGCCGTCTGATGCGACGGTTCGATGGAGCTGATCTCGCACCACTGCGGCAGGTCGGATGGCGTGATGGCCTGCCACGTTCGGCCGCCGTCGCGGGTGATGTGCACCAGGCCGTCGGCCGAGCCGGCCCAGATCTCCTGCCTGTCGAGCGGTGACACCGCCAGCGCGGAGATGTCCGGGAAGATCTCCGCCGACGTCTGGTCGAGATCGATCGGGCCGCCGCTCGGCTTTTCGGTCGCCGGGTCGTTCCGCGTCAGGTCGGGGCTGATGGTGCTCCAGGTGCGGCCGTAGTCGTCGCTCTTCAGCACGTACTGCGAGCCGATCAGCAGGGCCTTCGGGTCGGCCGGCGAGAAGAAGACCGGATGCGTCCAGCCGAAGCGGTATTTCTGCTCTCCCGAGGAGGAGCCCTCCAGGTAGTCCGGCCACGGGCTGACGTCGCGGTACTGCCCGGTCGCAAGGTTGTAGCTGAGGAAGATGCTGAAGTAGCCGCTGCCGTAGGTGATGCTCGGATCGTCGGGCTTCGGCGCGACGAAGGTGCTCTCGCCGTAGGCGACCTGGTTCCACTCGCCGGTCGGGATCATTCCGTGCGCGGTGGAGCTCGGGCCCTCGTAGGAGCCCTCGTCCTGCTGCGCGCCATAAATGTGGAACGGGAACTGGTCGTCCACCGCCACGTGGTAGAACTGGCCGGTCGGTTGATTGTGGTCCCCGCTCCAGGTCCGGCCGCCATCGGTGGAGACCGTGCCGCCGCCGTCGTTGCCCTCGAGCAGCAGCTTCGGGTCGTTCGGGTTGACCCACACGATGTGGTTGTCGCCGTGCGGAGTATGGAGCTTGGAGAAATTTTTGCCGCCGTCGCGCGACACCCAGAGCGCATCGACCTCGGGAACGTAGACGACGTCGGCGTTCGTCGGGTCGGAGTAGATGCTCATGTAATAGAAGGCGCGCTGGCGCAGGCTCCAGTTGGAGTTCACCCGATGCCAACTGCCGCCGCCGTCATCGGAGCGGAAGACGCCGCCGTGCCTGGCCTGCGCGATCGCGTACACGACCTGCGGGTTGCCGGCGGTGACCGCGACGCCGATGCGGCCGAGAACACCCTGTGCGAAGCCGGAGTTGCGCGAGATCTCGGCCCAATGCGCGCCGCCGTCGGTACTCTTGTAGAGACCGCTGCCGGGGCCGCCGTCATAGAGCCCCCAGGGGGCGCGGTACGCCTGCCACATGGAGGCGTAGAGAACCTGCGGGTTGCCCGGATCCATCACCAGGTCGATGACACCCGTCTTGTCATCGATGTAGAAGATTTTGCTCCAGGTTTTGCCGCCGTCGGTCGACTTGAACACCCCCCGCTCCGGGTTGGAGGTGAACACGTGGCCCATGGAGGAGGCATACACCACATCGGGGTTGTGCGGATCGACCACGATGCCGCTGATCGTGTGCGTGTCGGCGAGGCCCGCCGCGTGCCAGTGCTTGCCGGCATCATCGGAGCGGAAGACCCCATCCCCGGTGATGACATCGCCGCGGATGTCGCTTTCGCCCGTTCCGATGTAGATCACTTTCGGGTTGGAGGGCGCCACCGCGATCGCGCCGATGCTGTCGCTCGACCCGGGCAGGGCGTGGTCCGTGATGTTGGTCCAGCTGACGCCGTAATTGGTGCTCTTCCAGACCCCGCCGTCGACCCCGCCTATGTAGAAGAGGTCGCGCTGCGAGGGCACTCCCGCAATCGCGACGACCCGGCCCCCGATGTACGGACCGACGCTTCGCCACTTCAGCTTGGCGTCCGGTCCCTGTGAGGAAGCGGCAGAGGCGGCGGTGAGCGCCGCAAGGAAGAGCGCGGCCGCGGTGGCCATGAGCGGTCGAGACCCGTACCAGCCGGGTGAGCCAGTGGCGCCAGTCATGAGCTAACCTCCCCGAATACCCCATCGAATCATAGGGGGTAGGCTACGCGGGGAATGCTGCTCCGTCGATGAGCCGTTCGCTTTGTGCGGCAGGGCGGGCATAGCCATTGCTGTCCATCGCCCGATGCGCAGTGGGACGTCGCAATCCAAAGGTTCGGCCGCAGGCCTGCCGCCCATCATGGTCCTGGCGGATCACTTCGGCTACGCCGGCGGCGTACGCCACGGCGTGACCACCTATCTTCTGCACGTGCTGCCGCTGCTTGCGGGCGCGGGTGTCGAGTTGACGGTGTGTTTTCTGCGTGCGCCGCACGCGGCCGCCGAAGAGCTGCGGGCGCACGGCATCCAACCTGTCTTCCTCGATGCCGGCAAATGGGATCCAACAGTGGCATGGCGTATCGCGGCCCTTGCCCGTCATCGCGGCGTGCGCCTGTTGCATGCGACGGGTGTGAAGGGCACGCTCGCTGCGCGCATCGCCGCGCGGCTCACCGGGGCGCGTACGCTGTTGCACGTCCATGACCTCAACGACCCCGGTGCGGTGCTCGGCGCGTTGCAGGGACTGCTGGCGCGGCCCACGGACGCGGCCGTATGCGTTTCCCAGGCCGTGCGCGGGCTGGCGTCGGGCCGCTACCACGTGCGGCCGGAGCGGGTGTGCGTCGCCCGCAATGGCATTCCCCTCGAGGCGCTGAGGCAGGCAGGTGCCGGGGCGCGAAGCCAGGTGCGGGCCGAGCTCGATATCGAGCCCGGGCAGCCGGTGCTTGCCGTCATCGGGCGCCTGCATCCGGTAAAAGGCCACCGCGCCGTGCTGGCCATGCTGCCGGCCATCGTGCGCAGCTGTCCGCGGGCGCAGCTCCTCGTGATCGGCGACGGGCCGGAGCGGGCGGCGTGCGAGGCGCTCGCGCGCGAGCTCGGCCTCTGCGGGCACGTGCGTTTCCTCGGCAAGCGCGCCGACGTTCCGCGGCTGCTTTCGGCCATCGACCTGGTGCTGATGCCCTCGCAATCCGAAGGGCTGGGGCTCGCTGCCATCGAGGCGCTGGCGGCGGCACGTCCGGTGATCGCCTTTGCCGTGGGGGGGCTACCCGAGGTAGTGGTCGACGGCCTGAACGGACGCTTGATCCCCGCGGGAGATTGCGAGGCGTTCTCCAAGGCGGTGATCGAGACGCTGCACGATCCCGATCGGCGGCTCTCCTACGCCCGCGGCGCGGCTGCGAGCGCCCGGAGTTTTGGGGTCGAAGCCCACGTGCAGCGGCTCATCGACTGCTATCGGATGGCCCTTGGCCCCCCGTGGGAGACCCCGTGGTAGATTAGGGGGTAACCAGAAGAAGAGGATACGATCGGTGAATGCGAGCAACCAGAGCGTGAACAGCGCAGTACAGGGTGAGCGGCCGACGGCTCCACCGCCGCCGCTGCCGCACGACCTAGAGAACCGGCACCGGCCCGCCGCGCCGGCCGGCTCCCGTTCCGTCGAAGGTCGGCTGCTCGCACGGCTGCTCGAGTACCTCGGTAATCCGCCGCTCGAGTTCATCCTCTGGAACAGCGAGCACATCGCCCCCCCGGGCATCGGGATCGTCGCGCGCGTGCGCGTCTCGAACCGCGCCACCCTGCTCGGCATCCTGGCCGATCCGCAGATGCGCTTTCCGGATGCTTACAGCGAGGGCCGGATCGAGATCGAAGGCGACCTGGTGCAGTTGCTCGAGGCGGTTTACCACGCCGGCCGCGGCAGCCCGCAACCGTCGGCGCTGCGGCGCCTGGTGGAGAGCCTGCACCGTCCGCACGTCAATACGCTGTCCGGATCGCGCGAGAACATCCACCACCACTACGACATCAGCAACGATTTTTATTCGCTCTGGCTCGGACAGACCATGGCGTATACCTGCGCCTACTACCCGACGCCGACGGCGACGCTCGATCAGGCGCAGATCGCGAAGATGGATCACGTCTGCCGCAAGCTCCGTCTGCGCGCGGGCGAGAGTGTCGTCGAGGCCGGCTGCGGCTGGGGCACGCTCGCGCTGCACATGGCGCGGAATTACGGCGTCAAGGTACGTGCTTTCAACATCTCGCGCGAGCAGGTGGCGTACGCGCGCGCGCGTGCGGCCAAAGAGGGCATGAGCTCGCAGGTGGAATACGTCCAGGACGATTACCGCAACGTCTCCGGCCACTACGACGCCTTCGTTTCCGTCGGCATGCTGGAGCATGTCGGAGTCGTCAACTACCCGGGGCTCGGCGATGTGATCGCGCGCAGCATCGGCAAGAATGGCCGCGGCTTCATCCATTCCATCGGGCGCAACCGGCCGGCGCCGCTGTCGCCGTGGATCGAGAAGCGGATCTTCCCGGGCGCCTATCCGCCGTCGCTGGCGGAGATGATGCGGATCTTCGAGCCGCACGACTTCTCCGTGCTCGACGTCGAGAACCTGAGGCTGCACTACGCGCAGACGCTGCGCGACTGGCTCGCGCTCTTCGAGACGGCGAGCGGCCGCGTGCGCGAGATGTTCGATGAGAAATTCGTGCGCATGTGGCGGATGTACCTGGCGGGCTCGATCGCGGGATTCACGACCGGGGCGCTGCAGCTCTTCCAGGTGCTGTTCGCACCGCGGGACAACAACGACGTGCCGATGACCCGCGAGCACCTCTACGTGCGCTGAGCTGCCGATGCGCACCTGTGACGTCCTGATCGTCGGCGGCGGGCCGGCGGGCTCGAGCGCCGCGTGGAAGCTCAAACAAGCGGGCGCCGATGTGCTGGTGCTCGACAAGGAGCGCTTCCCGCGGTTGAAGCTATGCGCCGGGTGGATCACCCCGGAAGTGGTGCGCGATCTGTCCCTGGACATCGGCACTTATCCACACCGCTTCCTGACTTTCGACCGCATGCACATCCACGTGAAGGGCCTGCACCTTCCCGTGCGCTGCGTGCAGCATTCGATCCGGCGCGTCGAGTTCGACGCCTGGCTGCTCGAGCGGTCCGGTGCGCAGGTGTTGGAGCACACGGTGCGCAACGTCCGCGAGGAGGGCGGCGACTACATCGTCGACGACGCGTTCCGCTGCCGTCATCTCATCGGTGCGGGCGGCACACGCTGCCCCGTGTACCGTACGCTTTTCCGTGAGCTCAACCCGCGGGCCAGCGACCTGCAGACGGTCACACTGGAGCACGAGATCGAGTACGACTGGCGCGAGCCCGACTGTCATCTCTGGTTCTTCGATCACGGCCTGCCGGGCTATGCCTGGTACGTGCCGAAACAGAACGGCTGGCTCAATGTCGGCATCGGCGGCATGGCGGATCGCATCAAGGCCGGCACCCGCTCGATTCACGACCACTGGGAGCTCTTCACCCGCATGCTCGGGGTCAGGCTCACCCAGGGAGCCAGTTACGACCCGTCCGGCTACAGCTACTACCTGCGTGGGCGCGTCGACGTGACTCGCCGCGGCAATGCCTTCATAGTCGGCGACGCTGCGGGTCTTGCGACACGTGATATGGCCGAGGGCATCGGTCCCGCGGTGCGCAGCGGGCTGCAGGCGGCGGAAGCCATCCTGCACGGCAAGGAGTACCGGCTGGATGACGTCACCGGTGCCAGTCTGGGAGGAGGGCTCGCCAGCCGTCTGCTCGACTGGGCGATGACCCGGGGGGCGGGGCGTCAGCCGCAGGCCGCTGCCGCCTGACCCCTACCGACGCTGAGGGGCCAGTCCGCGGTACTTCAGCATCGGACCGATCTGCGGGTCCTTGCCGTAGAACGCGCGGAACATCTCGTCATAACCCTCCGTGTGGCCGCGTGACAGGATGAGGTTGCGGAAGCGCTGCCCGTTGGCGCGCGTCAGCCCTCCGTGCCGCACGAACCAGTCGAAGACATCGTCGCACAGCATCTGGGTCCAGAGGTACGAGTAGTATTCCGCCTCGTAGCCGTTGTCCCAGATGTGCTGGAAGTAACTCGAGCGGTAACGCGGTGGCACGTCCGCGAGGTCCATGTGGACTCTCTGCAGCGCGGCCGTCTCGAAGCTATCGGCGTTCTGTTTCGGCGCGGTTGCGGGCAGCAGGTGCCACTGCAGGTCGAGCTCCGCGGCGGCAAGCGATTCACCCACCGCATACCCCTGGTTGAAACCCGCGGCGCGCTTGATCCGTGCAATGAGCGTGCGCGGCATGGGCTTGCCGGTGCGGTAGTTGATCGCGTAGTGCTCGAGTACCGGCGGATAAAGCGCCCAGTGCTCGTTGAACTGCGACGGGAACTCCACGAAGTCGTTGGCGACGTTGACGCCGGAGAGAGTCGGATACTCCTGGTCGGCAAAGAGCTCGTGCAGGCCGTGCCCGAACTCGTGGAACATCGTGATCACATCATCGGGGGTGAGGAGTGCCGGCTGTCCCGGGGCGGGCGGGCTGAAGTTCTCGACGTTGTAGACCACGGGCAGCGTGCCGAGGAGCTTCGATTGCCCCACGAACGTGTTCATCCAGGCGCCGCCGTCCTTGTTGTCACGCTTGAAGAAATCGAAATAGACGAGCCCGAGCGGCGCCCCGCCGGTGTCGAAGACCTCGAATACACGCACCTCCGGCTGATACACCGGCAGATCCTTGCGCTCCTTGAAGGTGAGGCCGTAGAGCCGGTGCGCGGCGTAGAAGAGCCCGCGCTGCAGCACGTTGTCGAGCAACAGGTACGGCTTCACCTCCTTGTCGTCGACATTGTATTTGGCGCGCCGTTCCTGCTCGGAGTAGAACTCCCAGTCCCAGGGCTCGAGAGTGAGCTGCTGGCCGTCGTGGCGGACGAGCGCCTGGAGCGCTTTCGCCTCCGCGTCCGCCTGCCGCACCGTCGGCGGCACGAGCTCGCCGAGGAAGTGCTCGACCGCCTGCGGAGTCCTCGCCATCTGATCGGCGAGCGCATAGGCCGCGAAGTTGGGATAGCCGAGGAGCGCCGCCTTCCGCGCGCGAAGAAGAGCCATGGTCTCTATGGTGTCGCGCGTGTCATTGGCGTCGCCGCGCTCCGCGCGATTCCAGGAGAGCTCGAAGAGCTGATGGCGGACGCTGCGGTTCTGCAGCGAGGCGAGGGCCGTCTGCTGGGTCGTGTGCTCCAACGGAATGAGCCACTCGTCGCGAATCCCGCGCGCCCTGGCCGCTTGTGCCGCCGCGGCGAGCTCCGCCGGCGTGAGCCCGACGAGATCCGCCTCGCGAGCGGTGATGAGCGCCCCGGCCTTGCTGGCCGCGAGGAGCTTCTGCTCGAAGGTCGTCTGCAGGATGGACAGCTGCCCGTTGATGGCGCGAAGCTTCGCCTTGTCGGCCTCGGGAAGCTGCGCGCCGGCACGCACGAACTGCCGGTAGTAGATCGTGACGAGCTGCCGCGCCTCGGGTCGGCGGGCGAGGGCGGCGCGATGCCGGTAGACGGCCCGGACGCGCGCGAACAGCTTTGAATTCAGATAGATCGAATCCTGGTGCGCGGCGAGGCGGGGCGCTTCCTCCGCTTCGACCTTCTGCAGGGTGTCGTCGGTGTTGGCTTGCGTGATGGCGGTGAACACGTTGGTGACACGCTGGAGCAGGGCGCCCGTTTTCTCCATCGCGACGATGGTGTTATCGAATGTGGGGGGCGCCGGGTTGTCGGCGATGCGCTCGATCTGCGCCTGCTGCCGCTTCATGCCCTCCTCGATGGCGGGCTGGTAATCGCCATCCTGGATGAGGTTGAAGGGCGGCGCCTGAAAGGGCAACGGGCTGGCGGTGAGGAAGGGATTGACGCGAGCTGCCGCGGGCGACTGCGCAATGACACGTGCGCTGCCGCCGGCGGAAAAGACGAGGGCGCCCGTGGCGAGTGCCGCGATTGCGCGGCGCAGGCGGGTCCGGTGCATGGAGGCTCCCCTGATTCGAAATGCCGCCGAGTATACACTCGTCCCGGGCACCGCTGTTGCGCCGCCGCAACGGGGCGCCGGCGGCGAATACTGCACCCTTGCCGGCGCAAGAACGTGTATGCTTTACAACACGTTTACAGGGACCTGCGACTCAAGACTGCGAGGGGTTATCGCAGCCGCAGGGCCCCGGGGAGGGGAGCATGTTGCGGAAGATTGGCGTGCTCGGGGTGGTTGTCGCCGCCCTAGGTCTCGCTGCCTGCGGTGGCTCTAATAGTCCGACCGCTTCGGTCGCGACCAGCACCGCGCGAGGCACCCTCGTCGACAACCCGGCATTGCGGGTCGCCTCGCTCAGTGCCGCGGCTTTCACGGCGCAGCTCGACGCCACCAGCTCGGGCCCGCAGCTCATCCAGCTCGCCGGCACGCCGGCCTGCGGTGTGGATTTCTACTACTTCAAGTACTGGACCGTCGCGCCCGACGGCTCGGCGCAGATGGCTTCCGGCGCGCTGATGGTGCCCACCGGCACCGCGGCCCCCTGCACCGGTCCGCGCCCCATCGTGCTGTACGCGCACGGCACGACGACTGATTCGGCATACAACATCGCCGACATCAGTGACGCCTCGAACTCTGCCAACTCCGAGGCGGCCGCGGTCGCCACGGTGTTCGCCGCGCAGGGCTACATCGTGGTGGCGCCCAATTACCTCGGCTACGACATTTCGACGCTCGGCTATCACCCGTACATCAATGGGGCGGCGAACGCGATCGACATGATGGATGCGCTGACGGCGGGCCGTGCTGCGCTCCTCACGACGTTCACACCGACTACCAGTGACAGCGGCAAGTTGTACGTCACGGGCTATTCGGAGGGCGGTTACGTAGCGATGGCGACAGTCAGGGCGATGCAGGCGGCCAATGAGAGCCTCACCGCATCGGCGCCGTCCTCGGGACCGTATGCGCTGGAGGCGTTTGGTGACGCGATATTATTCGGTCAGGTCGATATCGGCTCGACTGAGTTCGCGCCGCTGGCCACGACCAGCTACCAGCACGCGTACGGTAACGTTTATACCTCGACGTCGGACGTATATTCCGCCACGTACGCAACCGGCATCGATACGCTGCTGCCGAGCACGATTCCGATTGACAGCCTGTTCCAGAGCGGCAAGCTCCCGGAGACGGCGCTCTTCGACAGCACCACGCCGACTTCCTCGACCGGCATTGCCCAGGTCGACGGGGCGGCCGACGAGCTGCTGGCCCTACCGAGCAGCCCGCCGTACAGCGCCCAGCAGGTGAGCCTGTTCGACCTGGGGTTCGGTAACCCTTACCTGATCAACAACAGCTACCGCGTGGCTTACGTGGACGATGCCGTGATCAACCCTGACCAGGCGGAGATGACGCTGCTCGGCGGCGGCACCCTGACTTCGAGCGATGTGGCGCTCGCTGCGACATCGTCGGTCGGGTTGCGCAAGGACTTCGCGGCGAATGACATGCGCTCCGGCTGGTCGCCGGAGGAGCCGATGCTCCTCTGCGGTGGCGATGCCGACCCGACGGTGTACTTCCAGAACACGCAGATCATGGCCGCATTGTGGACTCCGTACGTGCAGGGCGGACTGGTGAGCGTGCTCGATCTCAACGGCACGCCGCAGGCCGGCAACCCCTTCGCGCCCCTGCAGGTGGGCCTGCAGGAGACGGAAGCGCAGCTCGTTGCGACGGAGGGCGCGTCCGCGGTCGCGTCCTATCACGTCACCGAGTTTCCGTTCTGCATGGTGGCGGCGCGCGGCTTCTTTGCGCAGGTTCCGTAAGGGGCGAGAGAGGATCATGCACAAGAAAACTGTGACTCTGGCGCTCGGGGCTGCTGCCGTGCTCGCGGCATCGGGAGCATTTGCGGATAACGCCGCGCCGAACGATGTCCGCGTGGGCATGTATTTCGTGTACTTCGATACCAGCGCGACCGACATCTACGGGCCGTACACGCCGTCGGGATTGAATCTCAAAGTCAACAATCTCGAGACGCTGTACCTGGCGTACGTCCGCTCGCTTTCGGATCACATCAAGCTGGAGCTCGCGTTCGGGTATCCGCCGCTCACGAAAACCGTGGGCAGCGGGCCGGCGTCGCTCGGCTCAGTTGCCTACAACGGTCAGACCATTGCCACGGCGCGCTGGCTCTCGCCGACGCTCCTCGCCGAGTACGAGTTCGGCGATGCCAATTCGCGCCTGCGCCCATATGTCGGGGCCGGTGTGAACTACACGAAGTTCCTGTCTCGGCGGTCGACGGCCGCGGGCGATGCGGCGAGCGGTGGTCCGACCTCGATCTCGCTGCCGGCGGCGCTCGGGCCGGCGGTAACGGTCGGACTCAGCTACGAGATCACCGATCGCTGGCATGTCTATGCCTCGTATTCCGTCGCGCAGGTCGACACCAAGCTGACGGCGGATACCGCGGGAATCCTGCGCACCTCCCAGATCCAGTTCTGGCCGATGACGCTGGTGGTTTCCGCGGGGTATTCGTTTTAGTCACATCGGGAACCGGCGCGTAGTATGCTGGTCATAGTGCGGTCCCCGGGCTAGAGGCGGAGCTTTCCAGCAACGAAATTCATGGGCTGCGCGCGACCAAGGGCCTTCACCGGCCCGTTGCTCTGCGGGCCTTCGCGGCGGGCCGCCAGACCGCGGCTCATGCTGCTTCTTCTGCTCGTCGTCGGTTTGCGCGTCCTCGTTCCCGTCGGCTTCATGCCGGCGACGGATGGCACGCTCTCGGTGATGATCTGCCAGGACGGCTTCCCGCCTGTCCTGCAGACGCATCAACAAGGGCCACAACATGGGCACGGCGACGCGGACGGCGACGACTACTGCTCCCTCACTATCGGCTTCAGCTCCGCGCCGCCTCCTGTGCTGGGGGTGGCGCTGGCACTCTTCATCGTATGCCTTGGGGTCGTTCTCACACGCTTGCCGACGCCCCTGCGCGACCGCTTCGTCCGCATTCCCCAGGCCCGCGGCCCTCCCGCTCCCCTCTGACCTCGATCAGATGATCAGCCGTTGCGACGGCCCGGAGTCATGCTCCGCGGCCCGCGCGGCCACGTGAACCTGGTGCGGGCCATGGCGGCCCGCGGGAGCCTTCGCTTGAAATCAAGACTTGTCGGCCGCGCGCCCACGGCGTACGCGGCTTCGTTGGCGCTGCTTTGCGCGCTCATCCTGCTCGTCCCGACCCACGCGTGGGCAGCGGCCTTCGGCAGTGTCAGTGGCGTCGTGCAGGATGCAAAGGCCAAGCCGGTGCCCGGAGCGCGCATCGAGCTTCAATCGCTTGCGTCCGGCGCCATCCTCAGGATGAAGACCGATCGTCGTGGTCGGTTCGACTTTCCGAACGTGGAGCTCGGAACCTACCGGCTCTCCGCCTCCCGCAACGGATTTGTCACCTCCACGCAACCGGTGACGGTGGAGTCCGGCTACTTTCCGACTGCCAATATCGTTCTCGTGCACGCCGCCAGGCTGGCGCAAGTGACGGTGAGCGCCGTGGCGGAGCCGCCGCCGGTGGTGGCGTCGATGACGCCGATCACGCTGGTAAGCGAGCAGGACATCCTGCGCACTCCCGGCGCGAGCAACGTCAACAGTCTCGCCATGATCACTGACTACGTTCCAGGAGCGTACCAGGCGCACGACATGCTGCACATGCGCGGCGGCCATCAGACGAACTGGCTGATGGACGGGGTCGAGATTCCGAACACCAACATCGCGGAGAACCTCGGCCCCGCGGTCAACCCTGAAGACGTGCAGACACTGGAAACCGAGCGCGGCAGCTACGACGCCAGCGAGGGCGACCGCACCTACGGAATCTTCAACGTGATCCCGAAGACGGGCTTCGCCAGCATCGATCAGGGCACGCTCGATGTTACCGCGGGGAATTTCGGGCAGACCGACGACGAAGTGAGTGCCGCGAGTCACAGCGGTAATTTCGCCTACTACGCGAGCATCGAGGGCAATCGCAGCAATCTGGGTCTTCAGACCCCCGTCTCGCAGGTGATCCACGATCAATCGCAGGGGTACGGCGCGTTCACCAACCTGCAATATCTGCCCACCTCGCAGGATCAGGTGAGCTTCGTGGCGCAGTTGCGGCAGGACAATTACCAGATCCCGAACTGCACGCAATATGCGTTTGAGCAGATAGACGGCTGCACCCCGCCGTCCTACGGCGACGAGCAGGGCGAGGCGGATAATTTCGCGCTGCTATCCTGGGCGCACACCTTCACGAATGAGGCGGTGCTCACCAGCTCGGTCATGTATCACTTCGAGCGGGCGGATTATGACGGCGGCGCCACCGACTATCCGACCGTGACCACCTACCACCACAGCTCGCAGTACGAAGGCGCCGAAGAGAACCTGCGGATGGGCTTCAGCCGCAATCATCTGGATGTCGGTGTGTACGGCTTCGGCCAACAGGACCAGGCCGACTTCAATCTGGGGTTTACCGATGGCAGCTCGCCGACGCTCACGGAACTCCAGAGTCCCACCGGCGAGGTCATCGCCGCCTGGGTGCAGGATACGTACAGCGCCACGAATTGGCTCAACCTGTCGGCGGGGGTGCGTCAGACACACTTCCAGGGCGCCTTCACCGAAAACGCGACCGACCCGCGGCTCGGCACCACGGTGACGCTGCCGCACATCAACTGGGTGTTGAGCGCCTTCTGGGGCAAGTACTACCAGGCCCCGCCGCTCGAGACGCTTTCGGGGCCCTTGGTCGCCTACGCGACGGCGAACGATACAGCCTTCGCGCCGCTGCACGGCGAGCGTGACAGGGAGCGCCAGTTCGGGATCACCATTCCGGTAGCCGGCTGGAGCATTGAGGCGGACTATTTCGTCACCGAGTCGCAGAACTTCTTCGACCACAACCCGGTCGGCAACTCCGACATCTACCTGCCGCTCACGGATCAGGGGGCGCTCATCGAGGGGCGCGAGCTCACGGTGCGCTCACCGGTCTTCTGGCGGTATGGACAGGTGCACCTCGCCTACTCGAACCAGACGGCCGATGCCTTCGGGACGCTCACCGGCGGGCTGATCAGTCTCCCGAATGTCAATGCCGGCTACTACGCCCTGGACCATGATCAGCGCAACACGTTGAACCTGGGCTACAACGCCAACCTGCCCGGACGGTTCTTCGTCGGCGCCAATCTATCGGTGAACTCGGGTCTGTCCAACGGCGATGGGCCGTCGAGCCACCTGCCGAGCTACGCCGTGCTGGACCTCAGCGCGGGCCGTAACATCACCCGTGACCTGGCGCTGTCCCTCACCGCGGAGAATGTCACCAACAAGCACCTGCTCACCGACAACAGCCTGACCTTCGGCGGCCTGCACTGGAACAATCCCTTCCAGATTTATGCGGAGCTGCGCTACAAGTTCCACTATTGAGGAGTTTCGGACCCCGCCGCGGGCGCGTGGTGGTGCAACAGGTCACCCAGCACGCGGCGCACGGTCACGTAGAACACCGGGATCAGCAGCAGCCCGAATACGGTGGCGAACAGCATGCCGCCGATCACGCCGGTGCCGATCTCGTGCCGCGACACGGCACCGGCGCCGGTCGACAGCACCAGCGGCAGCACGCCGAGGATGAATGCGAATGAGGTCATCAGGATCGGCCGCAGGCGCAGGCGCGCGGCGGTAACGACCGCATCGAAGAGCGAGGCGCCGGCGGCCTGGCTCTGCACCGCGAATTCGACGATCAGGATCGCATTCTTCGCCGCCAGGCCGATGACCGTGACCAGTCCTATCTTGAAGTAGATGTCGTTGGGAACGCCGGCGAGCCTGCAGAACGTGATCATGCCGAGAAGACCCAATGGCACCACGAGCAGCACGGCGACGGGGATCGACCAGCTCTCATAGAGCGCCGCCAGGCCGAGGAACACGACGAGGATGGAGAGGCCCATGAGCGCCGTCGCCGAGTTTCCGGAGAGAAGCTCCTGGTACGACTGGCCGGTCCAGTCCGTGCCGTAGCCGGGCGGCAGCGACTTGTGGACCATGTTCTGCACGGTCTGCATCGCCTGGCCGGTCGTGTAGCCGGGTGCCGGGTTGCCCACGATCTCCAGCGCCGGATAGCCGTCGTAGCGCTGCAGCACGGCCGGTCCGACGCTCCACCTGGTGTCGATCACGCTCGACAGCGGGATCATGTTGTCCACGCTCGCCTGCGGGCCGCTCGCGGATGTCGTCGTGGGCGCCGACGACGCCGGGGAATTGAGCGGTGCGTCGCTCGATGGCGTGTACAGCCGGTCGAGCGAGTTGATGTCCATGCGGTACGCCGGCTGGTCCTGGATGTAGACCTGCTTGATGCGCCCGCCGTAGGACATCTGGTTGATGTACATGGGCGCGAGCTCGGTGTCGATGGTGGCGTAGACATCACTCAGCGACAGGCCCATCGACGCCGCCTGCTTGCGGTTGACCGAGATATCGAGCTGTGAGGCGCTCGGCAGAGCGTTCTCGCGCACCTGGTACAGCATCGGATTCTTCGCCGAATCCGCGACCAGCGTCTTTCCCGCGGCGTCGAGGTCCTGGTGGGTCTGCCCGGTGCGCGCCAGCAGGTAGAGGTCGATGCCGCCGAAGCGGCTCAGGCCGCGGATGGTCGGCAGGTTGACGGCGAAGATCTGGGCGCCGTTCACCGCCGCCGCCGCCTTGTTGGCCTGCGGGATCAGCTGCATCGCGGTCTGCGAGCGTTTGCTCCAGTCGGTCAGCTTGATGAACGCCATGCCGACGTTTTCGCTGCTGCCGACGAAGCTGAAACCTTCCGGCTGGAAGATCGCGGCGATGTCCTTGCCGACCGGGCTGTGCAACAGCCGGGATCGCAACTGGGTCATGATCTGATCGGTGCGCTGCAGCGTCGCGTCGGGCGGCAGGTTGACCAGCGCCAACATGAAGCCCTGGTCCTCGTCGGGGACGAAACTGGTCGGCATGTGCAGGTAAAGGAAGCCGGCCAGCACTGCCACCAGCCCGAAAACCGTCATCCAGCGCGGAGCATGCCGGATGGCGCTGCCGACGTGGCCCTGGTACATGTGCGCGGTATTGTTGAAGGCCCGATCGAACCAGCGGAAGAGGACGTTCCTGCCCTCGTGTCGCTCCGGCCTGAGGAGCGCGGCGCACAGCGCGGGCGTGAAGGACAGCGCCAGGAACGCCGAAATCGCCATCGACACCGCGATGGTCAGGGCGAACTGCGCATAGATGATCCCCGTGGCCCCGGGCTGCAGCGCCGATGGCACGAATACCGCGGTCAACACCACCGTGATCGCGATGATCGCCCCGGTAATCTGTGTCATCGCCTTGCGCGTCGCGGCATGGGGCTCGATGTGCTCCTCGGTCATGATGCGCTCGACGTTTTCGATGACGACGATGGCATCGTCGACGACGATCCCGATGGCGAGCACCATGCCGAAGAGCGTCAGCTGGTTCACGGAGAAATGCAGTATCGCCAGTCCGACGAAGGTGCCGAGCAGTGCGACCGGGATGACCAGGGTCGGGATGATGGTGGCGCGCAGGTTCTGCAGGAATATCAACATCACCAGGAACACGAGTACGATCGCTTCACCGAGGGTCTTCAGCACCTCGCGGATCGATGCGGTGATGAAGGGCGTCGTGTCGTACGGAATGGTCCATTTCACGCCCGGCGGCAGGGTGCGCGCGAGCCCGGCCATCTCCGCCTTCACCGCATCGCCCACGGACAGCGCGTTGTTGCCCGGAGAGAGGAATACCGCCAGGCCGCCCGCCGGCTGGCCGTTGTAGCGCGCCGACTGGCCATAGTTCTGTCCGCCGAAGGAGATGCTGGCGACGTCGCCCAGCGTCACCACGCTGCCGTTGCCGTTGGCGCGCAGGATGATGTTGCGGAACTGCCGCAGCGAGG
>Ga0335072_10004919_pt1 | contig 19744 bp, 20 predicted proteins | sample Lox_Sample_21_FD_206725 | JGI IMG/M metagenome (GOLD analysis project Ga0335072, IMG submission 206725) | Soil microbial communities from Loxahatchee National Wildlife Refuge, Florida, United States - Lox_Sample_2.1 | ecosystem: Environmental > Terrestrial > Soil > Wetlands | place: USA...
AGTTAATTCGCTAAGGCGCTGAATGCAACGAATTCTGCCGCCCGACGCAGCGTTATGCTGCCAGCTCGCACGGTCTTAAGTTGCCAGTCGGGACATCTGGAATCCCGCCACAGCAAGACCTGAGGGCTGAGCAGCATATCCAAGCCGAAGGCATGCGGGGATGCTGATCGACCAGTAACTTACGGTTGGACGGTGATACGGCCGGAACCTCACAACCCTGGAAGTGGGCCGGTTGGGTTCGCGGTCTCCCCGGTCCCCAAAAGCGAGGGACCGGGGGCACCCTCATCGTGGTTTGAACAGTTTGCCGAGGCCGGGGCGACCCGCCTGATCGCTGGCGGAAATATCTGTTCTATTAAGGGCGACGGTGCTAGCGGAGCTAGAATGCGCTGGCGCAATGGGGAAATCAAAAGGCTAAGGTGAAAAAACCCGATGCGCCGTTGTAGTCGAATAAGCAGAACTTTAGGACATCGCGTCCAATTAGCGCATCAATTCCCTGCACGCGCAGCTCAGAGGCTACAACTCCAATAACAGGAATTTCCAGCGGGGCCTGTTCCATTGTGCAGTAAATCTGAAGGCTTGCGTCGAATTGGTCAGTCGTATGGCCCTGTGCTCCCGTCGATGGGGTGAACATGAGGGTACTGCCGGTGGGAGAGAGCCCCAAGGCTTGGATTATTGTGGGGTCCACGCATGTGCAACTTGCCCCGGAATCCACCAGGGCCGTCATCCGTTGCATTGGTGGAATTGGTTGATTGGCTGCGGTCAAGGCGTCGGCGCGTGCCTGGGTAACCTTCAGCACAGCGGTGATAATCGGTGCGCCATTCGTAAATTGCTTCGTGAAATGCGGCATTAGACGGTTGGTACACGAGTTGGCGCAACAAAGCGCGTGACGAACTGTACCTGCTCGATTGCCTGAATTTGCTTGACGAGGAATGGCTCCAGCTTGAACCGGGCGTACCCCTCTTTGATGGCGTCCTCGTAACTGGTAAAGGTATTAACCACATCCGTGCCATGGATCAGCGCGAACTTGCCTTCACTTCCCTTCCATTCAGGAAGTTTGCTCTTGAAGGTTTCCAACTCTTTTTCCAGCGCCATAATGCACTCCCAGCAGCGTTCCCGCATTTTCTCTCAGATTCAATTGTATTGCAACTACGAACATAGCAAATGCGTCTCACTGGCCATCCCGAGCGACCTCAGATTAGACTCTTTTCACCCGACACACGAAAGCGGCTTTGGCATAAAAGTCAGCGCGAGCGCCCCTTCCGCTAAACTTAGCTCTGTGATGCCGCACGCCCTGGCCTTTGCCGTGGAGATAGCGACTACGGTTCTGGCCGTGGCGGGGATGGGATACTTTATGGGCGCGCTGGTCGCTGCGCGGCTCTTTCTGGCTGAGCGCCGGCGGCGGCTGCCCGAGTTCGCACCCGGGGTGAGCGTGCTCAAGTCGCTCAAGGGCGTCGACACCGGCATGATGGACGCATTTCGCACCCATTGCAACCAGACATATTCCGGCGACTACGAGCTGCTCTTCGGCGTTGCGTCGCTTGACGGACCCGACGCCTCGGCCGTCGAAGAGTTGCAGCGCGAGTTTCCCGGGCGGGCCATCAAACTGGTCGAATGCCCGGAGCGGCTGGGCACGAATGGCAAGGTAAGCACGCTGATCCAGGTTGCCAGGCAAGCGAGGTACGAGTTTCTGCTCATCAACGATTCCGATATCTCGGTGGGGCCGCGCTATCTGGAGCAGGTGATGGCCGGTTTTGCCGCTCCCGAAGTTGGCATGGTGACGGCGCTCTATCGCGGCCGCGCGCACGGCACGCTGGCCTCGCTCTTTGAGGCGCTGGGCATCTCGACGGAGTTCCAGCCTTCCGTGCTGCTCTCAAAGCTGCTCGAGGGCGGGCTGCGCTACGGGCTGGGATCGACCCTGGCCGTTCGGCGCGAGGCGCTGGCCAAGGCCGGCGGACTGGAAGGGCTGGTCGATCAGCTTGCCGACGACTACGAGATGGGCGCGCGGATTTCGAAGGCCGGCTACCAGGTAAGGTTGAGCTCAGCGGTGGTTGAAACTGCGGTTCCGGCTTACGACTGGCGCGGATACTTCGACCATCAACTGCGCTGGCTGCGCACGGTGCGCGACGCGCGGCCAGGCGGATACGTTGGGCTGATCTTTACGCACGGCTTTGCGTGGGCGCTTATCAACGTGATTGCCAGCGGATTGAGCCCGTTGAGCCTGTGGCTGCTCGCCCTAAGTCTCTTCCTTCGACTGGGATTAGCGATGACGGTTGGGGCCGAGTTGCTGAACGATCACCAGGTGCTCGGTTCGCTTTGGCTGCTGCCGCTGCGCGATCTGCTGGCGATTGGGTTGTGGGCCGCCGGGTTTGCGGGCAACACGATTGTCTGGCGCGGCGAGCGATTCCAGGTAAAGGGCGGAAAGCTGGAGAAAGCGGGCTAAATGCTGTTCACTTTGAGGACCTTCGCGTGGGGGAGTTTCTACCAATCCCACCCTAAACGCAAAATGCGCGTTTAGGATGGGGCAGCCCTTTTGATGAGGAACTCTTTTCACAGGACCAGCGTATTATGCAATAAGCAAAAGGGGCCTGTTCACGCTCAACGGGCCCCGGAAGAATTGCGGGAAGTGCTGCACGATGCAACTCCCGGAACCAGCATCGCTGCCTGACGCGCCGGATGCGGCTGAATCGGCGGAGCTTGTTTATGATCTTCGTTCCGGCGGGCGGTCCGACGAGTTTTATCTGCGATGCGGCCGTTTAACCGATCGTGTTCTGGCCGAGACGGAGAAAAAGGCCGGCAGGCTGATTGCCGGATTCAGCCGTTATCTCAAAGAGGAAATGAAGGAAACCGCTCGCAGCGAGGGCGAGTACGCGCTCGATCTTCTGTTGCTGGGGCTGCTGTCGCGCCGCTATGGAGACGCTGCGTGCAGAACTCCTTTGTGGGCGGTGCGAGTGGCGCGGCTCGCCGGCCATGCGCAACAAAGATGGCCGTGGGCCAAGCCGATCACCGGCAAGATTCGAACAAGCGTGCTCTCCAGGTTTAAGGTCGCAAACGAGCCCAATACGGCGCCCATTACGCGGCCCGACACGCAGAGTGACACGACAGTCCTGCCCGAACCCGAGCCGGCTCCGGCGTTGGGTGAACGGCACTCGTCCTTTTTGCGCTTGATTGCATGGCTGGGCGCCACCGGCGATTTCGATGCCGAAGTGAAGAGGCTCGTGCGCTGGCACCTGTATCTCCGCTCCCTTCCCGCTGCCGAAGCCGAAGAGACGTTGAGGATTGCCGAGGATTTGATTGATTGGTTTGCGAGCGAAGCCGCCGGCGAGTTGGGCGGCTATACGCAGGGAGTAGAACGGTTCCTGAAGACGGAACATGCGCGACGCGGACTGCGCGAGGACTCGTTTTTCTGCGCCCAGGAAGCTGTGGAATACGACATGAACATGGTTGCGGCAGAGATCATGAATCGCGGATTGCGCTCGGAATTTGAGCACGCATCGCGTCGCGTCGTCCTGGTGCCGGGATGCATGAGAGGCGAACGAGCAGCCCGCTGCCGCGCGCGCAGCAAAGGGCTCGATCTCGAGTGCACGGCCTGCGATCCGGGTTGCGCCGTGAATCGAATTACGCTGCGGATGCGGGGCCTTGGTGCACAGGTGTACATCGTGCCGCATTCGACTGGCTTTACGAGCTGGCTGAATCGCTGGCAGCACGAACGGGATACAGGCGTGACGGCCGTGGCATGCATGCTCCACATTCTGCCGGGCGGGCTGGAGATGCGTGCCCGCAACTTTGCCGCGCAGTGCGTGCCGCTCGACTATCCGGGTTGCCACAGGCATTGGCGCCGCCAGAGTGCTCCCACGGCGCTGAATGAAGAGCGGCTGGTGCAGATTGTGTCAGCGCGTTAATCCGCAGCGCTGGCGGAGGCGCGGGTTTCGTCTTCCACGTGGATCGATTCGATGTCGATCTTGAGGCAGGTGCCGAGCGCGCCAAAATCCGAGACCCTGCGTGAGCGGTGTTCCTGCTCGAGCAAAGCGAGCGCGGAGCCGGAGGTGCGGAAGATCTCGTACCAGATGTTCTGCGCCTGCCACAGGTTCAACTCGAAGGGCAGCTCAGACAAAGCCCGGGCCAACGCCAGGGTGCGGTCAAGGGCCTCAAGCGAACTCGCGGATCCCTGCAGATCGACCATCGCGCGCTTCATGCGTTGGTCGGCGATATAGGAGAGCGTGCTGGTATCGAGTTGCACCTGGTCGGCTCGGGCGAGCGAGAGATACGAGCGGAGCTGCGCCAGATCGACGGGATCGGTTTCGATAGTGCGCCGCAGGCCGGCGTTGATGGCGAATCCGGCGGCCAGCAGTAGCGCCGGGGGCTTGGGCAAACCGGCCTGGGAAAGGAAATGAAGCAGGCTGGCGTGATCTTCGTAGATGGTGGTAAGCGAGTTCTCAACGTGGGTAAGAGTTGAGTTGAGAATGAGCCTGACGATGCGGCGCTGCTCATCGCCGAAGAGCGAGATGAGCGAGTAATCGGCGTGGCCGTAGAAGCGATCGAGCAGGCGGATCACCTCAGGAAAATCGGCCCGCAGCACATGGCCTGCGGATTCGGCCACAAAAGACTCAAAGGCCGATGCGTCAGATTCGATGTAGGGCTTGACCGCGGCAGTAATGTTCTGGTCGCCAAAGTGGAGAACCGCAAACGAGAAGACCTGCTCGCGGCCGGTGATGGCGCTGGTGATATGCACGCGGCCCAGCGCCAGTCGCCCGCGGCCGGAGTTAAAGATCTCGTAGGAGATGCGCCGCACGCGGTAGCAGTAAAGATCGATTTCGTCGGCATACGAAGAAAACACCGAGCTGATGGCGTAGTGCGCGGCGACCTGCTCGAGCGCGAGCTGCATGGTGTCGACGCTTTTTCTGTAGATATCGGCGCCGGTGCCGGCCTCAGGCTTGTTTGACTTTGCCTCGGCCATGCGCGCCGTGAAGGCTGCTTCGACGGGGTCTGCGCGATCGCCGAAGATGCGGCGTGCAAGCTGCAGGACACGCGCGGCATAGGCGATGATCTGCACCGCTTCAATGCCCGCAATATCGTCGAAGAACCATCCGCAGCTGGTGTACATAAGTTGCGCGTGGCGCTGCATCTCCATCAACTCGAGCGCGTGTACGCGTTCGGTGCGATCGAGGGTATGGGTGGAGTGCTCGGTAAAGAAACGATCGGTGTTTTCGTCAGTGCGGTTGAGAATGACCCCGATATAGGCATCGCGCGCGGCCCACACATTGCGGAAGTATCGTGCGCCTGTTTCTTCAGTCAACGGCGCGAGCGCGTCGCGCAGTTGGTCGAGCGCCTGGCGCAGCGGCGCGCGCCATAGCTGGTTCCAGCCTGCGTGGCCGGCGTTGCAGCCGCAGTTCGAACGCCAGCGCTCCACACCGTGCGAACAGCTCCACGAGGTGTTGTCGACAATCTCACATTCGTACTCCGGCGGAAAACGATCGAGAAAGCTGGCATAGTTGGTGAGGCGAACGGTCTTGTCCTTGCTGAGCTGGCTGAGCGCGAATGCGAGTGCCATGTCGCCGTACTTATGGTGGTGGCCGTACGATTCGCCGTCCGTGGCAACATGGACCAACTGCGGCTCAGTGCGATCTTTGAATCCGGCTTTGAGGCGCGCGGCAAAAACTTCGCCGGAGTTGAGCAGGCCCTCAAACGCGATGGCTCGCGAGATGGGGCCGTTGTAAAAGAAGACGGCGATCGAGGCGCCGGAAGCGAAGCGAACCAGATACGGCCGCCGGGTATCGACGGTCGCGTCGGGAGTGGTTGTCCACGCGGCAGCCGCGTCGTTGAGCGGGCGAATGCGCTTGCACTGGTGGGGCGCGAGAATGGTGAATTTGATTCCGTGCTCGGCCAGCAGGCGCAGCGATTCAGTGTCGGCAGCGGTTTCAGCCAGCCACATGCCCTCGGGCGGCCGGCCGTAGCGGCGTTCGTAGTCGGCCATGCCCCAGCGAATCTGGGTAATCCGGTCGCGGTTGCTGGCCAGCGGCAGGATCATGTGGTTGTAGACCTGCGCCATGGCCGAGCTGTGGGAGCGAAAGTTTTTGCGACTCGATCGCTCGCCGTCGAGAATCATGCGGTAGGTGCGGGGCGCATTCTGTTCGAGCCAGCTCATGAGCGTGGGCCCGATGTTGAAGCTGATGCGCGAATAGTTGTTGACGATGGAGATGATCTGGTTGCGGCCGTTCAGAATGCGCGCGGCGCCGTTGGCGGCGTAGCTCTCAGCGCAAACGCGCTCGTTCCAGTCGTGGTAGGGAGCGGCCGAGTCCTGCGTTTCAACGGTCTCAAGCCATGGATTCTCGCGCGGCGGCTGGTAAAAGTGACCGTGAATGCAGATATAACGATTGGTTGCAGCCATCAGATTCCTGCGATGAAGCGCGCTTAGACATTTTACGTCGAATTGGCTATATCCCCGGCGGAGAAGGAGTAAGTGTTTCCCAATCCAAACGGAGTTTGGAGGGGCAATCGGCCCTCAGGTTGGTTTAATCCAATTACGTGCGCGCGGAGCGGCCTGCGGGCGGTGTGTTTTTCGCGAGGTCGCAGGCACGCCACAGGTACCAGCTGGCGACGGAGCGGAACGGCGCCCAGCGCTGGCCGCGCTTGAAGACCACGTCGGGAGCGGGCAGATCGTCAGCCTCGATGGGGCGCGATTTGGGCACGCGCATGAAGGTGAGTGCGAAGCCTTTGCGGACGCCGTAATCGGTGACAGGCAGAATGTCGGGCCGGCCCAGTCGGAAGATGAGCAGCATCTCCACGGTCCACGGGCCGATGCCGCGCACTTCGGTCAGCCGCTCGACAATGTCGGCGTCAGACATTTTGTTGATGGCGGCGTGCGAGGGGACGGTGCCGTCGAGGGTCTTGGCGGCGAGGTCGCGCATGGCTTTGATCTTGTTGCCCGAGACGCCGGCGGCGCGGAGAGGCTCGTCCGGCGTGGCAACAAATTGTTGGGGCGTGGGGTCGCCGCCGAAGTACGCGCGCACACGGGCGTGGATGGTGGCCGCGGCCTTGCCGTGAAGCTGCTGGTAGAGGATGGACTCGAGCAGCGACTCGAAGGGCGAGGCGGAGCCATCGAGCCGCATGGTAAACGGGCCCGCACGGTCGATGAGCACCGCGAGTTTGGCATCGCGGGAGCGCAGGTGAGCGACAGCTTCTTCGCGGTCGAAGGGAAGTTTGCGGATGCGGCCGGTGTGCATCATGGGTGGAGTGTAACCGATCCACAGCCGGCTGCGCCTTACTTGGGCGTCGCGGTTGGCGTGGTGCGAACGATTTGAATGCTGGTCGCACCGCCAGACGCGTTCTTCCTTTGCGTGATGAGGACCCTGACCGAGGTTCCGGCCTGCCCCGGCACATCGAATTGCGTTCCTCCAAATGGCAACGTGATCAATTGCGCACCAGGGCCCGCTTTTCCTTTGTAAAAAGCAATCACGTTGTCGGTTGAATCGGAGGTCAGGAAGAAGGCGCTTAGCTGGGTGAAGCCGCTGGTCTCAGTGCGAGCGCCGGTTACGCAGCGGGCCCCTGGGTAGAAGGCCATGCCGAGATCGCTTTCGGTGATCTGGCCGGGCGGAATGGTGTGGATGGTGCCAAAGGGCAAGTTCATCGTGACCTGCCCATTGGCGTCTTTGTGAGTGGACTTGGCGACGTACCAGACACCAAGGCCAAGCACGCCGACGGCGATGATCCCCAGGACCAGGAACGCTCCAACAACGATCAGCACGACCTTGGTTGCGCTGATCCCCGATTTCCTGGGAGTTGCTGGGGGCTGCGCAAACGATGGTTGCCAGGGGGGTTGTTGAGAGCCGGAGGGCTGGGGTTGATCGGCCTGAAATTCTGACATGGCTGCTTCCTTTTTTGGTGAACGGCTCTCTTGTGAGTCGAATGGATCCGATTTCTGAATTGCAGAAACTATACCGCAAATTCGAGCCGCCGCGGGCAACGAAGCAGCCGTTTCGCATCGATTTCGGATGCGGACAGCTTTCCCAATTTGCTTTGCGGCAGGCAGTCCTCCAACTCGGCCACTAACGCCACCCCGCCGCACGCCTTTACCATGGATAGTTAAGCAGGGAGCAGCAAAACGATGAAGATGCGTCCGGGTGCGCCTACAGGATTTTTGCTATGCGGCAAGGAGTGGACTGACGGCGATACGCTTGAGGTCCGGTCGCCATGGGACCAGGGGTTGGTGGGCCGCGCCACCATCGCCACCCGTGCCGACGCGCGGCAGGCGGTGAATCACGCAGCGGCCAGCCTGCGGCGCACGCGAGCGCTGCCGCGCTGGAAGCGGCGTGAGATTCTTGAGGACATTGCCGCCGCGCTGATCGAGCAGAAGGAGCGCTTTGCTCAACTGATTGTTGCCGAGGCCGGCAAACCGCTGCGCATGGCGCGGGCCGAGGTCGACCGCTCGGTGCTCACCTTCAAGACGGCGGCGGAAGAGACCATCAGGCTGGGCGGAGATTCGATTCCGCTGGACCTGACTGAAGGCAACGAAGGGCGTTGGGGGCTTTTGCACCGGTTCGCGGTGGGTCCGGTGCTGGCGATTACACCCTTCAACTTTCCATTGAACCTGGTGGCGCACAAGGTTGCGCCCGCCGTGGCCGCCGGCTGCCCAGTGATTGTGAAGCCTGCGCCGCAAACGCCGTTTACCGCGCTGGCCCTGGGCGAGGTGATTCTGAAGGCCGGTTGGCCCGAGGAGGCGCTGGCGATTCTGCCGCTCGCCAATGCCGATACTTGCTGGCTGGCTGAAAAGGAAGACCGGGTGAAATTGCTGAGTTTTACCGGTTCAGCGAAGGTGGGCTGGGAATTGAAGGCGCGTTCGAGCCGTAAGCGGGTGCTGCTTGAGCTGGGCGGCAACGCGGCGCTGATTGTGCACAACGACTGGCCCGATCTCGACGAGGCCGCGGAGCGCACGGCTCATGCGGCGTTTGGGTTCGCGGGGCAGTCGTGCATCAGCTTGCAGCGGGTGTTTGTGTCGCGCAGCATCTTTCAAACCTACCTGTGGAAGGTGGTTGAGGTCGCGGCGAAGATGGCCACGGGCGACCCGGCCGAGGAGGCGACCGAGGTGGGACCACTGGTCAGGCCCGAGGAAGCCGACCGCGTAAGCGAGTGGATCAAGGAGGCGGTGGACGGCGGGGCCAAACTGATAACAGGCGGCGAGCGCAAGGGCCCGGTGATCACGCCGGCCATCCTCACCGGGACTCAACCCGGCATGCGTCTGCGCGATGAGGAGGTCTTCGGGCCGGTGGTGACGATTGAGCCTTACGACGACTTTGAGGATGCACTGGCCGATGTGAATCATTCGAAATATGGGCTCCAGGCCGGGCTGATGACGCGCGACGCGGGCCGCATTCTGACCGCATTCCGCGAGCTCGAGGTGGGTGCGCTGATTGTGGGCGACACGCCTTCATGGCGGCTCGACCCCATGCCCTACGGCGGCGTGAAGGACTCGGGGCTGGGCCGCGAGGGCATCCGCTGGGCGATCGAAGAGATGACCGAGCCGCGCATGCTGGTGATGTCAGGAATCGGATAGGGGAACTGGATGAAGCATCTGGGGGCGCGAGAACGGCTGCGCCCCGATGCCGGTTGCCGTGAATCAAAAGCCGGTGCGGCTCTGTTTCCGGATGGTTTTGATTTCCTGCGCAGGAATGTGCAGGAACTCGAGGAACTCCTGGTGCTCCTGGGGAGCGGAGTGTTCAAACTCAGCGTGCCAGCGGTGCATCTGTTCGTCGCTCAGCCCGCATGCCTTCATGATTGAAACCCACTTTTCTTTGGTAATCATCTTTGCCTTTCCGAGCGCTTTAAGCTTGAGCAGTTTAAGGATCGACTGCTGGTGCGCGCGCAGAGTGCCGATTTCGGCGTCGATTTCCATCAATCGCCGGCGCAGCACGCGTTGCGCATCGCTTCCAGGACGGTCGAGAATCGCGCGAATATCTTCGAGCCTGAGGCCTGCGTTGCGATAAGCGCGGATCTGCTGCAGGCGCCGCAGGTCCGCCTCGCCGTAACAGCGATAGTTTCCGCCGCTGCGCTGCGGCGGAGGCATTAAACCGATCGATTCGTAGTACAGGAGGGCGGTACGGGCCAGGCCGCACCGCCGGGCGAGTTTGGTTACCGTCAACATCGTCCATCTCCACTGTGAACCCTATAGTTATAGACAGGTCAAGAGAATACGCAGATTTTTTGCGCGGGGTTGGATTCGGGCCATGAAACGGACGGGGACGGAGGCTATTGGACCGACATTTGCAGCATCTCTTTCACGTCGGCGGCATGGGGCCCGTCTGGAGCCAGCTCAAGATATTTCTCCAGCGCCCGGCGGCATTCGGGCGCGATAACAAATTTGCCGTGGTCGTCCGCTTTGGCGTCGGCGAAAATCACCGAACCCAGCACAAACCATGCGCTGGCATTGGTGGGGCCGGCAATGACGGCCTTGCGGCAGGCAGGGAGAGAATTCTGCAGGTCGCCGGCGTTGTAGTAAGTGGCGCAGATGTTGAACGTGGGAACAGTCGGATCGGATGCCAGCGCGGCAGAGCGGTTATACACTTCAATCGCGTCAGAGTTGCGGTGAAGCACGAGCAGCGCATTGCCTTTGTTGAGATAGATCTTTGCGACGAGGTCCTTCCAAGCTGTGCCGGGCTCACCCTGGGTGGGCTTTTCAGTCTCGGCCACGGCCAGGGCGCGATCGAGAGTGGCAAGCGCGGCTTGACTGTCATCGGCATAGATTTGCGCGACACCCAGACTAAGAATGTGCTCGGCGGTAGGGCTCTGATCAATCAGTTTCTGAGCATCTGCAATTGCTCCCTGCCAGTCGCGGGCCTGCATGGCCTGAGAGTATGCCGCATTAAGAGCCTCGGGAGCAGGCAGAGGTTGAGGCGCGGGCCCCTGAGCGATGAGCAACGTGGTCGCAACCAAGGGAAACAATAACAGCCGGACCAGTTGATGGCGGTGCATGGATTATCTCCGATCGAAAAAGGCAGCAATTGCAGGAATGGTGAAAACTTAGTCCCATTTTTGCGTATTTGCAAGCGGAGAAATCACAACGCTGGGTGATAGATGGACGGAAGGCTGGGCATGAAGGCGCGCGCCCGGGGACGGGTGAACCTACTCACTTACCAAGAGGAGCTACGGACGGCAGGCGCGAAGAAACACACCCAGTACACTGGATGCGAACGGCGGCGAATCTTTGAGATATTGGCCACCGAAGACGCCAACCGGTTCGGGTTGGAACCGGCGAAGTCGGATCCTACTTGGCCTTTGCCTTGGCGCGTTGCGCGGCCCAGCGTTTGCGCTGCGCTTCGGCAATGCGCTTGCGCGCATCAGCGCTCAGCACGCGCTTCTTCGTAGCCTTCTTAGCGGCTTTTTTAGAGGCATTGGCTTTGGCCGGAGCCGGCTTTAAAGAACCCATACTGGCAAGTAGAGAACGGGCTTCAGTTAGACGCGCGATCTCTGCATCGATTTCAGCGAGAATAGAATCAATTCCCATAGCAGCTATAGAATATAGGATGACCGAGCCACTTGACTACCGGACCACAATAAAAACCTTGAATAAGTCGAAGTAATGATCCTTTATATCGTAACTATCGCATCTTCAAAGTCGGTGCATACCGCAACCTCGAGGCGCAGTCGGCGCGACCATCATGCAGCGCCGGACTTCGCATGATGCCCGAAGGGACAGAGTAGCTCTGAAAATGCCGTAAGCGTCTGTTACACGAGCGTGTCGGCATAAAAGCGGCGTGAATTCGTACAAGAGAAAAGGGACGTCCTGTGCGGGTCGTCCCCTGGACTTTCTTAGTTGGGTTGTCGACTATGCGCCCAGATACATCACATGAACATAAGTGCCCAGGCGAACGTTATAAGCGAGATACCAGCCCACGTGATCGGGATCATCGTAGATGATGATCTCGTCCGAGTCCCACAACCAGCCATTGCAAAAGGCCACATCGAAAGGTGCAACACTCCAGAACCAGCCGTTGAACCAAAACCTGCCTGGTCCGCCGCCGCCCAAATGCCACACATGGTGCGGGCCGAAGCCGCCGCTAAAGTGGCCGTGTTCCCAGGGGTGATCGAGATGGTAGTTAGGATCGTTCGGGCCGGTGTCGTGGCCGACCCAGGTTTTGCCGTCGACGTGCGGCACGTTGGGGTGACCAGCCTTGTCGCTGTAGTTGTGTTGCGGCTCATAGGTGTGAGGAGTGCCGTGATACGGCGCGGGTCCGCGCGCGGGTGGGCTCGGCCGGTGTTGGGCAAAAGCCGGCAGAGCCATCAGAAGCAGTCCGGTCAAAACACTCTTGATGATGCGCATAGCTTCCTCCTTGAGGAACCGTCGAGGGTTTATAACCTTTCGAGGGTTCCAGAATCGGCGTCAAGCCAGACATCTTACTCACGGTAGATGGAAGCTCGCAATGAAAAGTTGTGTTTCGGTTGCGAATTTCAATTTTTCGCGATCATGCGCTGACCGCGGCCGGAGCGCGTCGCCATGCGTACAGCGGGAACTGGTTGGCAAGCTCGGCCACCTCGCCGCGGATATGTTCGAGCGTCGCTGCATCGTTGCGATGTTCGAGGGCCTTTGCGATCCATGCGCCGATCTGCCGCATCTCGGGCTCCTTCATGCCGCGCGTGGTGAGCGCCGGCGTCCCCACGCGAATGCCCGAAGGCTTGAGTGGAGGATTGGTATCCCACGGGATGGAGTTTTTGTTTACGGTAATTCCGGCCTTACCGAGAGCAGCTTCAGCTTCAGAGCCAAGAATGCCTTTCTCGAAGACATCGACGAGCATCAGGTGATTGTCTGTTCCACCGGAAACCAGCCGGAACCCCGCTGCCTGCAGTGCTTCGGCAAGAGCCTTGGCGTTGGAGACAATTTGTGCGGCGTAGCCGCGGAACTCGGGGCGCAGAGCCTCAGCCAGCGCCACGGCCTTGGCGGCCACGATGTGCATGAGCGGCCCGCCCTGCTGGCCGGGGAAGACGGTGCGGTCGATCTCCTTACTCAGTGTCTGGTCGGGCTTTGAACCGATCACCATGTCTTTGCCGACGATGATGAGTCCGGCGCGAGGCCCGCGGAGGGTCTTGTGCGTGGTGGTGGTGGTGATGTGCGCATGCGGAACCGGCGAGGGATGCACGCCGCCGGCAACCAGTCCGGCGATGTGCGCCATATCGAAGATATAGTACGCACCGATCTTGTCGGCAATCTGGCGCATGCGCTCGAAGTCCCACAGCCGCGCATAAGCGCTGGCTCCGCCGATGATGACTTTAGGCTTCTCCAGTAGCGCGATCGATTCGAGTTCGTCGTAGTCGATTTGCTCGGTGTCGCGGCGTACGTGGTAGAAGGTAGTGCGATACAGCTTGCCGCTGAAGCTGAGGCGATGGCCGTGGGTAAGGTGGCCGCCGTGCGAGAGATCGAGACCCAGGATGGTGTCGCCGGGTTGCAGCACTGCCGCGTAAGCTGACGCGTTGGCCTGCGAACCCGAGTGAGGCTGCACATTCACGTGATCGCCGCCGAAGAGCTGGCGGGCGCGGTCGCGAGCAAGATTCTCGACGATGTCGGCGTACTCACATCCGCCGTAGTAACGGCGCCCAGGGTAGCCCTCGGCGTATTTATTGGTGAAGACCGAGCCGGCCGCTTCAAGCACGGCTTCAGAAACAAAGTTTTCGCTGGCGATCATCTCCAGCCCCTCGTGCTGGCGGAGGGTTTCCTGGTCGAGAGCAGCGGCAATTTCAGGATCGGCTTGGGCGAGGGTGAGCGACATGCGGTCAGTCATAAGAGAATTCTACGGCAAAAGGGGAACGGGCACAGGCCGTTCAGCAGGCATGCGTGGAAGCGGTGAAAAAGTTTGGATCCCGACTGGAATGAGCGGCAGGAACGCCGCCTGAGTACACTGGAATTGAAGGGAAAACAGCGTTGATGTTTGAAGCTCCGGTGAAGATGCGAGGGTGGATGGGATTTGTGACGATGCTGCTGGCGGGTGCTGCGGTTTCAGCTGCCGGGCAAGCGACAGGATCGGCGGTATCCATTGACCCGGCCGTGCTGGCTAAGGCCAATGCCGGCGATGCGGCAGCCCAGGTTCAGGCTGGCGAGAGCTGTGCGGCGGCGCGCGATTATCAGCAGGCAGTTGCGTGGTACACCAAGGCTGCGAACCAGGAAAACATAGCCGCCGAACTCGACCTTGCAAGTCTCTATCGCGATGGCCGAGGTAAATTGTTTGCGCGCGACATGACGCAGGCTGCGGCGTGGTATCGCAAGGCCGCTGACCAGGGCGATGCGGGCGCGCAGGGAACCCTGGGAATGCTTTATACGCTGGGCCAGGGTGTACCGCAGAATGATGTGGAGGCGTATTACTGGCTCGACCTTGCAGCGGCGGTGAAAGGCCCGCACCAGGAGCAATACGCGGCCAACCGCCAGAACGTTGGCACGCGCATCACTGCCGATGAGCTTGAAGAAGTTGAGGAGCGCGTGGCTCAATGGAAGGCGAAGCATCCCAGGCCGGATGCGCAATAGCGGGTGGGCGAGCCGACAAGCCGGCGCGCGGTGTAATTGCCTGTGGAAGTGTGTTGCCAGCAAAACTGAAGGCACTTATGGACGCTCTGCAACGGGATTTGGTTGAAGAAAATTGTCGGCGCGAGTGCAACTTTGTTTTTCTCTCTGGGTTTTGGGTGGACATGGGCACGAGGTCGAAGCCGAGGCCCCAAGGAGAGGAAAATGAATCGGACAGCACTTACGCTCGCCGCGGCCGCCTTGATGTTTACGGGCTCGGCCATCGCTCAACAGAGTCAACCTGCGCAGCCAGGTCCCGCCGCGCAGACCACGCCGAATCAGCCGGCGCCGACCGTCAACGATCGCCGCGAAAATCAACAGGACCGCATTGCCAACGGCATCGGTTCAGGTCAGCTCACCGCGGGCGAGACTAAGAATCTGGAAGGCCGCGAAGCCAATCTGAACCGCGAGATCAGGGACGATCGCCAGGGCGACGACGGAAAACTCACCAGCCAGGAGCGGCAGCAGATCAATCACCAGCAGAACAACCTGAGCCGGTCAATCTACTCTGACAAGCACAACGCCGCGACGGCGCACTATGGCAACAACGAAGTAGGGGCACGCCGCGAGAATCAGCAGGACCGCATTGCCAACGGCATTCGCAACGGCTCAATGACCGCTGGCCAGGCAGCGCGCGACGAGAACCGCGAGCAGGGCATCAACCAGCAGATCCACGCCGATCGCCAGGGCAACGGCGGCAGACTTACCGGCCAGGAAAGGGCTCAAGTCAATGGCGAACAGAACCGGATGAGCGGCAGGATCTATAGCCAGAAGCATCGCTAATATGCAAGTGAGTAGTAAGTCGAAGATACGGTTATCGACTTACACTTTTTGAACCGGGGGCGCGAGTGCAATGCACATCGCGCCCATTTTTGTGAGCGGGTTTGCGGCAACGTTTCATGAGACGCAGATGCGGAGCGTAACCGGAAAGCTCGCGCGTATGCTTGAAGACATGCGGGCGAATTGGCGGGTCTCGATGCGCGCCGGCGTCTTTGGACTGGGTGTGCTGTGCGCGGTTGCCGCTGCGGCGCAGGCACAGGCGCAGGCGAGCGCGGTGACGCTGACACCCGCAATTGTCGTGGCGGGCTCGCCGGAGCTGATCCGCGTGGCAGCACCCGCCGCAGCCGAAGTCGATGGCGAATGGCTGGGACGCAAGATCGAGTTCTTTCACACCAAGGATCGGCGCGCGTGGATGGCGTTGGCCGGCGTGGATGTGGAAGCAGCAATTGGGCCATCAGATCTGCACATCACCGTGAAGAGCGCAGATGGCGAGACACGCGATTTGAGCGAGACCGTTGCGATCCACGGGGCGCACTACCGGACTGAGACGCTGAGCGTGGAGCCGAAGTTTGTTGAGCCGGGTCCGGACGAAATGAAAACGATTCAGGGTGACGTAGCGCTTAAAGAGAAAGTGTTTGGCACAAGCCTGCCGGAGCCCGAGTGGAGCGGGGATTTCATCGCGCCCGTAAAAGCGCAGCCCACCGACAGCTTTGGCGTGCGGCGGACGTTTAACGGAAAGCTGGCGAGCATTCACAAGGGGATGGATTTTCGAGCGGTTTCGGGGACGCCGGTTCATGCGGCGAACAGCGGCGTGGTGGTGTTGGCGCAGAAGCTTTATTTCGAGGGCAACTGCGTGGTCATCGATCATGGGCTGGGGCTCTACACCATCGCAATGCATCTGAGCCGTATCGATGTGCACGAGGGTGAGCGTGTGGCGAAAGGCCAGCGTGTTGGATTGAGCGGCGCGACAGGACGCGTAACCGGCCCGCATCTGCACTGGGCGGTGCGCTGGCAGGGCGCATATCTCGATCCGGCGAAGGTGCTGAAGATGAATTTGACGGGCGTTCGTTAGCGCGACAGCGCTTCTTCCTCGATTTCCGCAGACTTCGCAGAAGCGGATGAAAGTCCGGCGGCTTTTTCTTTGCGCAGCGCCTTGAAGGCGCGGTAGACAAACCAGCCCAGATACCAGCCATCGATGAACTTGAAAGGCGTTTCGCCGGTGGTGTAGTGGCCGCAGGGCAGGACGCGCGGCTCAAAACGCACGCCATAGTGGCGGAATGCGTCGACGACCTGGAGCGAGTATTCGCGCGGAAAGGTGAGGTCGTAGTTGGCATAGACCATCAGCACTCGCTTCAGAGGCCCGCCGGAATCGGATCCGGCGAATTTGGCGTAGTAGTAGCAAGGGCTGGCGGCCGCCCACAGTGCCCGCACGCGATCCTGGGTGAGGCCGGCCTCTTCCAGCGCCTGCTTCACGTGGCGAGTGCTCTGGCCCGCCCAGGTGACATCTCCAAACGCAGTTGACGCGTGGTTGAAGGCGTTCACTCTCAGGCGCGGGTCGTGGGTGCTGGCCAGGAACGCATAGCAGGAGCCAAGGCTGGTGCCGAGGACGCCGAAATGCTCGTAGCCCTGCTCTTCAAGCCAATCGAGGCAACAGCGGATATCGACTACGGCCTGGCGGCAGGCGGAAATAGACCGGCCAATGTTGGCGCTGACGCTATAGTCAGAGCGCTCCAGTTCGCTGGGACGGCGAATGTCGTGATAGGGCATGGAGAAGCGCAGCGCCGAGATGCCCATGCGGTTGAAGATGGCGCAAAGCGAATTATGGCTGAAGCCGTCGGCGTTCCACTGCGGCATGACGATGATGGCCTGGCGCGGGCGCTTGGGATCTTTGTGCTCGGGCGCCGGGTACCAGCGGGCGTTCACCTGGTCGTTTTCAGGGTAAGGAGTGCGCTCGGGCGAGGTGAAGCGGAGGAACTGCGCCTTGGCCATCTTGCCCTGTTCGGCCAGTTCGCGCAGTTCGGCTTCCTGAGCCAATGTCTCGGGCCGCACGTTGGTGGGGAAAAGCTGCGGATAGCGCTCCTCGAGACGGAAGTCAGTGGGGCGCTCGTAGCCGAAGAATTTGTCGCTGTGGCGGATGAGAAGCTGATTGATGCGCACCATGGCAGCCTCGGCCGCGGCGGGATCGCGTTCGACCTCAGGCCCGGGAATTGCGGAGGCGAAGCCGCGCGACTCGAGGAAGGGCGCGATCCACTCGAATCCCCACTCGAGCGGGCGCACCACGCGATTTTCGTCGCGCGTGGTGAGGCGCGTCTCCCACTCGTACATCCAGCGCGCGTACCAACCAGTCAGCATGGGTCTGCTTCAATTTTATCAGCGTGGAAGACGACGCCGGACGGCATATTGGCGCACACGCCCTCTCAGGCTCCTGCCGCTGCGCGCTTGAGCGCGAAATAATCGGCTGCGACCCATGCGATGCTGAGCAGCAGCACTGCGGCAATGATGACCTGCGAGATAGCGCAGTAGAGACACCAGACCTCCAGCGCGTACTGTTCGATCATTGACAACCGGAACGCGAAGAGGAAACCGCCGAGCGCGACGAGAAGATTGAGGAAGCGAAAACGCGCGAAGGCCAGGCCGGCGAGCAGCAGGTAACCTGCGATGCCGATGGCGGCGACCGGCACGTGCTCAACGACCGAGAAACGGCTGTGGTTCACGATGCCGCAGTCCCAATGTTCGTTAATGGAGCATGGCTCGGTGCCCGTGTCGTAATGGACGCGGAGGGCCAACCCGGAGACGATGGCCCCGGCGAGCGCGAGGGCGAGGAGGACATAGCGCATGAGTCCGATTTTATCGGACGACTCCCGGTCGATTTGGTTCGTCGCAGCGGCTGGGCCCCTGATCGCTGATAGGATGTGGGCATGTCTGCGGCAAACCAGGCTGGTCGGCGCGTTGCATTCTTCGGGGGGAGCTTCGACCCGCCGCATCTCGGCCACCTGGCGGTGGCGCACGCAGCGCGCTCGGGCCTGGGGCTGGACACGGTGCTGTTTGCGCCGGTGGGAACGCAACCGCTGAAGAGCCGCGGGTCCAGCGCCAGCTTTGAAGATCGCGTGGCGATGACGCGGCTGGCCATTGCTGCCGAGCCGGGGTTTGAGATCTCATTCGCCGACGCGCCGAATGCATCGGGAGAGCCCAATTACTCGATCGAGACACTGGAGCGCATTCGGGCAGAGCTGGGCCCGGAGTGCAGGTTGTATTTCCTGATGGGTGCCGACTCGTTTCTGAACCTGAAGATGTGGCATCGGGCCGGCGAGATCCCTTTTGCGGCGCCTTTGATTGTTGCGTCGCGTCCAGGGGAAAGGCTCGAAATCGTGAGGGATGCACTGCCTGCGGGACTGACCATTGAGTCTGCTCCCGGCTGCGACCGGACGGCCGGAAATGTTGAAGTACGCGCCTATGAAGTGCGCAACGGCACGGGGCAGCGTGCAGAGTTTTATCTGCTGCCGGGACTGGATTGCGAGATCAGCGCGACCGAGATTCGTGCCAGCATCAGAAAGCAGGATCGGGCCGGGAGGGGCCAAGCTGTACGCCAACGCCTGGTGCCGGGAGCCGTTGCCAGGTACGTGAGGACGCGCGGGCTTTACCGATGAATGACCGCCTGCGCGGAATGTTTACGTTGGGGTAATGGCCGCGCTAGGATTGAGCGTGGAGACTGACACGAACGAATGATAAGTACATCGGCGCACGAACAAACGCGCATATTGGTTCAGGCCGCGGCTGCGGTCTGCGAAGACAAGAAGGGCCAGGACACGCGGATTCTTGAACTCGATCCGGTCGATTCGGGCCTGGCAGATTTTTTCCTCATCACCTCGGCGTTGAACGACCGGCAGTCGATCGCCATCGCCGACGAGATTGAGCTGCGCCTCAAGCGCGACCATGGCGCATACGCGCACAGCGTCGAAGGGCGGCGGCACGGCGAGTGGATCCTGCTGGACTACGTCGACTTCGTGATTCACGTATTCCTGAAAGAGCGGCGCGCTTTTTACGATATCGAGCGTCTGCGCAAGTCGGCGCGGCCGCTTACGCCGGCTGAGTTCGATGAGGAACTGAAGGCCGCGCTCAAGGAAAAGACGCGTGCGGCGCGCGGAAAGGCGCAGGCCGGAGGCGCGGCGAAGAGCAGAGCGACGGCACCCAAAAAGGCTGCCGCGAAGAAAGCCGCAGGCATGCCGGCAAAGAAAAAGCCGGCTGCGAAAAAGGCCGGAAGGAAGGCCGCGGCCAAATCAGTCACCCGGAAGGGCAGAACTTAGGGCCTGTTAACACTACTGGGGTGGCTGGCGCCGGGAGCCAGTTTTTCTCAGTTCGAGGAATGAGGAGTGACGCATACCGGGTGTCTGCGAGCGACGAGGGACGATGAAATGAGGAAAACTGGCC
>Ga0335072_10004920_pt1 | contig 19742 bp, 19 predicted proteins | sample Lox_Sample_21_FD_206725 | JGI IMG/M metagenome (GOLD analysis project Ga0335072, IMG submission 206725) | Soil microbial communities from Loxahatchee National Wildlife Refuge, Florida, United States - Lox_Sample_2.1 | ecosystem: Environmental > Terrestrial > Soil > Wetlands | place: USA...
TTGGTTTAATCAATCCACCATTGTTCGTGATGAGTGCACCTCCTGAGGAGCCTCCCACCGTGGAAAGCCTCAGGGAAAGGCACGCTGTACAGCCCAAAGCTAGTCCGGTCCAAGCAGCAAATGGCACTGAACCAGTTATCGAAGATGGTAGTAGTCATGCTGGTAAAAGAAAGAAAACGTTCGGACGGACGCCTGACGGAACTGGTGAGCTATGCAGCTTTCCTTGGAAGTAGGGATGGCTTTGAGTATACGGCGTTTAAGTAAGAGGAATTTTATGCTCTAAGCAAAGGCTAACGGCAACGGATGAGCAGTGTTTACAGTACCTCAGACGCATGACATGGTCTCCCAATTACTCGACCCGCGACAGCCTAAGAACTTATCAGACCTGATAGTCCTAGCTATCATCGTGCTACACATATTTCTCCTGTATATACTACCGCAATACATGCGACGGCCCACCTTTGCGGTCATATACCTCTTCTGGCGGGCTGGCTATAATGCTGGCATTGGCTATCTTCTTCGGATACAATCGAATCACCGAAGACTTATCACATGGGCAAAACGATTGAGTCTTTTCCAGGACCCGGCGACTGGAAAGAACCCAAGACCTTGGCTGTACAAACTTTTGAAGCGTGAGTTGGAGGCGAAGATACCGGCAGACTACGAGTTTGAAAAGGCTCCAATTGAATATAACACCTGGCTGGTATTTCGTCGTGTGGTCGATCTAATTTTAATGTGTGATTTTACGTCTTATTGCTTGTTTGCGATTGCATGTGGAGGTAGACCCGCCGGAGAAGGCCTTGCAATGACGATAACTCGGTGGTTCACTGGGATTGTGCTCGTAGGTTTTAACCTGTGGGTGAAACTCGATGCACACCGCGTGGTCAAAGACTACGCATGGTACTGGGGAGACTTTTTCTACCTGATTGACCAAGAGTTGACGTTTGATGGTGTTTTCGAAATGGCCCCTCATCCTATGTACTCTGTTGGATACGCCGGGTACTATGGGATTTCAATGATGGCTGCAAGTTATAGCGTATTATTCATTTCAATTATCGCACATGCTGCTCAGTTTGCCTTTCTCGTCTACGTCGAGAACCCGCATATTGAGAAGACATATAATGCTCCTCCGCCGCGAAGACGACGGTCAAGTCATCCTGCAAATGATATGGAAGCTTCGGGAGAATTGTCAGTCCAGATGGAAGGCCTGGGTGATTCTGATCGTCCGGCGCTGCATCGATTTGGATCTTCACTAGCTTCGACTACTAAACCATCTCCTATCCATAATCTTATGGGATTTAAGAACCTTGACCCGTATCGGATTACAGACGTGTCTGTGATTCTTTTACAGGGCTATCTTATTGTCCTGACAGCAGTCACACCATCAACTCCTCTGTTCCAGATCTTATTTGTCTTCCAAGCTATTGTATGGCGCCTGTGGTATGCCGTTGGACTAGGAATGATCCTGAATCGTCAATCACATGAAAAAATGTGGACACGCCATTTTCTCAAGTTTGGTGAGAGTACAGAAGAAGCGTGGCGCCAATGGAAGGGCATGTATCATTTGAGTATGACAATGTGTTACGCCAGTTTTATTGCCGCGAGTTGGAAAATGTACTCGTTGCCATCAGATTGGGGTTATGGCATGGTACTATTAAAGCATATCCTGGGGACAGGCCTCGTGGCATTACAAATTTGGACAGCAGTCAGCATCTACGACTCCCTGGGCGAGTTTGGATGGTTCTTCGGAGACTTTTTCTTCGACCATGCTCCAAAATTAACCTATAGTGGCATATATCGGTATCTGAACAATCCGGAGAGGATCATTGGTCTTGCTGGTGTCTGGGGTGCTGTATTCATTACCAGTAGCAAAGCAATCTTCTTCCTAGCACTGTTAAGCCACACGCTTACTCTCGGCTTCATTGAGTTCGTGGAGAAGCCACATATGCAGAAATTATATGGTCACAGTCTGCGAAAGGAAGCAGGCCTAACCAAGAGCATAAAGCGATCGTTGCCGCCGCCCTTGAAACAGTGGCAGGGCAGTGTTGATAGCGTCTTGCGGGAGACCGGTCACTTTGTGGAAGAGTTTATCGATGCCGCTCGGCCAAAGTTGGCTGCTGGAGTGTCGACATTTGTCCGAGATACTTCTACTCTATTCAGTCAATACCCCGCTAGACTCACTGTAACTCTCCTTGCACCTGACCTGCCTGGATACAAAGGGGATGACTACTCTCTTGATATAGAGGGAACTCCATCACCGTTGGCTGCTAAGGAAAAGGTCACTGGCAAAGAAGGACTAACAGCTAGACTTCCAGTCGAGCGCCGTAGTGAATTCAAAACCCTAATATTCGAATATGGCGCCCCTATCAAAGTCAAATGGAAAGCACCCGCCAAACACAGCAAGAAAGACTGGATCGGTCTGTACATGGTTGCTGACAACGCGTCCCGAGAAGTAACCCGCCTTCCCTCGGCCGGCCGCTGGGTACCTACAAACGCCAATGAGTATGACTCTGCAACAGCTGATAGAGGTATCATTATCTCCAACCAGCCAGTTCCAGCATCTGAACCGGGCAGCGATAGCGGGCCACCACTCGTTCAGGGCGAAATGGTCTTTGAAGGTGACAAGCTCTGGTGGACTCAGGGAGTATTCGAATTCCGTTACCACCATGATGGCAAGCATAACGTCATGGCAATTTCACTCCCCTTCGAAATCCGCATTGCGCGTTTTGACGAAGATGATGTCCAGATTGACTCTAGCGGCCTCTTCCACAGGGCCGTTGAGGCTGCCCTTCTGCCTGTAGTGCGAAATTGCTTTGACCGCGACCCAGAGATCGCCCCGAACACAGTGGATGAGAGTTTTGGGGCGCTGATGGAGCGGGACGAGAAATATGCTCGCAGAGTCGTGTATGCAGTGCATCAAATGTTTGGGATCGAATTTGCGCCTGGGGTAGTTTTGGCGGATGGAACAGTGCGGAATCTGGCATGGAGGATCTGTAATGCCAAACAGGTGCTGGTAAGCGTTCCTCTGGTCCATTATCCCAATTCATGTAGACGAAGTTCAAAAGCTTCAGCTAGGGCGGGATTTTTTTTGCTGACCTTTAGGATCAGGCTCCTTATAGCATGTCCCATTCGAAAGGCACGACTACTCCAATTATCGGAAAGGATTGAGTACCAAGAATGATTTGAGAAGTGAAGCGTAAGGGGTTTTTCTACTTCGGGATATCGAACTCAATGGAGGTTTTTTTTTCTGCATGAGATACCAATTTTGCACTTCCTGGAGTTGACCATATCACACATATCGCATCATTGTTGGGCCTTTTTATTTCATGATGGGTATCAGATTGCTTCGCATACATACTGAGTTGAGAGGTTTTTCTCTCAGAGCCATCCCTGGAGGTAGCTTGTAGATACCATTCACAAAGAACATAAAGTGTGTCCTGTTTGCTACGGCAATGAATACTAAATATCACCTGATGATGCATTCTCTCACATTGAGCAACATATGCATCCGACCCAAAACCGAGCCAGATCCCAGTCCATACATCGGTTCCAAAGCGAGAGAAAGCTCCCTAAATTTGTTTATCCCATAGCCCCGCCCTGTCGGACGAATAAGCCCTAGAGCCGTGCCATGGGGCCGGCGAAACACCAGACGTCAGCTGAACTTCTCACCCGTTGACGCTGACGCAATCCTCGCCATCCCCCATACGCCAGAAGCATCAACAACCATCCATTACATATCCCCATCCCCGGAGCGATCTCCCCACGCCCACCCAATTCCCTGGTCCGTATGCCCTCCATCACGCCATACGCCTTCGTCTCCGCTAGTTCGAGGCAGGTAGCCCATCCCTCCTTCTCATATGCTCCCGAGGCACCCCAAAAACATGATTCTGTCTCCTTTCACCGCGCATGCCCCCCCCTACACGACCCTATAAAATAACTCACTGACGCATCATAAAACTGCCATGCCTTTTTCATCAAGCTCATAAATTAGTCTAGGTCTGTGCGCAAAGCATTGAAAGATCCCCACGTGGAGAGGCTGCCCCCCCCCTCTTTTATTTAATCTGCTCTCGCGGTACCGGATTTCGGCACCGCGGTCGGCCCCGTTGCAGATCATGCTCTATATCTCGGTCTAAGATGCCTCGGCAAGCCGACGACGAGACCTGATGATGAGGGTTGGACGCTCGGGCTTGGTCTTTGCTGAATTCGTTCGCGCGGGTATGGTATTCTGCAGTGCGGATCCCTGTCAAGATTTGCGAACGTTTATTTACCTTATAGAGATGCATCCTTGTGTGTCGGAGCATGGTAAGGTAGCCTAACGAATAATTTTTTTTTTTTTTTTGGTTTGGGAAAGTCCCAGCGTTCTGATTTTTGGCATGGGTGGGACGAGCCAACTGAAGGGTGCTGACAATGACGTTCCCTGCGTAACAACGACCCTGCCTAAAACGGTATATTATATTGTAACTCCGAGGTAACCGAGGCGTTCCCATACCAAAGTATTCTCGTGCAGAGGTATTGCGACTGTCTAAGGGTTAATCCGATATAGGAGACCATTTCCAGGCTTCCATGCACGTATATTCGAAAAGGACGACGGATCACGAAAAGCCGGTAGAGTGGTGGGTAAGGTACATTCCTTATGAAGAAGCTTGCGTAGCAGAAATGACGCTGGAGCAATAGAACCCATCTTCATATCTGTAAAAGTCCTGATATCTTATCAAGATCCAAAGTTAGGGCTCCTTAGAACTCGTATTCCAAATAATCTTCCTCATACGCTCTGTTGTCGATGAAATTAGCTACCGGCCACTCGACCTTTCCCCCGTTTTGTTGGCTGCAGAACTTTTCCGACTTCCCCCACACAATCTCCGTAGAGGTTCACAGCGTCAATGTGTGCCCCACAATTCCGGGGCCCTGACGATCTCCTGAATCCCCCTTCTTGCTACCCTTTTGCATCATAGAACAGGCGTTGGACTCGCTTCGAAGTGCTACGGCACTAATACGTGTCTGGATGGCCGTTTTAATTGCTCCACCGATTGCCGCTCCCCGGATGTATTGATCCATTGTCGCATTCTCATATTCTTCTCGACTAGTGGCGTAATCTGCAATTTTCCAAACCAGCGTCGAGCCTAACGGGGACACCCACGTATTGGTTGCTTAGGATGGTTGTGCATGTAGATCCCTGCGTCTTCCCCTATTGCGGTTCAGTTTCCTAACTGCCCTGTGCTGTGCCTGAATGTTATGCCGAGAACAAGGCTTCTTCATGTCATATGGCGAGGTCCTTATCGAAGTGGTACGACAGTGGCATACTGCATGGCATCAGGCTGTGGAGGGGCAAAAACAGGGGGGGGAATCGGAAAGGAAAGAGACAAGGAAAAAGGGAGAAAGTATGAGAGCGCTGTTTCTGATGCAGAGTCTGTCGGCATATAAAACTATCATTGTGAGTTAGTCTTCGTCATCAAAAATAGGGATAGAGAGCAGCCACAGCAACGAAAGCATCAGCGTCACAAAAGTCCCACATTGAATCTTGCAGAGTAGTCAAGGCAGGCCATCAAGTAACTCTCTCTTTCGATTCCATAATGCGTTATCTATGTCCGACCGCTCTCTCAATGCGTAAAGACCAACTGCGAAGAACTCTGTTGGTATACGCTGATTGGTCGAGATAGTATCTAACGAGAATATTTCGCGGACACCTCGACGGAAGTCAGGGGCCTAAAGCGGCAATGGACAGTGATGATGTGGGTATCTTTAAAATGGATCGGTGGTTGTTATCGATTGAGTGGAGGAAAGAAAATCTCGCAAGATCTCGGCAGCGAGACCATCACACCATTTACACCTATCCAAGCATCCGCTAAAATAAAATGTCATTCGTTCGTTCATCTGTTCGTCGCCAATTTTGGTCGTGATGCTGTTATATTACGAGTGTAGTGTAGCCGTGCAGGCTAATATTAAAAGAGATTCACCGTAGAGCTCTCGTCGCCTCGAGTCAATACAAATGTCATCCTTCAGCTGGATCAACCTCAGGTAGACCCTCCGGCGGTGGATCAGCAGTACGGCTGATGGCGCTTTCTCCACCCATACCGAGCGCCCGCAGTTTCTCCTGTACTCGTCGCACTACTTCTGGATCCGGTTCGGGCTCAACCTTCCTGGGCGCGACACGTGGACAATCGTTGCACTTTTCATGCCGGCATTTCTCACACGTCAATTCTGTCGGTTTGAATTTTGTTTGGCATTTGTGGCAGGAGTAGCGAACTTTGCGCTTTGGTTTTCTATATGCACGGTTAGAAGCCAGTGGGTCCGCCGGATCTAACTCATCCCCAGATCCGGGAGCGTCTCCTGGATAGCCATCGGGATACTTCTTTTTCTTGGGTCTGGAAGGCATATCAATAAGTATCAGCACGATTGGATTTCAAGGAGACTTGGAGGAAGAGGATACTTACGGGTCCCTTGGACAATCAACACACCTGACATGTCCACATTTCGCACATATCTTACAGCCAGACATGAAGACATTGTCGCAATGATGGCAATTTCTTCGAACCCTTTGCATCGGCTTCTTCAGGACCAAATCTTGCCCGCCAGTCTTCGAAGGTAGAGTCAGCACGTATTTGTGCTTCCTCTTCAAACCTTCGATCGCCTCCGCGTCTGAGCCCTTCTGGCCTCCCGGATGTGTAATCTCCTTGCCTTTGCCTCCTGTTGTTTTCTTCCTTGGATATCGAGGACATTGCTCGCACCGCTCATGCCCACATGAAGCGCAAGTCTTGTTGGCGCCGTAAGAGGTATTGCAGACATGGCAGGTACGATGTATACGCATGCGAATAGGCTTCTCGACACGCTCAGCAATTTCAATAATCTTCCAGTCGCTAGTATCAAGGTCGATATTATATTTTTGAGCGAGGTGACGGGCCCTCTCTAGCTCTTCCGTAGTATGTTTTGTCGGAGCAGGTGCTGTTTCAGTGGCAGGTTCGGTCTTGACAGTACTAAGAACATCGACAGTTAGCTGCGGTCCTTGTGTGTAGCTTGTGTAATGATGTGTGTGAAACTTAGGCGCATACTCAGCCGGAGGTGCCGCAGGTGCTGCAGATGACGCGACAACTGGCGCTGTCATTGACGACGAAGAGAGTCTCTTGGAAGAATTTCCTCTGCTTAGGATTGTTCTCATCTTAGAGACAACTTTGCTCAGCCTTTTCTTCTCTGTGGGTGCCTCGGTGGCCGGAGAAGTTCCCGCACTAGCCATGTTGAATGTGATGGCAGATAACCTCAATCAATAATTACTGTGCAACCAAATGTCATAAAGCCATGGGTCGGAAGGGAAGATGTAAGGTTGATCAACGAGTCTCAGTAATATCTCCTTGGAGTGGTGTCTCGTCCAGCCTTTTCGCTGGCCGACACAACTAGTATCCACCGCCTGAACTACCAAACTCCTCCTACAAGCCTCTCTAGAAGAGTATGCTGAGTTGGTGGCGCTTTCCTATTTGCTTTCGTGGGACTGAATGATTGTGAGACTTTGTAGGCGCTGGGATGGTTACTCAACAGCAACGTCGATTTTTTCAGGCGGCCCGATAACCACTAGCTGTCGTGGAGAGTAGGAGTGATATATCGGATGTGAGGCCTGAGCTCCTGGAAGACCAAAGCCACTAAGCCGTCAGCGGGAAATGAAAGGTGCTTGTTACGAACACAGGTGCATGTGAGGATGGTGATCTATCCTCAAGGCCTGGAGAATAAACAACAGATAAGAGTCTAGAGGCAGCGAAGAGGGAAGAGAGAGACAAGTTTACTGCGTTTGCCCTGTGGAGCAGCGTACAGTAACCTCCCACCACACTTGGGGAAAAACGTGCGACTCTCATGGCGGGCTTTGTAGCCAGGTTCTTCAGCCGGGTGGGTGACCCCTGTCGCGTTGTTGTTCCCGTAGGCGAGAGGGAAAAAGAGCAGGGCCAGTGCCGACTACTGCACGGCATGGGGTACCGTGGCGTCGTCTTTCCAGGCCCTCGACTGGCTGTTGTGTCTCCACAGCGGTGGGCCTTTCCGTCCCAGCTCTGTCGCCCTTTCTCGGATCGCTGGATCGCAGAGCGGAAAAACAGCTTCGACTGGCTTGCCCCCTTGGCGAGTGGAGCCCTGATGCACAGGCTGCCGCCATCGTGCTCAGTTTGCTGGAACGAACACTCCTGGGGGGACGGGAACAAACACCCTGCTGGGAGGCATCGTCCCATTTCCCCCCTTCTTGGGGCCTTGGGCACTGCTGGGTGCAAAATGAACAGCCTACCAGATTAGGGGGGAAGACGCTGCAAACTACGACACATTTATTTGCGCTGCATGTCCCGGTACTTCGTACATACAGTAATGTAAATATACAAATCAGCCTTCTCGTGCACAATTATCCAATCCCAGAGCCTTTACGGCCGTACACCCAAATGCGGGGGACTCCGTACTGTAGAAAAGATCTTAGTGATTCCCGCAGTTGTGCCGGAAAACCGATTTAGCACTTACCCTCGGCCGCACAATTTCGATATCACTGACATTCGCACTGTGCCTTTTGGGTGTATGGTGTCATCGCATTGAACTATTATTGACTGCGGTGGGCGAGTAATACGGGGTAAGGGCTCAGATTCAGCAGTCTTAGTGGATGACTCTGAGGATGGGTAGTTAGGCTGGACTACAGTACAGTACCTTACATGTACTGTACAAACCTCACCCCCCAAGCCCGTGGACCGGATTTTCAAGCGGCATGTGACGGGTGCTGACGCAGGTTGGAAAGTTGGGAATCATGATGTCTGTCTGCATTTGTTGGTAACTTTTCTTGCTTCAGACGCTCAAGGTACTGGCATCCTCGGCTTCCAGTCGTGCTTAGTGCTAGATCGTCCATGGCAGACCGCAGAGAGGGTTCTGTTAGGGCTGTGGCCAGCGATAACGGCGGTGAGGGCCAGTCTAGTAGAGCCAATATATCAGCCACAAATCCACCGCTCCCGTTCTGATACATATACAGTAGTCCGTTCAAGTTCAAAATCTTGGAGATCCCTTCATTGGCCTTGGCTCTTCGATACAGGACGCGACGCATGTACCGTATCTCGGCGCCGACCACCCGATCGACCGCGGAGTTTTTGAGTGTGGTTTGATGCTCCATTTTAACAAGGCTTCGCGTAGTAGTGACCCATGCTCTCTACGAGAGTACCTACCTCATCTCTTTACAATGGTCCCTGACTCGGTGCCGATGATCTCCCACGGTCTAGATCACCGTTGAAAGCCGATAGCTAGTCTAGCATCAATTTTATCTAGATCTTTCGTTGATAAACCCTCCAAACGCTAGCTAGCTTCCCCCGGCTCTGAGGTTTTCCGAGAGTCTTTTACTGCTAAAGTTTCAAGGGAATGATTACGGAGTGGCAAGGGCGTGGTAGGCTATGGGACGGGGCGTGCATGGGAGTCAAGGGCAGACTAGGTAATGCCCTGTGCAGCCGACCCTTGCCTCAGGGAAGACACCAAATAGAATCCTTGGACCGGGCAGTTGGAAAAGCCAAAATGAGTGCCTCCACATTCCTCGCCAAACCCATCTTGGCATGGTTGGATGGTGGCCGACGATAGCCATCCACTGCCACCTGCCGCACACCCTCTGCTTCCCCTCCGCCTCACCTTACCCTTTCTACCTTTTCCTAGTTCCTAACCGACCCTGGGCCCATGCCCCATGCCATGTCCTTCCCCACGGACGCGCCTTTTCATGATTGTTTTTGTAGTATAAAGGTCGTGCGGGTGTGTTGTCCTCCTCCTGCAGGGCTCTGCAGTAGAGGTACATTGATACTCCTCCTAATTGCCCGATGGAGTGCATGTATTTGTACCCGATCTCCCCAAACGCATACACATGCATTGAGTCGAACTGATGGGGAGATCGGGTGCTCATTAGCATGTCACCCATCTTTCGAATTATCATGTGAGACATTTGGCGCTTTGCGATTTTAGCCGACCTGTCAGACGAGAGTTCTTAACACGAGCAGCCGGGTCTCTATATGACTGTACGTAAGTTCAGATGCATCTAGACGCTTTGTATACCATGCCTTCAACAATGCACATGCATGTTTACATTGGCCAGGTACACGGTACCCAAAAGTTTGAGCTTTATTCTCATCTCCGGTTTGCAGATACTCTATTGCTTAATATCCTTTAGAATGAAGCCTATTTGTAGCTTGCATAACTGGATGCTCCTCCTCAAACCTCCAATATCCACATTTGTTGCAAGATCTTTTGCAAGATGACGGCGCCAAGTCTGCGATGGCTGGTCTGCTCTTCCCAGGGAATGTCGCCATACTCTTCCTTGGTGAATTCCTTATTTGCCTTGACCGCCTCCTCGATATACATACGTTTTCCGGCAGCATTGCCTCCTACTATAACAACTGTACCTGCGTATTTGAGGAGGATAGCATTCACACGTAAACAGCCCAAGCGTCCATTATCATCTTCGAAGGGGTGAAAGCAAACAAAGAAATTGCAATATTTTGCGGCTAGATCTATATGAAAGATCCTTTTCCTCTCTTCTGCCCCTTCAGTGTCCTCAGCGTATTTCTCTAAAAACTTCTTCATATAAATAGGGACTAATGCACCACAGACAAATTTGGAGAAGAGTAGCGACTTTATTATACGCTGCAGTGGAGGTCGATTTGAGTCGAGTCTTTTTTGCATCTCTGATCCGCCGCCCATACTCAAGATCGGTTTCAACCCGGGCTTCATGCGTCGCTGCCTCGTCTGAATCACGATATACTCCACTGGTCTCCTCATGCACCGAGAGTTCTATTAGTAAGCGGTGGATATATTTGATAACAGCCTCATCGAGCGGATAGTTCGCCACGACCATCAATTTGATGAGAAATTTCATAGCGATAGCATGCTGTACGATTTCTCTTCTGGACCTAATGATTGATAGTTTATCTGTTCTTCTGGAGGTACCCGCAAGCATGCCGATCTCATGAGCATAATGCTCGTCGTGCTCATCGACGTGATCGATCGATGGCAAGTCTCCGGCGAACACAATCCTGCACAATCGCTCTGTGATTTTCCACGCACCGCCAAGATTCTCAATTGCGTTACTGCAATAAATGGATTTCATCATTTGGTCCTAGTGCTTTTCGAAAATTCCAGGCCAAGAGATGACAGGGACTTGCCTCAAGGGCTTTATCGATCGTATAGTCGGTACTGTCGACATTCCATTTCTTCTCGTCAAAGTTGGTCTTGTCAGTAGTGAGCTTCTCGTTGTCGCTGTGCTTCTCATCCTCAGTATGGTTCTTGTCATTCCTACTCCTCCTGTTGGATCTCTTCCTCTTCTTGTTCCCCGTTCTCTCGTCATTTCTCTTGTTCTTGTCCTTCCTCGTCCTCTCATTGTCAGCCTAGTGTCTATTAAGGAGTTGTGCAAGTCCAAAGGTCCCATTATACGAAAATGAATCAATAGCAGCTCAGATTACGAACAGGCCTGAATCACAAGAAGCTCACCAATAATTTATCTCACAAGTGTTGCATTATATACGAGCAAAAGGTTTTACCAAAGTCAACGATAATCGATTCCTTTCCAGATAGACTGAATTCCCCAAGACAGACCATTCACAAAACTCGAATATCCAACACGTACACTTTAATTGCAGCACCTTGCGCCTGTGTTACTTGAAAAGAAGGCCGACACATAACACAAGAGGGAAGGACTTTAAAGATGGCACAAATAGCCGATCAGATATTGTCCAGGATGTAATACCCGAAGGCAGCCTAGCGCCGACTGCAAACGTTTTCGGGCCGCTTCCCGTCATTGCGAAAGTCTGTGCGCAATCGCTGCAGCGAATGCCTGTTCATCCCCCCCACGGGCCTCTTCCCGTTCCCGGCTCGCATTGTTGCAGATGTCACTCGAGGATTCGTCTGAGATTCCCACCCATGCCCCCCCATCTCCGCATCAGGCGGCACCCACTTCTACAACGAGTAGTAAGCACTGGTAGGACTATGATTTGGAATTGTACGAGCTTAAGTAAGGAATAGAGACATGATCGCCGCAAGGAATCCTAGGATTAATATACTTAAGGCTTCGTTCGACTCATGCTGGAAGAAACAAACTTTATGATACATGGCTTCAAGGTGACAAGGAAATACCCGACTGATACTTCTTAGCGCTCTAAATTGGGCAATTACAAGTAAGCCATCAGCACTGACCTGTCGCATTCGTCACGCTGTTCATCGCAATGTCAACCTGAAACAGAACGTCAATGTCCTCATCGTTCTCAATTGGGACATTCTCCGAGAAACATCCTCAAGAGGCAAGCCCTTGAATTCCTGGAATTTGGCGGCTCTCACATCTTACCTGCCCATGACACTGCGTCGTTTCAGAAACAAGTACTCGGCTGGGGACGAAATCGTGCATTTCCGGAAACCAGGTTACTCGTACACAGCGCTGCGCACGTGTGCCGATCAGTGCATGAGCCGCTATTCATTCCGAGAACAACTATTATGTTAGAGATTTACATAGCAGCCAACCCTGCAGGCGCGCTTTCATAGATACAAGGACATACCGGCACTCAAGTTGCTTAATTTAGCTCATTCAAGGCAATCTTACTTCGTATCATCAGTCTGGATTTCCTTTGGCTTTGAAAACTCGCTGACCTATCCTAGCGGGGTGTTTACCTAGCTCCAAAGACACGAGAGGTACTAGGAACAATGTTACGCATCCCCTCAGTAAGATGCTTCATCCCATCACATCTCGTCTCCACCACAAAGCGTGCGACCAACCAAAGATTCCGAGGGCTTCCCTCATGTAGGTCCCTTCGCAGCTCTCAAAGGGCAGTGGCGCTCGCTCGAATCGGCGCTGAATTAGGCCATGGCCGAGGAGGGCGTTGCACACGGACGCCAGGAAAGATAGATCTAATTAGTAATTAGTAAAGAGCGGCGCGTGCGGGTCTAGATTTCGACCTCCTCGGGAATTACGTCAGCGAAACTCGCGATCTTGGCGGTGACGCTGGGGACTGTGCCAAGAGATTGACGATCGTGGCTTGAAAGTGAAGATCTCGCCTCGCGCGGTTTCTGTTGAGAGCATCGGTAACGGTACTTCCCCTTGTGAAAAATGCTCAAAAAGGGAAACTCGTGCGAGGTTAGTGCCAGCGTCCCGAAGTTAAGTCCTTCTCCATGGATGTAGGGATAGTAACATGAAGGTAAGGATGCTCAGCAGTCTCCTGAATGCAACAATAGTACCCCTGAGAGAAAAGTCCCCTCTAGGGCTTATCTCAAGGTACCAATCTTCAGCCGCTATGGCAGTGCCCTGTCATGAAATTGGGACAAGTATCGCGATCTGGATATGAAACAAGCACCAGTGGCGCGATCTAGATGCAAAAGGACCGATTTCGATCTAAACATCCTGCTTTTCTATTACAATGGTTTGCACCAAGATCTAAGTCTACCTCTATCTCTTCGCGAACGAGGTCTCTTCTAGCAGTGCAGTAGTACATTATACACTATCCATCTCTGGTGCACGGTGCTACCCATCCCGTACGAATTTGAACCCTGCGATGTGATATCCTGCGCAGTCAGATCTGAACTAATCAAAACAATACAATACACTCGAACAGACATGTCCTGAGCCAATAATCCGCTAGCGTCAGAGCTTACGCAGTATCCCGCTTCGTGAATGGGACCACCCTTGATCAAGGCTAAACTAATCCCAATTCCTGTATTTTTGAGAGCTTCGACGGGCTGGAGAACTCCCTCCTCGAGTCCCACGCTTGACAGAACTCTTCTGCGCCGGTAGGGTGCCTTCTAGAGTCTCCCGCTTGACCAATTTCCTGGGAGCAGGGAGGTCGTGCTCGAGCTTCTCACGCTTGTAAGACAGCCGGAGGTGATTTTCGCCCTCCTGGAGCTTCCGCTTCTTGGACGGGAGGAGCTCAAGGTCATCATCTATGACGATGGGAGTGTTGGCGCCGGTGGTCTCGATCGTAGCGGCATCCGTCAAGCTCTCGGCTTGGCTAGCACTATCAGCAGTGGCGAAGACGTGCTCGTATTCTCTCTCCATGTCGCTGGCCATGCGAGCGCAGACGGCTTGGTCGTCGGGATTTTCGGCGAAGTGGTCGGTGCAGGCGTGGCATTGGATGTAGAAGGCTTGTGGCACAGCGGGATAATCGAGCAGCTCGTACTCGATGAGCGTTTCCCCTATCAATTGTGTCTTGTCCCAGTCAAGGCAGTCTTCGCAAAAGGCACGCTCGCACCAGCGACAGCGGTAGAGCATCCCCCCAGCGTCGGTCGTCTTCTGCTCGCAGTCGTTACACTGGTGCTGAGGACAAATGAATTGCCATCCTTTGGTTTTGGCTTTGAATTCTCGGTCGAGACAGGCATAATGGTATGACCTAGGACACAGCTTGCATATGTGCAGCTCGCCGCCGTCCAAGCAGACCTGGCAATGACTCTGAGAGTTAACCTCTGCTCTCTTTGCCCTCTTTGGTTCGGCCAATCTGGGATCTTTGCCTGCCATAGTCGGAACAGCCTCCCAGTCCTTGCACTGCATTGATTCTTTATTGATGGCGAAGCCATCAACCATAACGGTAGTACTCTTTCCAATACGACGGTCTGCTCGGTTCCATTCACCAGCTATGTCTTTTGTGCTGGCAACACCTCTGCCAATGCTTCTTTCGAACTTCTTGCCCTCGAAAATATACGACTCAACTTTTTCCATCTCAGAAAGCCACTTCTTTTCAGCCTCCTGATCAACTATGGCATCAGGAATGGCATCCTTTTTGACATTAATATCCGCCGGTTGATCCTTACATTTAGCGACGGTGGTCTCCCAGTCCCAACTAAGCATTTCATTGACATCCACTTCTGGCTTCGAAAGAGCAGATGCTCCTCGACGAACAAGTGCCATGAGTTGCCCAGTGCTCAACTGAGGCATATCATCATCAGCCACCACGCGGCCTCCCGGACCCTTTTTGGTTTTGCTAGCTTTAGTGTGAATGTCCTGCATTGATTCCGTGACCTTTGCACTCAGGTAGAGCTTCTTCTGTATCCGGCCCATCATCTGTTCTTCCACTGTCCCCTGGCTTACAAGCTTATAGACCGTCACGGGGTTGGTCTGGCCGATACGATGTGCGCGGGCTTCCGCTTGAAGTGTGATTTGCGGATTCCAGTCCTGGTCCAGCATTACCACATCAGACGCGGTAGCAAGATTTATGCCCAGACCACCAGCGCGCGTGGAGATGAGCATGACCCTATAATCACTAGAGTTATCATTGAACATGCGTATTCCTAAGTTTCGTCGCGCCCGGACAGTTGAACCATCGAGTCGAACAGACCTGTAACTTGTTCCATCGCCACCATTAACTAGTAGAAATTCCTCCACCAGATCTAGCATTTTAGTGAAACCACTGAATATCAGAATTTTCTTCCGTTGCTTAACAACAAGCTCAGCAATAAGCTTTTCTAGAACAATAAGCTTTCCCGAAGCTCGAGTTATATGGTCTCCCAGTTCGTACGGAACCGGCTCAGCGTTTGGGATTTGGTATGGGTGGTTACAGACTTTGCGCAGCTGCATTAGTAGGTTCATGAGCTTTTGCCAAGCTGAACTCTTCACAGCTGCATTGTTGTCCTCGTGACCCTCTTTTTCGCGCTCAATAGTACGGGCTAAAATTTCCCTACTTTCTCTCCATTCATCGCTGCCAATCGCCATATTATTCGTAAGCAACGCGAGCACTTCAGCATCTTTCTTAATCAGATCGGCTTCTAAATTCGTGTCCTCCTTTAGTGCCGCATGTTCTTTATCTTTGGCGCCTCGGAACAGTTCATCCAATAGTCCTTGGTCAGCTCGTGTGATAAGTCGGGTATACCAGAAGCGCTGCATTGGTGTGAGAGGAACAAAGAGCAAAACCTACAATCGTTAGCCTCAAGAAATAAATATTCAAAGCGTTGAGATATCTAAAAAGATAAAGATTCAGACAGCTGAAGGGTGAGAATATATTACATGATTATGTCAAGGTCTGAAAATGAAATAAATCAAACTCTTGCAATTTGCTATCTTATAATGGCGGAGCTCACCTCTGTTTTCGGTGGAAGGTTGAGATCAACTCCAGGCGAATTCTTCATGCGTCGGAGCATGATGAGTTCTAAAAGGTGTCGAGAATCATTGAGTACCGTATCAGAGTAGAGACCCTTAGTTAGATCGAACGACGTACGAAATAGCTCATTGCTTTGCTCAGTGAAAATATCTTGGTATAGCCAGTGAAGCAGTGCCCATAATTCTGCGAGGTTGTTTTGAAGGGGTGTTCCGGTGAGAATCAAACGATATTCGGCCTGTAACCCCTGAAGAGCCTTCGAGATGAGACTCAGGTCATTCTTGATTTTGTGCCCTTCATCAAGGACAACATAACGCCATACAAAAGCTCTCTTGAACCAACCTTGCTCAGCTTGGTAGGATTCGTAGGTAGTGACGACAAGGTCTACACCTATCTCTTCTTCGGGCTCAGAGTCGGAGTCCAAAGAGATGATCGGCTTGCCTGCTGCATTTCGCCTCGTCTTCAATTTCGCCTTCTGCTTTGATGTCAGATTGCCGAACATATCTATTTCACCTGCAGCGATCTTCTTTAGACGATCACGCTCTTTGACGGGTCCATGAAACCTCAAAACTTTAAGTTCCGGTGCCCACTTTTGGGCTTCGGCCATCCAGCTGCTCAGGACTGACAATGGACACACCACCAGAAAAGGACGTAACTGAGCACCAGTTTTGGGTTCATTCTCCTTCAAATACTGTATGAGAGACAGAGTCTGGAGAGTTTTTCCCAGACCCATTTCGTCCCCGAGAATGCCGGATAGGCCATTTCGATGTAGGTAGACCAGAAACGACAGTCCCGATAGCTGATATGGCTTCATTATTGCCGTAATGCTTCTTGGTTGGGTTTCGATCTCCTCATATGGAATAATGGCAGGTAGTCTGGCCTTCTCGGCTGGACTCAGAGCTTCATGCTTCTCAACTAACCTCCTCACAAAGTTATTGCCTGACGGAAGAAGAGGCAGAAAGTAATCCTTCTTCTCGACGAAAAATCGGTTTCGCTTCGCCGCCGTCACACTAGCTATCTCCTGACGGACAGCAATTCGTTCTGTAACGACAGGAGTTAAACTGAGCTCGTCTTTGTCTTCATCCCCGTAGAACGACTGTGCTCCCAGGGTTGTGGTTGGACGCTTCTTATCGGAGAATTTGTTAGTGAATGTCCCACTCTTAAGGTTGAAAGTGCTAAGAGATGACACGGAGAAACATACCGAAACACCTCTGGACTTTGTCTTGTCCCCATTTTCAGCTGCTTTGATTGATAAAGTCAGGGCTTTTCTTGGGCGGAGACTGTGTCCTGCCAACGACTTCCGATCAGCATATACAATCTGGTCCAGTTCATCTGCCGATTGATCCCGGTCTTCTTTAATACTTATGGATTTCTGACTTGGTTTTTTAGGCATCTGGGGTTGTGAAGAACCAGATCCATTGTATCGTGCAGACCTTAGGCTATGATTCGCCACGACCATTGTGTTCGATCTTCTGATTCAGAAGAATTCTGGAGAGAAGACTAAACGCCGTATTGCGCCGCACAAAGTGGCCCTGTGATCCGAAAACTCCTTCTTTGCGCGATTGTACAAACAGTAAATCTGGACATGCTACGCTGATTTATCTCGAGAAGATACCCTTTGTGATGGACGCGTCAAGGGATAGATCGGAATAGGATGGAGGTATGCAGGGCGGGCCCAAATGAACAAAGAGTGCGGGATACCGAAGAAGAGTATAGCACTGTAGATTCCTCCCCGCATAGCATGAAGGGAAGCGAATGTTGCTTCGTAAATAAAATAACGGGCGCATCCACGGTCGCTCCTTTTATTCGGCCGCCATCTCGCGAATTTTCGTGACACGGCTCTACTATTAGCCTATCAGGGCTCACTAGTGCAGGGTTAGTGGCTTGTCTCGGAGCAATCTCCCTGCGAACCTTCGCCAAACTGCCCTGTTAAACTTCACCATCGCGGATCGGAAAAATTTTAATGCGAAAGGACATCAAATAACTTCGCTGCACTTTATGCAAAGGTATGTTCTAAATGATGCAACCGAGTGTTTAAAAAAAGTCTTTAATAATGTTTTAGAGCAATTTAAATCCATCGTCTGTCCGTGGATTCGTAGAAATATGGCTGCCCCAATTGGCGTCACGGTCTGCAGATCTGACGGAGTTGCAGAGCTCACTCAAAACAACCAGGTCATTGTCAACGGACCGAAAACTGATCCTGACAGCAATGGTCGAGTCTATCAGAAATTGGGCCCAGATGATGCAAAAGAATTTGACTGGAGAAAGAAACTGGGCACGGCCCTGATGAACCACTTGAATGAAATTGAGCCCGGCAAGATTGATACAGGTAGAAGAAGTTATGACCGTAAAGTGCGAATTACTGCTAATGATACTAGACAAAGAATATGTTTTAAACAGACTACCTGAGGGTTATACACTTTGGGTCCACTCTGCACCTGACGGAGGTTCTGGTCCCCAGAAGAAGAAGACGAGGACCGATGCATATCTGTATGGCCATCCATTAGGCCAAACAAAAAGATTTCGGAGTGCGGAGGAGTTCAAGCCTCACCTTATCTGGCTAGCGACAGACGACACTGGCGAATCAAAGGATTGTATGTGCAAAGTGTGCAAGAAAAAAGACACACCCATGTCAAAATTGACGGATGTTGAAGGTTTGTTGCTCTCTCGCATTTAGTATGGAGGCATACTCATGCTACATCTGAAGTACCAACACCAGCACCGAAACCTGTGTCTACTCCCGTTCAGTCTGATCCCACACCAACTCGTGAACAACTCCTTGACAGTGATCCAAGCGTCCCGTACATCTACCGCCCAGGAGAGCTAGTATGGTTTAATAAAGGCACAGCCTGGGGCTTGGCCGTAATATGTAAGCGACAGATGATTAACTCGATCCCTAACTACCACTTGCAGCCTCTATCACACCCTCTTCGGCACTGTCTCTCTGTTATGAAAAGCCAAGAAGATCTCAGACCGTGGCTAGCATGGACTTTGCCGCGCACTACTCACCCCCTGATTGCCAACCTCAAGTATGATGCAGTGCCTTGGGAGAGAGTTTTGAATGGAGAATTCGGCCCTGGCGATGCAGAAGTGGACGGTAGCATCCTTGCAGGAAAGGAAATCAATGATAGCTATACACTGTTTATTCCTCTAGGAAGGAAAACAGCAAATCCAAATGACGTGTTTTATGCCGGAATGTTCCTCGGAGCCGAAAAGATCTGGGTAGGTGAAGCGGTCAGATTGCAGGCTCCAAACAATGATATTGTCGTCATGGTCATAGAGGCCATCGTCGAGAATGATACAGCGGCAATAAAGACAGCATCACCCGCAACAGTGATCGGAGATATCTACACCTTTGTCAAAAAGCATCTGCCTCCAATCTACAATGATCAGAAGAACTGGCCGACTCCAAGGCTCCCGCCACGCATGGCTGCTGACCTCCGATGGCGGAACGAGAATTCTTTTGATAAGAGGAGAAATATATGGTCTGAATGGCAATTGAAAGAGTCTAGGGCAAAGAGAGGTCTGTCGGCTGTGAAGGGTCGCTGGTACGAAACTAGACGACTGCTACCAATCCTGCGTCCGGGTGAGTTTGAAAAGGAAGTGTCAGAAGGCGAAACTTATGATGCTGGCGTCTGGATGAACTCCAGATTTGACGCTATTAACGATACTTTATCGAGGAAGCAGTCCCGTCTAGATACATTC